>Ga0315902_10006148_pt1 | contig 16726 bp, 29 predicted proteins | sample LakEriMetagenome_9_FD_203523 | JGI IMG/M metagenome (GOLD analysis project Ga0315902, IMG submission 203523) | Freshwater fungal communities from buoy surface, Lake Erie, Ohio, United States - Buoy 12 MA117 | ecosystem: Environmental > Aquatic > Freshwater > Lake > Lake biofilm | place: USA...
GTTCATCGTGTGGTTGGATATTTGAGTAGGATTGTCTCGGCGCTTTTGATGGCAATGACAAGAAACTCGATGTTGATTTTTGTGGCAATGGGGTTCTCGATCTCTTGCGTGACGCGTTTGGCGCAGTCGGTGAGTAGGGCGAGGGTGTTGTAAAATTTGAATGCGGGGGCGGTGCGGGGGCTGGATTTTTGCGGGCGTCCGCAGGGTTGTTTGCGATGGGGGCTGAGGGTAATTCGTGAGGTTGTGTGCATGGTTTCGGTGCCGGATGCCGTCCGGCGCGGGTTGAATTTTTATGGGGTGGGTTGGTTTGGTTTTAATTTTCGCGGCCATCCGCCTTGTTTTCTTCCGGATCGGGGGTAGTTACCGGCTGCCCGTCCACGAGGGCGGGCATGATTTCGGCGTCGTCCTGGGCAAGCTGGGCCACGGTGGTGTGGCCGGGCTGAAGGTCGAGACGGGCAAGCGCCGCCTCGAGTTCAGAGGCGGCGCGGGTGAGTTGGTCGTGGGTCATGGCTTGGGCAATAAATGGTATTTTCCAGTTTCGTCGGCTTTGTAGAGCTGGCCTGTAGTAAGATCCATTGCGAAGGGGTCCATTGTGTCCCTTGGGTAATAACCGGCGGGCGTATCAACCTGGGTAATGTTTGGGTTTTTCTGCATGATTTCGGCGGCCTGCTCTGGGGTGATTTTCTTTGAGACAACGGCCCGCGTGCCGACGGTTTGAAATTTGATTTCGGTTTTCATTTTGTAATTTTGATGACTCGTTCCAAGGTTTCGGTGGCGGTGGTTTTAATGGCTGTCCAATCTCCTGGCGTGATTTCGCCGAGGATGCAGCCGATCTGCCAGCCTCCTGGCAAATTGTAGTTTGCGGCTTCTTCGCCTTTTTCGTCCGTGTAGGGTTCGCGGTATTTTGCGATTTCTAGCAGTGAATATGTGATTTTCATTTTTTGGGTTGGTTTGGTTGGTTTTTTGGTTGGTGTCAATAGTTGGTCGAATTCCATATCAGCGATGCCCTGGGCGTCGCTGGTGGTGCATCCTTCGGCTTCGAGTTGTTCGACTCGGGCGACATAGGCGGCGTGCTGCGGGCTGGCTTCGTGGCAGGCTGGTAGTGCTGTGGTGCTCATTTCGGATCAAATGTTCGGGTTGAGTTTGCAAGCGAGGAGGCCGAGGGCGGCGAATGCTGCCGCTCCGGCAAGGTAGGCGGCTGGGCCGTGGGCGAGGGTGAAGGCCGCGCCAAGGGCGAGGCTGCTGAGTGATGCCCAGGCGAGGGCTTGGGCGAGGGCGTGTTTTGTGGTTTTCATTATTTCTGTGCCGGATACCGACCGGCGCGGGTTGGTGGTTGGGTTGTTCTGGGGGGAACGGGATCAGGCGGTTTTGAGCTTTTTCATTTCCTCGGCCAAGGTCCAAAGGGCTCGGTTGAGGTTGGTGTTTTGATCGATGCCGGAAATTTCCCTGGTGCGGCGGCGGGCGACGAGGCGTCCGTTTTCGTTGCGTTGGTTGTAGCGTAGGCCGCCACGGATCAGGTTTTCTTGAACGGCGTTGAGGGTGTTCCACATGGTGGGGGCTGCGTCTTCATGGCGGCGGAGGGTGAGAACCTGATCGGCGGTGACGGGCTTGAGCTTGTCGGGGTCTTCGTATTTGGCGACGAGGGCGGCGCGGGCGAAGGCTTGGCGCTCGCCTTCGGTGAGTTGGAGGCTGGCCATGGATCGGACGCTATCGGAAACCTCGGGCAGCCGGTCGAGGATGCTGACGCAGCCGTCAAGGACTTGGCCTTGGATGTCGCCTTTGTGGGGGACGCGGATGTCGTCGATGAGGTTTTGAGCTACGACCATGCCGTTGCCGCAGATGAGGCGGAAGACTCCGGCCATGAGGCGGTAAGCTGAGGTGCCGTCGTGGGAGTTGAGGAGAACTATCTCGTTGTGCGTGCCGCCGACTTGGAGGGGCTGGCTGTCGTGGCGGAGGCGGATGAGGTGCTTGGTGAAACCGCGTTTGTCTTCGTCGCGGCTGCCGCCCTGCATGACTGAGTAGGGGCGGAATCCTTCTCGGGCGAGGCCGGTGAGGATTTGGCTGGTGGGAATGTAGCTGTATTTATCGGACCGGCTGCCGTGGGCCTGCTCGGCGAATACCGAGGGAGCGATCTGGCGGAGTTGGTCGAATGGAATGGAGCCGCTGCGGCTGGTGTAGTTGATGGCTCCGTTGCTGCGTGTCCTGGCGAATCGTGTGATGTTCATTTTTTTCTGTGCCGGATACCGACCGGCGCGGTTTTTTTGGTGCCGGTTGCCGACCGACTCGGGCGGGCCGTTTGTGGCCTGCGGGATTAAATCTATGGAGAATTAAAATGAGCGCAAGGATATTTTTATTTTTTGCTGTAACTTTTTTTCAGATTTTTGTTGACAGGCGCGGAGGCCGATGGAATGGGGCTCTGCGGGTCAGCGGGTTTTTTTCTGCGTGAGTGTGCGGGCGTCGGCTCGGAGGGAATCGAGGAGGGGATTGGATGCGCCAGGGCAAACGATGGCGATGTGCTGGGGTGGCATCTCGGAGGGCTGGAACATTTCAATGGCGCGGGCTCCGTTGGGCCAGCGGGCGCGGAAATAGTGGGTAAGGGCTCCGGTCTCGGGCCAGCGGGGACGGCCTGAAAATGTGGTGTCGGGGCGGATTTTTAGGACGACGGGGGCCGCGCCTAGAACATTGCCGTTCCAGTCCACAATGCCGCCGGGTGGGCTGGTGTGGATGTTAATTTCCATGGGGGGCTGGGCGGCGATGGCGCGGGGTGCGTAGGTCTCGCGGGGGTCGGGCTGGGTGGCGCAGCCGGTGAGGATGGCGGCTAGAGCTAGGAAATAGGCGGCTTGGCGCATGGTTTTTATTTTTTCTCGGGGAAGAAATAAATGTAACCGAGAAGGGGCAGGGTGATGAGGAGCTGCAAATCTTGGTAGGCGTGGGCGGCGATCCAGGCGACGAAGGTGGCGGCCATGCAGGATAGGGCGAGGCGTTCTCTTTTTGTAAGGTTGGCGGGCATTTGCTCGCGGAATAGCTGGGCGAGGCCGAGGAGGATCAAAGCGAATCCGGCGTGCCAGGTGCGCTCGGCTGGTAGGCTGGTGCCGGGTGGCGGAAATTGATTGAGGGCGGGCAGGAATGAGGCGGCGATGAGGATGCAGCCGGGAATGAGGATTTTCATGAGTTTATTTCGCAGATTTCCGCCCGGTGCCCTTCTGGTAGCGAGTCGGGGTTTTCGCTGGTGAGGACCCAGGCACGGGCAGCTCGGATATATTCCCAGGCTCTTCGGCAGCCATTAAAGTTTTGGGCGCATTTATGTGGTATTTTTTTAAATCGGTTATTCCGTAAACAGCTCCTTGCCGGGCGGTGTCCATGAGGGCATGGCGTGCCCATGCGGTGATTTTGAGGCCGCCGGATTTGGCGAGGCGTTCCATCTCCTCATAAGTCTCGGTGTTTACGGTGGTGGATACGGACCGCATCCCTTTGCCGTAGCGGTCTTGGTTTTTTTCGCTCATTTGAGGGACGATAATAAATTCTCACGAGATATCAAATTTTTTATTGACTCTCTGGATATCTCGTGAGAAATCGTGAGGCGCAATGAGCGCAAAACCAATTCAGACGACGGTCCCGAGCGATGTCGCCGAAATCATCGAGCGAATGGCGAGGGAACAAATGATTCCAAAATCTGCGGTCGTGCGGCAGCTCCTCGTGAGGCGCATCCGTGAGGCTCGGCCTAATAATCAAAACTCGGAGGTGGCACTATGAGCCGCCTTTTTTTGTGCCGGGCGGTCGATCCGTTTACCGGGCCTTTCGGTGACTATGTGCGGGCTTCGAGCCCGGCAGCAGCGCGGGCGAGGTTTTTTGAAATTTTCGGGCTTCGGCCTTTTTCCGTGGAGGTGGAGAAATGAGTGGGGCGGATTTTTTACGGTTGGCGGGTTATGCGTGGGAATTTGCTGGCGCGGTGAGTCCGGCGCTTTTTTTGGCGGCGCTGACTTGGAGGGTGTCCCGATGATCGAGCAACACTATTCCCCGACTCAAATCTGTAAGCTCTTGAGCCTGTCGCGCAGTGCGGTGCAGGCGCGGCTTTATGATGGGACATTCCCGCATGTCCGGCTCGGGGATCGCATCCTTGTTCCTGAGTCCGTCGTCAAGCGAGCTCTGGAGGATGGGCGCATGGGTGGCTCGTTGGTGTCTCGCCGGGGCCGCCGTCCGCTGGCCGCGTCTCTTTAACCGCCGCGCCTTTTTTTTGTGACTACTGAGGGAAACACCCCATTGACGCCACCCGCGCCGCCTTTTTTTTGTGCCGATTTTTCTGATGGGGTGAATACCCCATTGCAGGCTGCGGAGGCGGCCGCCTCTGCCGCGCCGTTTCTTTTTTCGGAGGAGGAAATCGGGGCGGAGAGATTGGAAGCCACGGGAGAGTTCAGCGGGGAAAGGCTACTGGCTCGGAGGCCGGAGGTTTATCGGGCCATCTGCCGCATGAGTGCCGAGGGTTTGAGCATGTCGGCCATGGCTCGGGCGCTCGGGGTGAGCCGGAACACGGTGGCGGCTGTCCAGGATCGGGAACAGATTTCTATAGAGCAGCAGAAAAAGGAGTTGTTGCGGAATGTGCGCACGGCTGCCCGGCTCTCGGTCGAGCGGGTTGTGGAGTTGGTGCCTTCGATCAACAACGCCAAGGACGCGGCCATCGTCGCGGCTGTCATGGTGGACAAGCTCCAGCTTCTCAGCGGTGAGGCTACCGCCCGCGTCGAGCGGGTCGAGGTCAACCAGGATAAACTTTCGGAGATGCTGGCCTCGTTGCCGGTCTTGGAGGCTGAGGTCGTCCCGCTAACCGGTCCAAGCGAGGCCGCGCCGGACCAAAAGGGGGCCGCTGGTTTGGGGTTGCCGGGGTTGGTGACTGATGCCGCATCAGAAGTTTTATCCTCGTTTGAAGATAGAGAGTCGAAGAAGGTCGCCACTTTGGTAGCCACTTTGCCCGCTGCCGCCGGTGTCGATCCGGTCGAAGCCGAGGCCGTGGCGGTCGATCAGGAGGGGGGGGAGGGGGTCACGGATTTTGCACCCCCCCCATCACAACCCACTGGTTTGGGTGCACAGAAAATTTTTGACAAAGGGGTCTCGTCTGCCCCGCAGGACGCTTCGGATTCATCCACCCTACCATGAGCACTAAAAATAAAAAAAACGCCGCGCCGGAGCCTTCTCTGGCTCAGGATACGCCGACGCCTCCCGCGCCGGAATACATCACCGCCCGCCTTCTTGGGCATGAGCTAAACAAGCAGTTCCTCACGCTCTCCGTTCCCGATGGGTCGGGGGGCTTCACCCGCGCACGGATGCGCGTTCCGCTCCGCCTTTCGCATTGCTTCAAAAAAAACGCCGTCGTTCGTGTGCGTCGCACCGACGATCCGCTTGTTGTCGAACCATTTCCCTCGATTTTATGAAAAAACAACCCGTTGTTCTCTACTCCACCGCCTCGGAATCAGTGGCCTTGTTCCGCCGATTTCTGGAAAAACAATCCCCCCGCGTCACCGCCGCCGCCTTTCTGGCCGCTCTCCGCGCCCGCCGCGCAAGGAGGTCCGCATGAAGGCCCGCCTCGTCGTCATAGATACCGAGACCGGAGGGCTCGATCCCGAGCGCCACGCCCTCTTGAGCGTCGCCGCCGTGGATAGCCTAGATGGTGAGGCATTTGTCGGCCTGATCCGCCCTCATGCCGATTGGATCACCGAGCCCGAAGCCCTCGCCAAGAACGGATTCACCCTCGAATTTCTGGAAAAAAACGGACGCCCCGAGCGCGATGTCCTCCAAGACCTCGCCCTCTGGCTCGCCCAGCGCCGGTTCAGCATCCTCGCCGGGTGCAATGTCGCCTTCGACCGCGACTTCCTCCGCGCCGGATTCGCTCGCCACGGCATGACCTGGCCCATGCACAAGAGCATCGACCTCCAAGCCGCCGCGTGGCTCGCCTACGAGGCCGGTCGGCTCCCGCTCCCCGAGGGCAAGGACGGCCTCCCCCGCCTCAGCCTCGACCACATCGCCGCCGCCATGGGCTTCTCCCGATCCAGCGCCATCCACAACGCCCTCGAAGACGCCCTGATGACCACGGCCTGCCTCCGCCGCCTCATCGACCGCCTGCCCGCCCCCACCATTTTATGAAAAAAAACGGCCAAGAATTTCTCGAAGTTCTCGACGACCGCGACGCCCGAGCCGGTTGGAAGCTCACGGGCGGTGGCCGCGACATTGACGCCGCCTGCCGCCGCTGGATCGAAAAAAACACACCCCCCTCAAAAAAGAAAAAACGCCGCTTCGGCAACTACTAATTATGAACGCAAAAATCGAAAGCGAAATCTGGGACGACCCCGATTTCATGGAACTCCACGACAGCGAAAAGCTCGCCGTTTTCTGGGTTCTCACCAAAGTCAACCTTCTCGGCTATGTCGAGATCACCCCTCGGAAGTTCTCCCGTGACATCGAAGCCCCTTTCGATGTTATCGAAGGAGCTTGCAAGGGGCTTCCGAGGGGCTTCGTCCGCACCGAGCGAGGGGTATGGTGCCGCAATTATATTCGTAAGCAATTCGGTTTCGGGCAGTCGCTTGTGCGTTCTCACATGGCGAAAAGTATCCGCAAGCAAATGGAGAATGTCCCCGAAGAAGTCTGCCTTTTGATTCTGAAAGAATATCCCGAAATCTCTCCATGCCCGAAGGGGCTTGGTAGCTCCTTGGAAGCTACAATAGAAAGAGAAGGAGAAGGAGAAGGAGAAATAGAAAGAGAAGGAGAAACTCTTTTGCTCGAATCCGAGACTTCCACCCCGGCAACGACGCATCCTCTCCTGACACGATTCCGAAATCTCTTCAACCTTCGAGACTCCACCCCGCTCGACACTTCCTCCCTCCGAGCTTGGGAAAAAAATAAAAAAAGCGCGGCGGCCCTCACCGAAGACGAGTGGCGCACCCTCGAATGGGCCTACCGGCAAAAAGAAGGCGTCGCCGCGCAGTTCCGCCGCAAGGACTTATCAACCCTTCTGAATAACCTCCTCGCCGAAGTCACCCGCGCCCGCGAGTGGGCCACCCGCTCCGGCTACCACCCCAGCGCCGCCACCACCGCCCCCGTCGAACCCGCTGGCTGGCGCGACCTTATCGAAACCGAACACCCCGAATGCAACCTCACCACCTGGGCCGCTCTTCCCGACAGCATGAAAGCCTGGGTCCGCGAAAAACAACGCGAACTTTCCGCAGCATAAACAAAACAAAAACAACATGATCAACTACATCGAAACCATCCAAGAAGCCACCGACGGCCCCCGCGTCGTCACCCGCCATTACCCCGATTGCATCAATGATTTTCTCCGCTGGCAAGTCGGCATCTACACCGCCCGCCCCGTCGAAGAACCTCTCTACGAGACCATTTACGACGAGAATGGCCAGCCCATCCTCACCGAGTCCGACGCCATCCAGCACCGGCTCATCGGCTACGAGACGAACCCCACCGTCTTTGTCAAAGTCTTCCACCTCCTCGGCTTCGGCGCGGATTTGAAAATCGCCACCGCCGCCGCCTCACCCAAGCTCGCCGCCCTCGCCGCCTGATGAAAAACTCCCTACCCGAAAACCTCCTCGCCGAGCGGGCCGTCCTCGGAGCCGCCATCGCCGATGGCCGCCACGCCGATGCCGTGTTGGAGGTCGTGAGCCCCGACCAGCTCACGCACCCCGCCCACCGCCTCATCCTCTCCTGCCTCGCCGCCATGCGCCAAGAGGCCCGGCCCGTCGATCTCATCCTCGTCACCACCGAGTTGGAAAAGCTCGGCCAGCTCGAAGAGTGCGGCGGCCATCACGGCCTCACCGATCTCGTCCAAGACCTCGCCGTCACGGCCAACTGGCGCTACTACGCCGTCGAAGTCCTCGACATCTGGCGACGCCGCGCCATGCGCTCCGCCGCCCTCGCCATGGCCGAAGCCGCCAACGACCCCGCCCTCACCACCGACGACGCCATGGAACGCTGCGAAGTCGCCCTCTATGGCCTCCGCGAGCAATCCACCAGGGAAAACCCCGTCTCCCATTGCAAAACCGCCGTCCTCGCCGCCGTCGATCACATCGAGAAAGTCTATGCCAACCGAGGCCAATGCGTCGGCCTTTCCACCGGCATCCACGACCTCGACCGCTCCACCGGCGGATTCCTCGGCGGCCAGATGATCATCATCGCCGCCCGCCCCGCCTGCGGCAAATCCGCCCTCGGGATGCAATTCGCCCTCCACGCCGCCATGGAAGCCGCCGTGCCCACCCTCGTCTTCTCCGTCGAAATGCCCAGCACCGAACTCATGGTCCGCGCCCTCTGCTCCGAAGCCGGGGTCGATCTCCAGCGCATCCGCGACGGCTTCCTCGGCACCGCCCAGCTCTCCGGCGTCGGAGCCGCCGCCGGTCGCCTCGCCCAGGCCAAGCTCTACCTCGACGACACCCCCGGCCTCACCGTCGCCCAATTCCGCTCCCGCGCCCGCCGCGCCAAGACCCAGCACGGCCTCGGCCTCATCGTCGTCGATTACCTCCAATTCATGCACGGCAGCAGCAAAAGGGCAGGGGAGAGCCGCGCCCTCGAAGTCAGCGAGATCAGCAAAGCCATCAAGACCACCGCCAAAGAACTCAACATCCCCATCATCGCCCTCGCCCAGCTCAACCGCGACGCCGACGAAGGCTCCAAGCCCAAGCTCTCCAACCTCCGCGAGTCCGGCAGCATCGAGCAAGACGCCGACACCGTTTTGTTGATTCACCGCCTGGATAAAAACAAAAAACGCGACGCCGACGAAGAGCCCATGGATCACAACACCCTGCTCATCTTGGCAAAACAAAGAAACGGCCCCACCCCCGAGATCAAGCTGAACTTCATCGGCCAGCACACCGTCTTCCGCAATGTCACCGAAAAACAATACAGCAACAACCAGAACGAAAGACAGAAATGAAAAACACCGAAACCAACTCCATCATCACCTGGTCGCCTGCCAAGCGCGGGCTGCCCGATAGCGACATCACCGTCCTCGTCCACCTCGCCGATGGCGAAGTCTGGACCGGCTTCCACGATGGCGAAGTCTGGCGATTCGTCTCCGGCGACCGCATCGAGTCCCAAGTCGTCCATTGGGCACCATTCCCCGAACCGCCCACCACCCCGCCCGCTAAATGAAAAACACCCTTGACCCCGAAATCGCCTGTCCCGCCTGCCGCCGCGAGTGGCAGGACCACCCCGGCATCGCGCATACCTGCCGACTCGCCACCGAGTTAGCCGCCAGCCTGCGCGACATCCTCACCTATGTGCGCGCCCCCGAATACTCCCGCGACATCACCGAGCAGGAAATCTTCTTCGACGCGGTGGAAAACGCCCGCCGCCTCGTCGTCAAATCCGGCCACTTCCAAGACTATCCCCCCGAGCCCCATCCATGAGCAAAACACCCGAAACAGACCATGTGAGAAAATCAAACGACTGCAATGCAGCGGGCTTTGCCCGCATGATGTTGCACGCTCGCAAACTGGAGCGCGAGCGAGATGAAGCGAGGAATGCGATGAAGCAAGCTATGATCGCCTACGCTGAGTCATGCAAAGCGGTTGATAATTGGAGGGCGAGAGATGAATGACACGCCAGTAACGGACGCTTTCTTTTATAAGAAAGGATGTTGGAGCTCGGACATTTTAGCTTTTTGCCAAAGATTGGAACGCGAGCGCGACGAGGCGCGGGACATTATCCGAAAGGCCATAATGAAATTTTCAGAAGACGATTCGGATGGGCGAATTGCTGCCGCAATGCTTGCGATACTTTCCAAAAAGGAGCCTGTTTCCTAATGACCTGCCCCTCCTGCGCCGCCGAGACCAGCGTTGTCACTTGCCGGGCGGAGGGCCAGCGAGTCCACCGCCTGCGCGAGTGCGCTGCCGGGCACCGCTTTTACACCTGCGAATTGCCCGCCGAAGGCCGGTATCCCTGGCCAAAAAAACCCGCCCCCAAACGCACCAAACCCAAACCCAAACAACAATCCACCGACTGGCTCAACCGCATCGCCGCCGCCGTTTCCGCATGAACTCACTCCGCGACTACCTCACCGCCCGCCGCTTCGATCCCACCCACGCCCTCAATCTCCTCCAAGACCACGGCATCATCTCCGACGAATGCGTCACCCCCGAAGATGTCGGCGACTCGGGAAAAGCCATCACCTGGTTGAGCCTCCGCGAATCCGAACTCAAATCCTCCTCTGTGTCCTCTGTGGTCAAATGATCCCCCAAACCCCCAACCCCGTCATTCCCCCCATCGAGGTCGAAGGCCGCCGCGCCGATGGCAGCTTCGTCGTCCGCTACCGAGGCCAAAAGCTCGCCGCCACCGAGGCCCAACTTCTCGCCATCCACCGCGAGCGTGAGGAGCAAATCGCCCGCATGGTCGAAGACCCTTGGCGCTACGGCTGGCTGAACCCCGCCTGGCAGCGAGCCGATTCCGCCTACGACAGCCTCCGCGAGAAATTCCCCAAAGGCGTCACCGAACTCTTGATCCTCGGCGGCAACCGCTCCGGCAAGTCCCGCTACTTCGCTCGCCGCGCCATGCAACACCTCGTCGAGAAGCCCGGCGCGAAAGTCTGGTGCCTCCAATCCACCGAAGCCGCCAGCATTCAAAACCAGCAGCCCTACTTGTGGGAGTATTTGCCGAAAGAATGGAAACCCTCAGCCTCCGGCAAATTCAAAAAAGGTGCCGTCGCCAACATCACCTACTCGCAGAAAGGCGGCTTCACCGAGAACTCCTTTGTCCTGCCGAATGGCTCCCAATGCTGGTTCAAGTTCTACTCGATGGAAGTCACCTCGATAGAAGGTGCCGAGTTAAATTTCTGTTGGGCAGACGAATTAGTCACCCCGCTGTGGCTGGAAGCCCTTCGTTTTAGGCTACTTACCCGCGACGGCGAACTCGGCATCGGGTTTACACCGATCGAAGGCTACACCACCACCGTCAAAGAATACCTCGATGGCGCGAAAACTTTAGAGGAATGCCCCGCCCCGCTCCTGCCCCGCTACCGCGACGGCCACCTCCTCGGCGTCGAGAGCGTTCCCCGCATCCAGCAATGCACCAGAGAAAAAGCCCGCGTCGTTTATTTCCACACCGCCGACAACCCCTTCGGCAACCCCGAGGCCATGGAAACCGAACTGCGAGGCAGCAACCGCGAACGAATCCTCATGCGAGCCTACGGCGTCCCCACCAAAGCGCGGATGTCCATGTTCCCGAAATTCCGCGAGAATGTGCATGTCGTCCCTCACGACAAAGTTCCCACGGCGGGAACCGTCTTCCACTTCGTCGATCCCGGCGAAGGGAAAACTTGGGCCATGTTGTGGATTCGATTCACCCCCGATGGCCGGTGCTGGATTTACCGCGAGTTCCCCGACCAGCTCGACTACATCGAAGGCGTCGGCTACCCCGGCCCGTGGGCCGAAGCCGATGGCAAGCTGCAAGACGGACGCCCCGGCCCAGCGCAAAAAGCCTGCGCCGGGTTCGGCTTCGAGGACTACAAGCGCCTCATCGAAGCCGCCGAGAAAGCCGACTCCGCCGAGCCCGCCGAGCGTTGGATGGATAGCCGCTATGGCAACACGCCGACCATGACGCACGAAGGCGTGCGAACTTTGATCGAGCAATGCAGCGAGCGCATCGGCCTCGACTTCCGCGCCACCAGCGGCCAAGCCATCGTCGAAGGCGTCACCCTCATCAACGACTGGCTCGCCTACAACGACGAAGCTCCCGTCGATGCCCTCAACTCGCCCCGCCTCTACATCAGCGAGCGTTGCCAAAACCTCATCTACGCCCTCAAGACCTGGACCGGCAGCGACGGAAAACGCGGTGCCACGAAAGATTGGATCGACCTCCTCCGCTACATCACCCTCTCCGGCGTCGAATACGAAGACCCCGCCTCCCTCCGCACCCGAGGAGGCGGCTGCTACTAAATCCTCCCTCTGTGCTCTCTGTGTCCTCTGTGGTCAACCCCTCCCTTGACTCCTTCCCGTAAAATCTCCCTAAGCATGAAACTACTCCGCCGCCGCGATGTCATGGCCCGATTGGGCGTTTCCGCAAAGCAAATCACCAAACTCATCGACTCGGGCATTCTGCGCCCGATTCGCCGCCAAGGAGCCCGCGCCTGGTATCGCGCCGCCGATCTCGAAAAACTCGCATGAGCATCAAACGCACCGACAACCACGGCAGCCTTTCCCGCAACAAGAAAAAGGAAAAGGAAACGCACCCCACGCACAAAGGCTCCTGCATCATCTTGGGCCAAGAGTTTTGGATCAGCGCGTATGTGAACGAGAGCCGCGACAGCGGCGAAAAGTATTTCAAACTCTACTTCGAGCCGAAGAAGCCCCGCGAGGATTCCGCCGCCGAGCCGCATCCCGCCTCGCTCTCCGAGTCTCCCGACATTCCCTTTTGAGCATGACCGCTGAGGAACAATCCGCCGCCTGGTGCGTGCCGCCCGAGGAAATCTGGTTCCGCGCCGTGCTCCTCAAAATCACCGACGCCATCGAGGACGCCGCCGAGATCACCTGTATGCCGCAGACCGCACAGAACCCCGGCCTGCTCGCCCACAGCGCCGGTGGCCTCGAAGCCCTCCGCACCCTCCGCGAAGAAATCGAGCGCACCCGCGCCGAGGCTTTCCTAGCCAAGAAATAATCCGGTCTCCGTGTCCTTTGACTCGCTCGCTCCCGCGAGTCTCGCCCTTCGGGCCAACCTTCGGTTGGTCTACCTCCGGCCTGCCCCGGCCTGCGGTTGTGGTTAAAAATTATTTAGCCCCCGTTAGCACCCATTAGCTCCCGTTAGCGCCCATTGCGCCAGCACCCCCTTCCGCTTCGCAATTTTCGCAGGCATTTCCTTTCGCAAGCGAGGGCTGAACTGCTCGCCGCGAACTCCGTGGAAACCGTGCGGAGCCGCATAAAACCTCAGTTCTGACACCGCGACTTGGACGCACCACAAACCATGGACCAGACAGAATCAGCATTCAGCATCGGCGAAGTCATCGACGCGCTGGGAGTCACCCTCCCCACCGTGGATGAGACATCTCCGGCGGCCCCTGAGGCCGACCAGGAAGCAATCGCGGATGAGACCCCTGACAATACAACCGAAGAAACCGAGACCGAAGATTCCCCCGAAGATTCGTCCGATTCGTCTGATCCCTCCGACGAAGCAGACGAAGAGCCCGAGGAAACCGACGCCGACACCGACGACGAAGACCCCGACGAGGAGCCTGTAGAGGCCGAGCCCGCCGCCGTGAGGAAACTCACCAAGCGCGTGGACAAGCTCACCGCCCGCGCCAAAAGCGCCGAGGAGCAAGCCAACACCCTCCAAGCCGAACTCGCCGCCGCCCGGGATGCGCTGACCAAAGCTCAGCCCATCGTGCTACAAGACGCTGCCGACCCACTCGGCGATGTCACCACCGCCGACGCCCTCGAAAGCCGCCTCGCCGCCGCCAACACCGTCCTCGACAATGTGCCCGACCTCATTGCCAAAGCCGACATGGAAGGCGAAGTGGAAGTGCCTATGGGAGACGGCAGCACCCGCAAATTCACGAAGCAAGAGCTTCAAGAGCGCCTGCGAGTCGCCCGCCAAATTCTGAAATCCGAGCCCGCCCGCCGGAACTACCTCGCCCAGCGCGAGACCTTCCAGCACGAAGCCCGGCAAGTTTATCCCGAGCTTTTCCAAGACGAATCCCCGGCCCGCAAGATGATGCTCACCACGCTGCAAGCGTATCCCGGCATCGCCAAGCTCCCGAATCTCGAACTCATCATCGGCGACGCCATTCGCGGCCAAGCCCTCCGCTTCCAGCAAGCCGAGGCCATGGCCAAAAAAGCCGCTACGGCAAAGGCCCGTCCCGCCGCCGCCGCGCCCGCGAAGCCCGCCGTCGCCCCCAAGGTTGTCAGCCCCTCCGCCGCCCCCAAAACCAAAACCAAAGCCGACCCGCTCGAAGTGTTGAAGAAGTCAGGAAACCGTGATGCCGCCGAGAATTTCGTCGCCTCACTTTTCAACTAACCCAACCCAAAAACTCAAACCCCCAAAACCACCACTATGCCAGCTACCCCCATCACCACAGTCAAAGGCCAACGCGAGGATCTTTCCGACGCGATGGTCCTCATCGAACCCGGCGACACGCCCCTGTTTAGCCTCTGCAAGAAAAATAAAGAGCCTCAAAATGTCCTCTTCCAATGGCCGATTGATAAATACAATTCGCCGCAAACCGCAGGCGTTATGGCTGACGCGGATGTCACCTCCTTCGACGACCAGCACGCGAATCGCCAACTTCTCTCAGGCCGCATCCAAAAAGTAAGGCGCAGTTTCCAAGTAGACGATCTCGTGGAACAAGTCTCTGATTTGGCAGGAGTTGGAAAAAAGCAAGCCTTCAACAAGGCCGCCGCGAAAGCCCTTGTCGAACTCAAGGTGGACATCGAAGCCATCATGGGCTCGGACAACGATAGCCAAGCTCAAACTGGCCCAAGCACCCCCTATAAAACCCGTGGCATTGGTAGTTGGATAAGCTCGTCCGCGCAGGCCGACGCAGCCACCGCTGTTCATGCTGACTACTTGACCCCTGCCGCGTCGATCAACACCACTGCCACTGCTTCTCTCACCGAGAACAATGTCATTGATGTCTTGGAGAGCATCTTCAAGGTCCGCCGCGCTCGTCGCAACTACGACCTCGTTTGCGGCACCAGCCTCAAGCGTGCGTTCACGAACTTCATCCGCACCCAAGCGGGCTCGACGAATGTCATGTCCTCCGTGTGCACCTTCAACAGCAATGTGGAAGACAAAAAAATCGTGAACACTATCGACCTGTATGAGGGAGATTTTGGAATTCTCTCATTGCATGTTTCGACCTACCTCGCTCATGGCGCGGCAGCCGCCGTCTCGGCAGCCCGTGGCTATGTGCTCGACATGGACCTCGTCTCCATCGGCTTCAATAGGAAACCTCGCATGGAAGAGCTCGAAGATCGTGGCGGTGGACGCCGTGGTTTCTGCGACGCCATCTTCGGCGTAGCCGTCTCGAACCCCCAAGTCCTCGGAAAATTCGCGGCCACCGCGTAACACCCGCCCCCCAGCCCTTGCCGGTGGCCCCTCGTCTCGGGACAGGCCACCGGCAACCGGGCTCCCCTTTTTGACAATGGAAATCCTCAAAGAAGCCCTCAGCGACCTCCCCGGCGACCTCGCCGAAGGAGCGAAATCGGAACTCTTCGAGCAGTGGAACTCCCGCGCCGTGCAGGCCGACGCCCGCCAGCACGCCATCGCCGCCGACCACGCCAAGCAAGACCTCCGCAGCATCGAAGGCGTGGGCGCTTTGACCCTCTCCGTTGATCCCCAAATTTTTCACTATTGGAATTGGAAAGTGCCCGGCTGCTGGCGCGACTCCGATTTCATCGCGTGGTTCAAACGCAACTTCCCGCAGTGCGTCGTGAAATGCGGCGGCACAGGGAAGTTCGCCATCCTCATGCCCGGACTCCGCACCGCATGATTAAAGACTCCGCCGAGGAAACTCGGGACACAAAGTATTGGATCGGCCAGCTCACCGAGGCCGCCACCGATGGCGGTTGGTTCTCCTCCGTCCGCGCCCGCAACTACGACACCCGCATGGCCCTGTGGGACGGCCAATCCTCCGATGGCCGCAAGTGGGCCAGCAACTACGGCAAAAATGTTTTCCCCTGGGAAGGCTCCGCCGACAGCCGCATCCGCCTCGCCGATCTCGTCTGCAACCGCGAGGCCCAGCTTTGCCTCACCGCCACCTTTGCCGCCCGCTTGCAAATGATGCCGGTCGAATCCTCCGACGCCCTCTCCCGCACCGCCGCCGAGGCCGTGCTGAAATGGATGCTCTTCACCCACTGCGCCTCCGACCTCCGCCGCGAACTCGAACTCGCCCTCAACATCCGCGCCACCTACGGCCTCGCCATCATGGGCGTGTTTTGGAAAACGACGACACGCATTGAGCAGAAGAGCGTCAGCCTCGAAGACCTCATCGTCATGGCCCAAGAGCAGGGCGACCCCGCCTCCCCCCTCGCCATGCTCATCGGCGCGATCCTCGATCCGCTCCAAGAAGAAATCGCCATCGAGATGGCCGAGCAATTCGCCCCCGGCACCGGCACCGCCGCCAATGTCCGCAAGCTCCGCGAAGGCGGCACCGTCGAATACACCGAGCCCTACATCTTTGAGAGCAAGCCCGAGTGGACCGCCCTCGAACCTTTCAACGACATCATTTTCCCCACCGCCACCTACGACCTGCAACGCGCCCCCTGGATCGCCCGCCGCGAAATGGTGACTTGCGAGGAGCTGGAAGAGCGCACCGTCACCGAAGGCTACCCCTACGAATTTTACGAGAAGGCCGAGAACTACAAAGGCACCAGCCTTTGGCCGATCTACGCCCACCAGAACACGAACCGCCGCGACAGCATCCTCTGGCAAGACCACCGCGACCTGGTGGAAATCTGGCATGTCTATTCCAAGGAAACCGACGAGAAGACCGGAGCCACAAAAATCATGTGCCGGGTCATGCACCCGAATGTGGACATCTTCGCCAAAGAGGAGATTTCCCCCTACTCGCACGGCGAATATCCTTTCATCGAACTCCCCCGCGAGCGCGTCACCCGTTGCCTCATCGAAGCCCGAGGCATCCCCGAGATCGTCAGCACCATGCAGGCGGAAATCAAAACCCAGCGCGACTATCGCACCGACCGCGCCGGAATCGCCATCCTGCCGCCCATGCGCGTGCCCGCCAATCGGG
>Ga0315902_10006150_pt1 | contig 16724 bp, 9 predicted proteins | sample LakEriMetagenome_9_FD_203523 | JGI IMG/M metagenome (GOLD analysis project Ga0315902, IMG submission 203523) | Freshwater fungal communities from buoy surface, Lake Erie, Ohio, United States - Buoy 12 MA117 | ecosystem: Environmental > Aquatic > Freshwater > Lake > Lake biofilm | place: USA...
AGCGGTGCTAGTGGCGATGAACGGTGTGCCCTGGTGGTTCTTCGACCATCTCGACGGCCCCTGCCGCGGCCTGCGCCTGGCCTCGGTGGACCCGGGCGACGCCATCCGCCAGCACGTGCCCACCGAGCGCGTGCTGGGCTGCGTGGTCCACCTCAGCGCGGGCAGCCCGGCGCCCGGCGTGGTGCGACATGCCCACGGCCAGCGCCTGATCCTGGGCGAGCCCGGCGGGCGCGACACGGCACGGCTGCGCAACACCACGGCACTGCTGCAGCGCGCGGGCTTCGAGGTGGAGACCAGCAAGCGCATCCAACGCGACATCTGGTTCAAGCTCTGGGGCAATATGACAATCAACCCGGTGTCGGCGCTGACCGGCGCCACCGGCGACCGCATCCTCGACGACGAACTGGTGCGCGCCTTCCTCAGCGCGGTGATGTTGGAGGCGCGCGAGATCGGCAACCGTTTCGGCATTCCCATCGACCAGGAGCCGGAACAGCGCCACGCGGTCACGCGGCAGCTGGGCGCGCTGCGCACGTCGATGCTGCAGGACACCGAGGCCGGCCGGCCGCTGGAAATCGACGCCCTGCTCGCCTCGGTGCGCGAGGTCGGCGCCCGGCTGCAGGTGCCGACGCCCTCGCTGGACGCGCTTCTGGGCCTGACCCGGCTGATGGCGCGCACCCGCGGGCTGTACCCCGGGTGAGGCGACGCCTGCCTGCCCAGAGGTCACCTCAACCGCATTTCGCGCGGGATGCCGTTGGCGCCAAACGGGGAGTTATGGCGATGCGTACGCCAATTCACAGCGGAAGTTCATCACCCGACCGGGGCTCGACGCCACCTGCGCGGGTCAGCAGGTCCCTGAACGTCTGCGGGTCAGCGCGCTCGCGACGCTCGGCGAAGAAGCGTGCCGTGTTGAGGGCCGACAGCTTCTCGGCGACAGCCGTGGCCACGAACTGGTTCAAGCTGATGCCCTCGTCGCGTGCCACCTGTTCGGCGGCCGCCTTCACGGACTTGGGCAAGCGCAAGGGGTAGGTCGAGACTTGCGTCATGGTGTGCCTTTCTGAGGTGCGTGAAGAGCCATAAGGACGTCGCGGGGCAGGAGGATCTGCACGCCAAAGCGTGAAGCAGCGGGATCAAAGTCGCGCTGGTTGAATGTGACGATGGCGTCCGCCATGCCGTTGACAGCCGCCTCCAACACCATCTCGTCCCCTGGATCCTTGAGCTGGGGGCGCCAGACGAAATGCGAAGTGACGGGGTGGACGAGTGCAGCCACGCCATCGACGAAGCGCTGAACTTCGGGCGCGGCCAGTCCGGACGCCAGGCGGTGCTCATCTCTCAAGCAGACCGACTCGTACTCCAATACCAACGCCACATTGGCCGCCAACTCGATGCGGCCGTCCAATGCCGCCAGCAGCATCGCCGCGGAGGCGCCCTTCGGGCTTCGCATGGCAGCCACAACGACGTCGGTGTCGAGAACACAGCGCACTCCCTAGTATGACATTGCCCGCGATGTCATTCAACGAGCCAAGACGGTGCGCGGTGCTGGCGCGGTCGGTGCGCTGGCGAAGAAGGGGGCCGGCCCCAGCCAGGGCGCTGCGCGCCGCCATGCGACGATTGCCGCATGGGCACGAAGACCTGCATCGTGGGCGCCGGGGCCGTAAGCGGCGACGAGTTCGTGCGTGCTTTGCCGGGCCTGACCCGAATGATGGCGGGCACGAGATGAGCGACGACCCTTCAGACCTGGCCGCCTGGGTGGGCCGCACGGAGACGGCGCAGGACACCGCCGCCGCCACGCCGCCCATGGCGCTGGCCGCCACCCTGGACCACGACCGCACCGACTACGCCGCGGGCGACGCGCTGCCGCCGCTGTGGCACTGGTTGTACTTCCTGCCCCGGCCGAGGGCGCGCGACATCGGCCCCGACGGCCACACCCGGCGCGGCGGCTTTCTTCCGCCGGTGGCCCTGCCGCGGCGCATGTGGGCCGGCAGTCGCTTCGAGTTCATCGCGCCGCTGCGCGTGGGCGATCGCCTGCAGCGCCTGTCCGCCATCGAGAACATCACCTCCCGCACCGGGCGCAGCGGGGCGCTGATCTTCGTCACCGTCCGGCACGAGATCTCGCAGTTGGGCGAGGCGGCGCCGGCCGTGCGCGAGTGGCACGACATCGTCTACCGGGAAGCGCCGCAGACGGCACAGGCGGCTCAGTCTGCCCAAGGGGCCTCGGCGGCAGCCGCCACCCCGGGCAGCGCCGGGCCGGCCGCCACCGCCCAGGACCCCGCTGCACCCTCCGCTGCCGAACCCGCCCCCTGGCAGCGCACCCTGGTGCCCGACGACGTGTTGCTGTTCCGCTACTCGGCGCTGACCTTCAACGGCCACCGCATCCACTACGACCGCCGCTACGTCACCGCCGTGGAGGGCTACCCCGGCCTGGTGGTGCACGGGCCGCTGATCGCCACGCTGCTGATGGACCTGCTGCACCGGCACGCGCCCGCGGCGCGGGTGACGGCGTTCCGATTCAAGGCGCTGCAGCCAGCCTTCGACGGGCAGCCGCTGCACCTGTGCGGGCGGCCGGGGCCGGACGGCCAGACGGTGGAGCTCTGGGCCGCCAACGAGGCCGGCACGGTGCTGATGCAGGCCAGCGCCACCCTGGCCGGCCCGGCCTGATTCCCCTCAACCCGCGGGGAAGCCCCGTTGCGCGGGCGCACCGGGATCGGGCATCCTCGGGCTTTTGCCGCTCCCGCGGTGACCCGAGCCTTCCAGGAGAGCCCTTCATGCGCATCCGTTTCGCCCTGACCGCCGTCGCGCTGTGCGCGAGCACCGCCGCCCTGGCTCAGAACCAGGCCCCGCTGAAGATCGGCTTCATGCTGCCGGCCACCGGCACCTTTGCCGCGCTGGGCGACATGATCGAAAAGGGCTTCAAGCTGCACGTGGAAGAGCAAGGCGGCAAGCTCGGCGGGCGCACGCTGCAGTACTTCAAGGTGGACGACGAGAGCGACCCTTCCAAGGCCACCGACAACGTCAACAAGCTGATCAAGCGTGACCAGGTCGATGTGATCGTGGGCACCGTGCACTCGGGCGTGGCGCTGGCCATGGCGCGCGCCGCCAAGGACAGCAAGACCCTGCTGATCGTGCCGAACGCAGGCGCGGATGCCATCACCGGCCCGCAGTGCGCACCCAACATCTTCCGCTCGAGCTTCAGCAACTGGCAGCCGGGCTACGCCACGGGCGTGATCGCCGCGCAGAAGGGCTACAAGCGCGCGATGACCATCACCTGGAATTACGCCGCCGGCTCAGAGACCGTCAAGGGCTTCACCGAGGCCTTCGAGAAGGGCGGCGGCAAGGTCATGAAGGACCTGAACCTGCCCTTCCCCAATGTGGAGTTCCAGGCCCTGCTGACCGAGATCGCGGCGCAAAAGCCCGACGTCGTGTTCGCCTTCTTCGCCGGCGGCGGTGCGGTGAAGTTCGTCAAGGACTACGACGCCGCAGGCCTGCGCCGCACCATCCCGCTGATGGGCTCGGGCTTCCTGACCGACGGCACGCTGGAGGCCCAGGGCGCCTCGGCCCAGGGCCTGATCACCGCGCTGCACTACGGCGACAACATCGAAACCCCGCGCAACAACGCCTTTCGCAACAAGTTCGCCGTCACCTACAAGGCCAACCCCGACGTCTACGCCCTGCAAGGCTACGACGCCGCGCAGATGCTGGCCGCAGGCCTGAAGGCCGTGAACGGCGACGACAAGAAGCGCGACGCCCTCGTGGCGGCCATGAAGAAGGCCCAGATCGACAGCCCGCGCGGCAAGTTCACCCTCAGCGCCCAGCACAACCCCACGCAGGACTTCTACGTCCGCGAGGTCAAGGGCAACTACAACGTGGTGACCGGCGTGGCCGTGAAGGCCCTGGCCGATCCGGGGCGCGGCTGCAGGATGTGATGAAGGCGACCCGACCATGATCCTCGAAGTCGCCGACATCCGCATCCACCCCGGCCAGCAGGCCGCCTTCGACGAGGCGATACAGCGCGGGGTCTCCACCGTCATCTCGCAGGCGCAGGGCTTTCAAGGGTGGAAGGTGAACAAGGGCGTGGAGTCGCCCGAGCGCTACCTGCTCATGATCTTCTGGGACACGCTGGAAGACCACACGGTGCACTTCCGTGGCGGGCCGCTGTTTCCGCAGTGGCGCGCCATCGTCGGGCCGTTCTTCGCCTCGCCGCCGCAGGTGGAGCACTTCACGCTGCTGGGCAAGTCCTGAACGCGCATGGCCCGGGCGCCATGCCGCCGGACGCCGTGAGCGCCTCATCTGGCCGGGCGCGGGCCCTCACCCGCGCCGCCGCCCACTTCGACGACGGCCACTTCGTGCGCGACCTGGCGCGGCGCGTGGCCTGGCGCACCGCCAGCCAGGACCCGGCCAGCGGCCCGGCGCTGCGGGCCTATCTGAGTGACGAGCTGATGCCCACGCTGGCCGCCCTGGGCTTTGCCGGCGCGGTGCACGACAACCCGGTGGCCGGCGCCGGCCCGCTGCTGGTGGCCACGCGTCGCGAGTCGGACGACGTGCCCACCGTGCTGATGTACGGCCACGGCGACGTCATCCGCGGGCAGGACGCCTCGTGGACGCGCGGCGCCGGGCCCTGGACGGTGGCGGCCGACGGCGATCGGCTGTACGGTCGCGGCACGGCAGACAACAAGGGCCAGCACAGCATCAACATCGCCGCCCTGGCCCAGGTGCTGGCCGAACGCGCCGCCGCCGCCGACCACGGCGATGCGACCCGTGCGCGCCTGGGCTTCAACGTCACCTGGCTGGTGGAGACGGGCGAGGAGACCGGCTCGCCGGGGCTGGCCGCCTTCTGCGCCGCGCAGCGCAAGGCGCTTGCCGCCGACGTGCTGATCGCCAGCGACGGCCCGCGCCTGCGGCGCGACGTGCCCACGCTGTTCCTGGGCTCGCGCGGGGTGGCCAACTTCGACCTCGAGCTGAAGCTGCGCGCCGCCGCGCACCACTCGGGCAACTGGGGCGGCCTGCTGCGCAATCCGGGCACGGTGCTGGCCAACGCCATCGCCTGCCTGGTGGACGGGCGTGGCCGCATCCGCGTGCCGGGCCTGCGCCCACCGCCCATCCCCGACAACGTGCGCGCCGCCCTGGCCGGGCTGAGCTTCGGCGGCGACCCCGGCGACCCGGACGTCGACGCCGACTGGGGCGAGCCCGGCCTGACGCCGGCCGAGCGCGTGATCGCCTGGAACACGCTGGAGGTGCTGGCCTATCGCACCGGCAACCCCGACTACCCCGTCAACGCCATCCCGGCCTCGGCCAAGGCGGCAATGCACATGCGCTTCGTGGTGGGCACCGACGTGGCGCGGCTGCGCGAGCACGTGTGCGCGCACCTGGCGGCGCACGGCTTTGGCGACGTGACGGTGAGCGAGCCCACGATCAGCGCCGCCACCCGGTTGGACCCGGACGACGACTGGGTGCGTCTGGCTGCGGCCAGCATCGAGCAGACCACCGGCGCGCCGCCGGTGATCCTGCCCAACCTGGGCGGCTCGCTGCCCAACGACGTGTTCGCCGCCGGCCTGGGCCTGCCCACGGTGTGGGTGCCCCACAGCTACCCGTCGTGCTTGCAGCACGCACCTGACGAGCACCTGCTGGCCCCGGTGGCGCGCGAGGCGCTGCAGATCATGGCCGGGCTGTTCTGGGACCTGGGCGAGAAACGCGCGGGGCATTGAACGGCGCACCCCACCGCCGATGGCAGGCGGCAGTACAGTCGTCGCCTGCCCTTCCTCCCTGCTGCCGCTGCGGCGGCTGTCACGAATGCCCCCGATCGCGCTTGAAGTCAATGCACGCCGTGTCGAGCACGACGTCGAACCCACCACCCTGCTGATCGACCTGATCCGCGGCGCCTGCGGCCTGACCGGCACTCACTCGGGCTGCGACACCGCGCAGTGCGGGGCCTGCACCGTGCTGGTGGACGGCCGCGCCACCAAGAGCTGCAGCCTGCTGGCGCTGCAGGTGCAAGGCGCCGCCGTCACCACCGTGGAAGGCCTGCCGGCCCTGGCCGGCGTGCCCGAGGGCGCGCTGCACCCGCTGCAGGAGGCCTTCATGGACTGCCACGGCCTGCAGTGCGGCTTCTGCACCCCCGGCATGCTGATGGCGGCCGCCGGTCTGCTGCAGTCCACGCCGCTGCCAGACGACGAGCAGATCGCGCAGGCGCTGGAGGGCAACCTGTGCCGCTGCACGGGCTACGTGAACATCGTGGCCGCCGTGCGCCAGGCGTCCCGGGCGATGGCTGCGCTGGCGCAAGGACGGCCGGACTCAGCCGGGGCGGCGCCATGAACCGTCCGGTCGACACCCCCGCCGAGGCGCTGCGCTTCGGCAGCGGCCACACCGTGCGCCGCATCGAGGACCCGACGCTGGTCACCGGCCGGGGCTGCTACACCGACGACATCGCACGCGAGGGCCTGGCGCACCTGGTCTTCGTGCGCTCACCGTACGCCCACGCCGAGATCGTCTCGGTGGACACCGCCGCGGCGCTGGCGGTGCCCGGGGTGCTGGCCGTGTACACGGGCGCTGAGCTGGCCGATGTCGGCGTCAAGCCGCTGGCCTCGCCGGCGGCGGCTTTCAAGCGGCCGGATGGCTCGCCTGCGGTCAGTGCGCCGCGCCGGGCCCTGGCACTGGACCGCGTGCGATTCGTCGGCGAGGCCGTGGCCGCGGTGGTGGCGCTCACGCGCGAGGCCGCGGTGGAGGCCGCCGAGCAGGTGGGCGTGGAGTACGAGGTGCACGACGCCGTGACCGAAGTGGCCGCGGCGATGGCGCCCGGCGCCCCGGTGGTGTGGGAAGGCGCGCCCGACAACATCGCCGCCGACCTGCGCCACGGCGACCCCGCCGCCTGCGAAGCGGCCTTCGCTGCGGCGGCGCACGTGGTGGCGCTGGACCTCGTCAACCAGCGCCTGGCGCCCAGCGCCATCGAGCCGCGGGGGGTGATGTGCGAGCCCGAGCCCGGCACCGGCCGGCTGCACATGACCCTGTCCAGCCAGATGCCCACCGCCGTGCGCGACGGCATCGCCACCCTGCTGCCGGGCCTGAGCAAGGAGCAGGTGCGGGTGAGCGTGGGGGATGTGGGCGGCGGCTTCGGCATGAAGACCGGTCTGTACCCCGAGGACCTGGTGGTGGCCCACGCCGCGCGCGCGTTGCAGCGGCCGGTGCGCTGGCGCAGCCAGCGCCTGGAGGAGTTCACCGCCTCGGTGCATGGCCGCGACCTGAGCACGCGCGCCGAACTGGCGCTGGACGCCGCGGGCCGCGTACTGGCCCTGCGCCACCGCTCTTTCGCCAATGTCGGCGGCTACGCCACCCCCACCGGCTGCGCCATCCCCATGAAGCTGGGCCCCTATGTGGCCACCAGCGTCTACGACATCCCCATCGCCGACCTGCACGTCACCGCCGTGATGACGCACACCACGCCCGCCGGGGCCTACCGCGGCGCCGGCCGGCCCGAGGCGGTGTACATCGTCGAGCGGCTCATGGACGAGGCCGCACGCCAGTTGAAGATGGACCCGGCCGAGCTGCGCCGGCGCAACCTGGTGCGCCCCGAGCAGATGCCCTACCGCAACGCCAACGGGCAGGTCTACGACAGCGGCGAGTTCGAGCGCATCCTGGACGAGGCACTGGCGCTGGGCGACTGGGCCGGCTGCGACAGCCGCGCGGCCCAGGCCGCCGCTCGCGGGCGGCTGCACGGACGCAGTGTCACCCCCTTCCTGGAGTGGACCGGCGGCCATGCGCTGGCCGAGACGGTGCAGGTCCAGGTGCGTGGCGACGGGATCATCGAGCTGACCTCGGCCACCATGCCCATGGGCCAGGGCATCGCCACCAGTTACGCGCAGCTTGCGGTGGACGTGTTCCAGGTGCCCATCGGCCGCATCCGCGTGCTGCAGGGCGACACCGACCGCGCCACCGGCTTCGGCAGCGCTGGCAGCCGCTCTCTGTTCACCGGCGGGGGCGCAGTGCGCGTGGCCAGCCAGGCCACGGTGGACCATGCGCGCGAGCGGGCCGCCGACGCGCTGGAGGTGAGTGCGGCCGACCTGGAATACGCTGAAGCCACCTTCCGCGTGGCTGGCACCGACCTGCAGCTCGGCCTGTTCGAGCTGGCCGCGCGCCAGGACGGCGGCTGCCTGCGCTCGGGCGGCGAGGCCACCGCGCAGGGCCCGAGCTGGCCCAATGCCTGCCACCTGTGCGAGGTGGAGATCGACCCGGACACCGGCGAGGTGCAGGTGTCGGCCTACGCCAGCGTCAACGAGATCGGCCGCGTGATCAGCCCGCAGATCGTGCGCGGGCAGGTCGAGGGCGGCGCGGTGCAGGGCATCGGCCAGGCCCTGTGCGAGCAGGTGCTGTACGACCCCTCGGGTCAGCTGCTCACCGCCAGCTTCATGGACTACGCGCTGCCTCGCGCCGACGGCTTCACCGGCTTCAGGACCGAGTTCGACACCTCGGTGCCCTGCCGCACCAATGTGCTGGGGGCCAAGGGCGTGGGCGAACTGGGCACCATCGGCGCCACGCCGGCGGTGGTCAATGCAGTGGTCGACGCCCTGCTGCGCGCCGGCGTGCCGCACGAGGTGGTGCTGGCGCTGCAGATGCCGCTGACGCCGGCCAAGGTCTGGGCCGCGCTGCAGCGCCGCGCCACGCCCTGAGCGCCGCCGAGCGCCGACGTTTGGCATCGGTCAAGGCGCTGGAACTTCACGTCGATCCTCGGCGATCGCGCTGGACTTTCGCGCTGCTCCTGCTGGGGGCGCTGCTTCTGATCTGGGGCGGCACGCTGGCCAGCCTGCGCCAGCAGCGCGTGGTGGCCGAGCAAGACCTGCGCACCCGCATGTACAACGACGCGCTCATCCTGGAAGAGCACGCCACCCGCAGCCTGGACACGCTGAGCGCGCGGATGAGCTCGTTGAGCGCACTCATCACCCCGGCCGCCGTGGCCGAGGGGCGGATCACCGGGGAATTGCTGAGCGAGCTGATCCTGGAGGAGAAGATCGTCCGCAGCCTGTCGCTGGTGGACGACTCGGGCCGGGTGATCATGAGTTCGACTGCCGACAACGTGGGGGCGCAGGTGCCCGCGCTGTCGCTGCCCGGCGCGGGCGACCTGCAGACCTCGGGCACCTACTGGGGCCAGGTGTGGCCGCAGCGCGACCTGGGCGACTTCGCCCAGCCCGTGGCGCAAGGTCGGCGGGGGGCGGGCTCCTGGCTGGTGGCCTCCGATGTGCGGGTCGGCGAGGGGCTTGTGCGCCTGGTGGCCGTGGTCAATCTGGGCATGTTCGAGAACCTGTGGGCGCGGGTGGACAACGAGGAGGCGCACGAACTCGCCCTCTTCGACCTGCGCGGCCAGCGCCTGGTGTCTCACCACACCCGGCTGGACAACGACAACGAGCTGCGCAGCAAGCTGGAGACGCTGGCGCTGTCGGACCCGGTAGGCACTTTCGAGCTGGTGGATGGCCGCCATCCGGTCACCTACCGGGTGAGCCCGCGGCACCCGGTGGTGATGACCGTGGTGGGCGACCTGGACCAGCTGGCCCTGGCCCGGCAGGGCGAGGCCGTGGCCTGGCTGTCAGGGGCGCTGCTGCTGTCGCTGCTCGCGGCCGCCGGACTGGGCGCCGTGTACCGCGGCTATCTGCGCTACGAGGCCTCGGTCATCGAGATGACCAACCAGGCGCGGGCGATCGGCGCGCACCTGTTGCTCAGCGAGTCGGCGCCCGACGGACGCATCACCTACGTCAACGATCCCTATCTGCAGGCCTGCGGCTACACCCTGGGCGAGGTGATCGGGCGCACCCACCGGCTGTTCAAGTCGGGCATCCACCCCGAGTCGTACTACGAGGGGCTGTGGAAGACCGTGCTGGACGGGCGCATCTGGAAGGGCACCTTCCGCAACCGGCGCAAGGACGGTACCTTCTACTGGGTCAACGCCACGATCATTCCCTACCTGGACGCCTGGGGCCGGGTGGACCGCTTCGTCGCCTTCTACACCGACATCACCGACTCGATGGCGCTGACGCGCCAGATCAACGAGGAGCGCCGCCAGCGCCAGCAGCTGGCCGAGCTCAACCGCAAGCTGGTGGATGAGGCCATGACCGACCCGCTGACCGGGCTGGCCAACCGGCGGGGCTTCGAGCAGTTCGCTGGCAAGCTGCGCGCGCCGGACAGCCGCCTGCCGCGGCAACTGGCCGTGGTGATGCTGGACCTGGACCACTTCAAGCAGGTCAACGACCGCCACGGGCACGCCGCAGGCGACGAGGTGCTGCGCGAGGTGGCTCACCGCTGGAGCCGCGCGGTGCGCGACTCGGATCTGGCGGCCCGCCTGGGCGGAGAGGAGTTCTGCGTGCTGCTGCCCGGCTCCGAGTTCGACGGCGCACTGTCGGTGGCCGAGAAGCTGCGCCAGGCGGTGGCCGGATCACCCGTGCCGCTGAGCTCGTCGCAGGCCGCGGACGGGCCCGCGGTCCCACTGCCGGTGACCGTCAGTGTGGGCGTGGCCTGGACACCCGACACGCGCGGCCTGGAGCTCGACACGCTGATGCAACTGGCCGACCAGGCGCTGTACGAGGCCAAGCATGGCGGCCGCAACCGCGTGGCGTCGCGGCGCCTGGACGGGCCGCCGCGAGCGCCGGAGCCCCCCGCAGCGGACACCGACGAGGGGCTGTCGCGGTTCTGATCGGCGGGCTGGCGTCAGCCCCTGCCAGCCGACCCTGCGGCGCGTGACGGCGTGTCCGCCGTCAACCTGAGGTTGGCGTTCGGGTTGCGCTGGGCGGGGGTCTGCGCCAGGTTCACCACGAAGTCGCTGACCCAAGCCGGCGTGGAGGTCGAGGGGGCCTTGGAAGTGGCAGTGGCGGTGACCGGGGTGGTCCACGCGATGACCGCCGCGGCCGGTTCCACTGCGGACTTTGCGGCCGACTTGGACGCCACCACCGGGATCTGCGCGACCCCTGTGCTGGGTGCGGTGCTCGTCGCGGGCGCGGGTGCGGGTGCGGGTGCCGGCGCAGGGGCCGCCACCGCGGTCACCGTGCTGGTGGTCGACGAGGTGGACTGAGTGGCGGTCGACGTCGAGGTCGACGTCGTCGTCTGCGCGGCGGTCGTCGCCTTCGGCGTGGTGGTCGTCGTGGCCGCCGAGCGCAGCACGTCGCGCGCGCCGCCTGACACGTTGCCGGGCTGGGGGCCGCTCGGGGAACCGGTCTGTTCCTGCCAGCCGGGGTCCTGCTGCAGCACCAGGCCGAGTTCACCGTTCGGCTCGCCGCGCCGTGCCACGTCGCTGCCGGTGTCCGCGGCACGCGTCGGGTCGGCGCCGTCGCTGGCCGACAGCGCATACAGGAACTCCGCAATGCCCGGCTGCAGCGCGCGGCTCACCGTGGCCAGACCGAAAGGTGCGAAGGGCACGATGTAGGCGTTGAACTCGCCCGCCCAGTCGATGAGGCGGTCACCGCCCGTGTTGGCGATCAGCACATCGCGGCCGGCCCCGCCGAAGGCGAGATCCTCGTAGCTGACGTGGGTCTCGGGGCTGGCGTTGGCACCGGCATCGGCGCCGACCAGATCGTCGTCGGCGTTCAGCAGGTCGTTGCCGTAGCCGCCGTAGAGCCGGTCGCGGCCGGTGCCGCCGACCATCCAGTCATGGCCCAGATCGCCGAAGAGGGCGTCATCGCCGTCGGAGAAGAAGGCCGTGCCCGCGTCCTGCAGGGTGCTGAAGTTGAGCAGCCACTCCGCCGCGCCGGCGCCGCCGGAGGCCTGGCCCGTGGCCGGGTCGAGCATGACCTTGCGCCGGGGGTCGGCAGCGTCGTACAGGGCGAATTCGCCCGCCACCCGACCCGAGTAGGCCAGCAGGCCGCCCGGGTTGAAGGGCATCGTGAAGTCGCTGCGAACGGCCGCGACGACCGCCCCCGAGGCAGTGCGTGCGGCGTAGGACTGGACCAGCGCCTCGGCGCCGGACAGGCCATCGTCACCCACGCCGCCGTGCAGGAAGTCGTTGCCCAGGCCGCCGAACAGCAGGTCGTCGCTGTCGGCCGCCACGAACATCGGATCCTGGCCGGTCGGGTCCAGCGTGAACGGCGTGAGGTTGGCCGTCTTCTTCAGCGCACCGCTGACGTTGACCGTCGCCTGGTGCGCGTTGCCTGCCGTGGCAATGGCCTGGTCGAGCTCGGCTGCAGGCAGCGCGGCCACGCCTGACAACGGTTCGGCAGTGCCGTTGCGGCTGGTGGCGATGCGGCCGTCGTCGCCGAGCAGGCCGTCGCTGCCGGTGCCGCCGGACAGCCAGTCGCTGCCGGTGCCGCCGATCAGGTCATCGTCGCCCGCGTCGCCGAAGAGCACGTCGTGGCCCAGCTGTCCGTACACGGTGTCGTCGCCGGCCTCGCCGTGCACCTCGTCGCCGGCGCCGATGTCCAGCGGCGTGGTTGCGGGGTCGAGCCCGTTGCGCGCGATCAGGTAGTCACGCCCTCCTGGCGTGTAGTCCAGCAGCACCACCGCGCGCGGAATCAACCTGAGCTGGGTGTCGTAACCCGCCGCGCCGAGCACGCCGTTGAAGGCCGCGCTGTCGTAGTTGAAGCGGAGGTAGGCCCCGTCGGCGCCCACCAGGCGCAGGATGTTGGCGTTGTCGCCGGCGATGGTGTCGGCGTCGCGCGCGTGGCGCGGGTCACCGGCGTCCAGCCGCGCGATGTCGGTGCCGGCGCCGCCGAACAGCAGGTCGCGGCCGTCGGGTCGCGCACTGCGGCTCACCAGCCCGAACAGGTCGGAACTGCCGCCGACGATGTCGTCCTGGCCCAGGTTGCCGAAGACCACGTCGTTGCCGCCGTTGCCCTCGAGGTAGTCGTCGCCGTCGGTGGCATCGTTCTCGGTCGAGGCATTCACGACGAGGGCCTGCCCTGCCCCTTCGGCACGCGCTGCGCCCACCGAGCGGACGATGCGGCCGTCGGCCCCGACCGTGCCGATGCTGCCGTCGCCCTGGATGACGTCATCGCCGAGTTGGCCGAAGACCTGGTCGTCGTCGGCCCCGCCGGCCAGGTAGTCGGCGCCGAAGCGTCCGGCCGTCAGCGCCGCGTTGTCCGAGTGGTCCAGCAGCGTGATCCTGCGCAGGTTGCGCCCGCTGGGCGCCGCCTGGGCTGCACTGTCGACCAGCGCTTCGCCGTCATTGCCCGGCGTGCCGGCAGACGCCGGCGTGACGCCATAGATGACCGGGCCGCGCAGCGTGCGGTGCAACGCTTCCGTGCCCGCACCCGCCTGGCGCCGCACGACGGCGTTGTCGCCGGCGATCACATCGTCGCCCTGCCCGCCATCGATGGCGTCGCCGGCGTCCAGGCCGCCGGCGACATCGTGCCCGCCGACGAGGTCGTCGTCGCCGTCGTCGCCGTAGACCGTGTCCGCGCCCTGCTGGCCCAGCACCTGGTCATCGCCCGCGCCGCCGCGGATGAGGTCATCGTGTCGGCCGCGGTCCTGGCCAGCGTCCAGCGAGGCGGACCGAACGGCGCTGCCCTCGACCAGCGGGAACAGCGCCGTGTCCACGGCCCCCGTGGCCGCCCTGACCGCGGCGTTGTCGCCGAACAGCAGGTCGTTGCCGGCATCGCCGGACAGGGTGTCGTGGCCCCGGCCACCCATCAGGATGTCGGCCCCGTCGCCGCCTTCGATGCGGTCGTCTCCGCCCTGGTCGAAGACCGCGGACTCGACCGCCCCCACGCCGGTCAGCGCGGTGCTGACCAGGTCGCCCATCGGGCCGATACGGGTGATGACGCCGTGGTCACCGAAGACGATGTCCGAGCCGCCGTCGCCGAACAGCCGGTCATGGCCGGTGGCCAGGCTGTCGCGGTTGGGTGCGTCGCTGCGGTCGGTCACCGTCACCGTCAGGCTGCGTGCCAGCAGCTCGACATTGACGCCGGAGTCGCCGTAGATCCAGTCGACGCCGCTGTTGCCGCGGATCTCGTCGTTGCCGGACCCGCCGGCCAGCAGGTCGCCGCCAGCGCCGCCGAGGATCCGGTCGTGGCCCGCGCCGCCGTAGAGCACCACGCCGCGCGTGGACTGGCGGGCATCCAGGACGTCATTGCCCGCCGCTGTGAAGCGGTGGCCCAGCGTCGCGCCTTCGGGCATCACGCCGGCTGAGCCGGCGTAGCGCTGGCCGTCCTGCGCGGTATCGCCGTAGACCACCAGCGGGGAGTCGGCCGCACCGACGCTGACGACGAAGGTGTCGCCGCCGATCTCGCCGGAGTCCAGCACGCGATTGCCGCCCCCATGCACCACGGTCAGGCCGCCGTGCTGTGCCGTCGTGCGCAGCGTGGCCTCGATGTCCAGGCGGTCGTTGCCCTGGCCCAGCAGGACCTCCAGGATCTCGGTGTCGTCGAGGGTGATGCCGCCGGCCAGCGAGATGTCGTCTGACGGGTCGGCCGTGCCCAGGTCGAGCGTCAGCGGGCCGCCCATGCCCAGCCCCGAGAGGTTGAGGGCGTCGCCAAGCGCCCGCAGCACGCCCTGGTCATCCACCAGGCTGCCGTCATTGAAGATGTCGACACGGTCGATCTGGGTGGACTCGTCGACGAAGAAGTTCGCCGACTCGCGCGTGAAGGCGATACCGTCACCGGAGCGCGGCAGCGCGAAGCCGGCGATGCCCGCCGACTCCAGCACCGAGGGATTGCGCAGCACCAGGCGCAGCCGCGAGTCGTCACCCGCGACCGCCTGCACGGCATCGACACGCCAGAAGCGGCTGGAACCCGTGCCGGTGGTAACGCCCACCGTCAGGCCGGCCAGGGCGTTGAAGTCGCCTTCGTCCAGGCCCAGGCGGCGCAGCAAGGCGGCCACGGCGCTGGAGGCCACGTCCATGTGGTCGGTTGCGTCGGCCGCGCCAGTGCCGGTGAAGCCCAGCACCGTGCCATCGGAAGGCTGCTCGTTGGACTCGCCAGGCAGCATCAGCGGCTGCGCCAGGCTGCGGTTGGTGCCCTGGAGGTAGTGGCCCTCGATGACCAGGGGCCCCTGGATGCCGGTGAGCGTGTGCGTCTGCGGGGGGAAAGTGCCCCGGGTCACGCCCAGGCTGCTGACGATGGCTTCGGTGACGTCGCCGCCCACCTGGAAGGTGTCGCTGCCCAGCCCGCCGATGACGGTGGTCAGCATGCCGGCGGTGGTGCCCAGCACGTAGAAGCGGTCGTTGCCCTCCAGGCCGTCGACCTGCACGGCCTCGACGCCGTCGAGGGTGACGGTCCGGCCAGCCCCGTAGACCACGCCGTCGGTGATGACGAAGGCGTCGTCGCCCTCGGTGCCGAGGATGACCACGGTGTCGAAGCCCGAGCCGCCGCCGATGGCCACCGGCGCGTTGACGTTGTACTGGATGGTGTCGTCGCCCGCACCGGTGTCGATGGCCGAGGTGCGCGCGGTCGACACGCCCGCTTCGGTGCGCAGGGCGAAGGCGCGGACCTCGAAGCGGTCATTGCCTTCGTCGCCCTGCAGGTCCAGCGGCGCGCCATTGCTGTAGACGGTGAATTGGTCGTCGCCCGCCCCGCCCCGCACGGTGGTCTCGAAGCTCACGCCGCGGCTGAGGAAGCCGCGCGTGGTCTCGATGGTGTCGAAGGCGTCTTGCGGTGCCACCGCATCAGCGACACGGGCCGTGGTGTAGACCTGCCCGATGAAGAAGCGGTCTGCGCCTTGCCCGCCGTCGAGCACGGTGCGCGCGGCGTTGTTGTCGCTGGCAAAGGTGTCATCGCCCTGGCCACCGCTGACCGTGAGGCCCCCTTCGATGCGGCGGTCGTAGTTCACCCGTTCCAGCGACTGCGGCCGCGTTGCGGCATTGGCCAGCACCTCGTCGATCGGGCCCTTGACGAGGGCCACGAAGGCCGGCGTGTCGGCCGAGGCATAGCCCGGGAGCTCAGCCACCTGGCGCAGCAGGAAGGCATCGTCGCCGGAGGTGCCCTGGATGGCCAGGGAGTCACCGCCGTGGCCGTCGGTGCCGCTGTCGAGCACATTGATGCGGTAGTCGGTCTGGCCGCCGGTGAGGGCCACCGTGTAGGTGTCGGCGCCGTCCTGGCCGTCCAGGTCCACGCTGTCGCGCAGCGCGCCGCGGCCGTCACCCCGGTCGCTCGTGCTGGCCAGGGTCTGCAGCCCGTTGACGATGAAGCGGTCGTCGCCCGAGCCGCCCAGCGCCGTCAGCCAGCCGCCCAGCACCGCCGACTGCAGGCGGACGGTGTCGTCGCCCGCCTGTCCGCGCACGGTCACCGCGCCGCCGGTGGCGTGCACGGTGAAGGTGTCGTCGCCCGAGGGCAGCGCAACCTTCGGGTGCACCTCGGTGATCAGTTGCCAGATCTCGAGGCGGAAGCGGTCGAGGTCCAGAAGCTGCCTGGCCCGGTCCAGCGGGTTGAGGTCGATGAAGGCCTCCAGGCGGATGCCGTCGACATCGATGCCCAGATCGTTGAAGCGGTCGTTCAGCCGCTCGGCGAGCGCCTTGACGTGGGCCACGTTCTCGGGGTCGAAGGCGACCGGCTTGTTCGCCGAGCCCAGCCCCAGCAGGCTGCCCAGCGCCGCCAGCTGCCCGCGATAGTCGCCGAACTCGGCCAGCGGGTTGTAGGGCAGGCCGCTGCCGTCGGCCACGCGCACCAGATCCTGCTTCAGTGCGGTCCAGACGAAGCCCTCTAAGCTCTCCAGGGCGTCGGTGATCGCCTGCGCCGAGGCTGTCGGGTCGACGAAGACCGTGGTCCTGAACTGCCGGGCGTTGACCAGTCCGGCCAGCACCTGCAGGTGCGATCGGCTGTTGAGGTCGA
>Ga0315902_10006157_pt1 | contig 16711 bp, 20 predicted proteins | sample LakEriMetagenome_9_FD_203523 | JGI IMG/M metagenome (GOLD analysis project Ga0315902, IMG submission 203523) | Freshwater fungal communities from buoy surface, Lake Erie, Ohio, United States - Buoy 12 MA117 | ecosystem: Environmental > Aquatic > Freshwater > Lake > Lake biofilm | place: USA...
CGGTTGCGGCCAAGTTGCACGCTGACGTTCAGGCGTTCATCACCATCAACGTCGTTTCCAAGTGATCCCGCGGGCCTCGTCGCCCGTTCTCCTCGATGCCCGGACCCTGGTCCGGGCATCGTCGTCTAGTCCGGACTTGTCCACAGATCCGGGCCCTTTGTCCACAGAAAGCACACAGCCCTGTCCCCCTAGCGATCAACAGGGTTCGTCCGCCAAGGTGTAACCGATGTCCGACTCGAATCAGCCTCGTTCCGGTGGAGGTCAACGCACTGCGCCGCGATCGGCGCCGGGCAATCGCGTACCGCCGCACAACCTGAGTGCCGAAGAGTCGCTGCTCGGTGCCTTGTTGTTGTCGCGTGAGGCCGTCAACACCGTGAGCGAACTGGGTCTCCTGCCCGACGTCTTCTACAAGCCATCGCATCAACACGTGTTCGACGCGATTCGCGCGTTGTTGTCGGGCGGGCAGCCCGTCGACGCAGTCACCGTGGCCGACGAACTGCGTCGTGTGGGTTTGCTCGACGAAATCGGCGGCCTCGACTTCCTCCTCCATCTTCAGAACACCACGCCGGTCATCGGCAACGTGGGTCGCTACGCGAAGATCGTCATGGACACCTCGGCCCTACGCCGCCTCATCGGTGTGGCGAGTGAGATCGCCGAGATCGCGTACTCCGAACCTGATGACGTGGCCAAGGCGCTCGACGTAGCCGAGTCGAAGGTGTTCGAGGTCGCTGACGAGCGCGTCACCGATTCGGTGGCCGAAATCAAAGACGTGCTGCGCACCACCACCGACGAACTCGAACGCCGATACACCGAGAAGGCCAGCATCACCGGTACCGCCACCGGCTTTCACGATCTCGATGGCCTGCTACTCGGCCTGCAGCCGGCGTCGCTCGTCATCGTGGGTGCGCGTCCGTCGATGGGTAAGTCGGCCTTCGCTCTCAACATCGCCACGTACGTTGCTCGAAACACACGCCAACCCGTCTTGGTGTTCTCGCTCGAAATGAGCCACAGCGAAATGGCTCAGCGAATCCTCTCGGCTGAGGCACGCGTCGACACTCGCAAACTCCGCACTGGAAACCTCACGGCCAATGAATGGAGCGACGTCAACAACGCCGTGGGCCGACTCGAAGTTCCGTTGTTCCTCGACGACAATCCGGCCGTGACCGTCATGGAGATTCGCGCCAAGGCGCGCCGCCTCAAGGCTCGCTATGGGTCGCTCGGTCTGATCGTGATCGACTACTTGCAGCTCATGAGCGGTGGTGCGCGCGCCGAGAACCGTCAGTTGGAAGTGAGCGAGATCAGCCGAAATCTGAAGGTGTTGGCCCGTGAAATGAACGTGCCGATCATGGCCCTCAGTCAGTTGAGTCGTCGTCTCGAAGAGCGTGCCGACAAGCGACCCGTGCTGGCCGACCTTCGCGAGTCGGGTTCACTCGAACAAGATGCCGACGTCGTGATGTTCATTCACCGTGAAGAAGTGGCCAAACAAGGAGCGGTCGATCCGGCTCTCAAGGGCATGGCCGATCTCATCGTGGCCAAACACCGCGCCGGTGCTCTCGACAACATCAAGTTGGTGTTCCAGGGCGAGCACACGCTCTTCCGCAACGCGGCTCGTGGTGTGGGTCAGCGCGTCGACGAATCCTGATCAGCCCGACGGCAGCAGAATCGCGTCGCCTTCGGGCTGCCAGATCTTGGCTCCGAAAGCCTTCTCCATCTCGGGCTGCGGATTCATGAGCAGTTCCATCGCGTGCTTCTTCTCGTCGTCGGTGAAGTCGCGCACGGTGTGACAGAACTCGACGGTGTTGCCTTCGGGGTCACGGATGTAGATCGAGTGGCAGAACTCGTGATCGACCTCGAGCACGGTGTATCCGCACTCGCGCCAGCGTTCGCGATGGCGGTCGAGGTCGCCGCGTGTGGGTGCGTCGAAGGCGAGATGGTTCGCCCACCAGGGCAGACCAGCGCTCTTGTTGAGGTTGGTACCGAACTCGCTGCCGATCGACTCGTCGTGGATCTCCCAGAACGCGATCATTCCCTGCTCACCCGACGGCGAGGTTCCGGTGGAGTAGAAGAAGTGCTTGCTCCAACCACCTTCTGGGGTCGGTGCGGTCACGGTCTTCACGAGTTCGAAACCCATGACCCGGGTGTAGAAGTCGTAGTTGGCAGCCGTGTCACGAATGGCGATGGCGACGTGGTGGAAACCCATGGGCGCAGTCTTACCGATTCTTGTGTCGGTTTCCGCACGCGAACAGCCCGCGTTGTCGATGTTCGATGCTGGCAGAATGAACCGATGTTCCTCGGCGAAGACCTTCTGGCCTGGCTGGTGCTGGCTCTTGGTGGAGCGTTGTTCGCGGGCAACATGCTGGCCGTCGTAAAACCGCCGCCGGCCGCCAAGGAAGGCGACCTCCCTCGCGCTCCGGTGGTGCGCAGCGTGGGCATGGCGTTGGTGGGCTTGGTGGCAGCGATCTGGTCGCTGGCCTCGTTGATCTCGGGGTGATGTGTCATGAGTGACGAACGGTTGAGTCAGCAACTCGAGTTCCTGCTCGAGATCGATCGTCTGAAGCAGGTCGAACGTCAGACTCACATCACAGGCGGCTCGCGCCGCGAGAACACCGCCGAGCATTCGTGGCACCTGGCGATGTACGCGTTGGTGTTGGCCGAGTGGAGCAACGCCGACGTCGATCTGTTCCACGTGCTGGCTCTGTGCTTGGTGCACGACATCGTGGAGATCGACGCGGGTGACACCTTTGCCTACGACACCACGGCCTACGCCGACAAGGAAGATCGCGAACGCAAGGCTGCCGAGCGACTGTTCGGACTCCTACCGCCTGATCAAGCGGACTACTTCTGGCGGTTGTGGGAGGAGTACGAGGCGCAGGAGACGGCCGAGAGTCGATTCGCCAATGCCGTCGATCGTCTGCAACCCGCGATGCTGAATCATCAGGCGGGTGACGAGTCACCGTGGAAGCGCCACGGCGTGACGGTTCCACAAGCCGTGAAGCGACTCTCGCCCATCGGGGACGGTGCCGACGCGCTGTGGGCGCACACTCAGCAGATCATCCGAGATGCCCACGAGCGTGGGCATCTGCGGGCCGAGTGATCAGTCGTCGTTCTCGTCGTCGGCCTCGACGATTTCGACGTCAGCCGCCGCCAACTCGGGAACTTCTTGGCGCTTGCGGAGCTTTTCGATCTTCTTCACTTGCGCATTGAGTTTGTTGTAGCGGGTTCCGCTGGTGTTGATCGACGCCAGATCGGCCTCGAGGGTCTGGAACGACTTCTCCACCTTGTCGACAGCCTTGGTGTACTCGTCCCATTGACGCTGGAAGAGATTGACGAGCTGCATGATTTCGGCCGCGGTCTTCTCGGTGTGGAACGCGTCGGTGGCCTGACGGATGACCGCGAGGAACGCGTAGAGGGTGAGGGGGGAGCAGAGCACCACTTTGCGGTCGAGAGCGAAGTCGATGAGTGTGGGGTCGGCTTCGTGTACGAAGCCGCTGATGCTCTCGTTGGGAATGAACATCAGGACGTAGTCGACGGTGTTGTCGGCACTCTTGTCGACGTAGTCGCGCTTGGCCAGTTCGACCACGCGGTCCTTCACCGCGCGGATGAACTCGTTCTTACCCACTGTCTTCAACTGCTCGGTGGGAGCCGATACGAACTCGGCGTACTTGTCGAGCGGGAATTTGACGTCCATGAACAGCACACGGTCGGGCGGAATGTCGAAGCGATAGTCGGGGCGCCCACCACCATCGATGATCGACTGCTTCGAGTAGTTGATGCCTTCGACGAAGCCGGCCGCCCGCAACATGTCTTCGGCGAGACGTTCGCCCCACTGACCGCGGGCCTGCGAACTGGAGAGAACATCGTTGAGTTTGTCGGTGCGCTGAGTGAGCGCAGCCACCGCTTGTTCGACGGTTCCGTACTGCTTGGACGTGCTCTCACGCAGGTCGAGGAGGGCCCGGTCGATCTCGCCCATCTTCTTCGTGACCTGTTCGGCCACGCTGGAGAGACGCTGGTCGATGAGATCGCTCTTGCTGCCGATCTGTTCGGAGCCGGCCTTGGTGACCATGTCGGTGGCGAGGCGGATGGTCTCTTCACGCGTCTTGCGCGCCTCGTCATTCATGCGCGTGAGCGCGTCGGTGAGGGCCGACGAAACCGTGCGGGCTACTTCAGCCTGAAGGACGGCAGGGTCGACTGCGGGCGCAGGGGGTGTGACTTCGGCCGGTGGCATCGGCGTGCGGCTGCGCAACACCAGCACCGCGACCACGACAGCCAGGACGACGACGAGAACGGACAGGACGATGTTCATGATGGGTGAACGCTCCGAGGACGGTGAAGTGTGCTCATGACGGACGGATTCCTTCGGCGGCGATGACCGAGCCCTCGACGACGGTGAGGAGGTACGGCCCGTCGAGGATGACGACATCATCCGACTCGGGGATCGCCTGTGCCGACCCGCCATCGGCCAGTAGTTGCCACAAACGCTCGGGTTGCAGGGATGCCGACCCGGGGTGATCGGTACGGCGGGCGTCCACACGAACCGACGTGAAGATCATGATGCTGACGTAGGCGGGGTACGTGGGGCCGTCGGGAGATCCGATTCGCCAGGCGATGTACTCGCCGTCGTCGTCGAAGGCCCCCTCGACGAAGCCCAGATAGAAGCCGTCGGGCAGATCGCCGTCGATGCGACCGGCAGACACTGCCGACGCCGGGACCGGCGCGTATGCCGAGGGCACGTCGGGTGGAGCCACCGGAGTGAAGTCGGGCAACTGTGATTCGTCGGCGAAGTCGCCGATCTGTTCGTCGGAGACGGTGATCGGGGGAGCCACCGAACCGATGGTCGCGGACGGTGCTGCAGTGTCGGACGTGTCGGTGACTGGCGCATCGGTGGGAGTGAGCGGCGGAACGACGGTGGCGGCGGGAGCACGATCGGATCGCTCGGACACCACCAGGAGTCCGCCCACACCGAGAGCACCCAAGAGGAGAAGGATGACGGGAAGTTGCGACGAGGCGCCTCGACGGGACGAGGCCGATCGCCTCTTCGCTCGCGACTTTTTCTTCGCCCGGGTGGCCACCGAGTCAGTTTGTCAGAAGGGTGTCGCGCGGGTCAGAGCTTGCGGAGTCGAACATCGCTCACCCGGTGGTCGCGGCCCTTGCGCAGGATCAGCGAGGCGCGGTCGCGGGTCGGTTCGATGTTCTCGCGAAGGTTGAGACCGTTGATCTCTTTCCAGATGAATCGGGCGGTGGCCACTGCTTCCTCTTGTGTGAGGTGGGCGTAATGGCGGAAGAAGCTGTTGGGATCTTGGAAGACCGAGTCGCGCAGCGACAGGAATCGCTCCACGTACCAGGCCTCGATATCCGACTCTTCGGCATCGATGTAGATGGAGAAGTCGAAGTAGTCGCTGACGAATTCGGTGGCGTCGGATCCGGGAGCACCCACCTGGAGAACGTTGAGGCCTTCGAGAATCAAGATGTCGGGCTGACACACGGTGACCCGATCACCATCGACGATGTCGTAGACGACGTGGCTGTACACCGGAGCCTCCACCGACGCGCGGCCACTTTTGAGTTCGCGCAGAAAGCGCAGTAACTCGCGGGTGTCGTAACTCTCGGGGAATCCCTTGCGGTTCATGATGCCGCGCTCTTCGAGCACACGGTTGGGGTGCAAGAAGCCGTCGGTGGTGATGAGGTCGACCTTCGGGTGGTCGGGCCAGCGCGCGAGCAGTGCTTGGAGGATGCGGGCGAAAGTGCTCTTGCCGACCGCGACGCTTCCAGCCACACCGATGACGTACGGGACCTTGGGAGCGAGCGTCCCGAGGAACGTGGCCGACACTTTGTGCAGGTTCTGTGTGGCCGACACGTAGAGATTGAGAAGACGGGTGAGCGGTAGATACACCGCAGCGACTTCGTCGAGATCGATGCGTTCGTTGATGCCACGCAGATTGCCGAGATCGGACTCGCGCAGAGTCATGGGTGTGGCGGCGCGCAACTCGGCCCACTGGGCCCGGTCGAAGGAGACGTAGCGCTCACTCACGGACGGTCACGCTACGGGTCGGGCGGGCTCGGCGACGACTCGCCGGTCAGGAAGGATCGCGGGGCGATACGGCCTTGGGGCCGGCCGTGAGGACGTCGACACCCGTGTCGGTCACGAGCACGGTGTGCTCGAACTGGGCGGTGCGCTTGCCGTCGGCGGTGACCGCCGTCCAGTCGTCGTCCCACATCTTGTGCTGCCACGTACCGAGGGTGATCATCGGCTCGATGGTGAACACCATGCCGGGCTTCATGATCATGTTGTTTCTGGCGTCGTAGTAGTGGAGCACTTGAACGTCGGTGTGGAACTGCTCGCCAATGCCGTGACCGATGAAGGCGCGCACTACGCCGAGCTTGTGCTTATTGGCATGATCCTCGATCGCCTTGCCGATATCGGAGAGTGGACGGTCGGGTTTGACCGCACCGATTCCCTTCCAGGTGCATTCTTCGGTGACGCGCACGAGCCGACGGTTCTCCTCGTCGACGTTGCCCACGAAGAACGTGGCGTTGGTGTCACCGTGGACTCCGTCGACGTAACACGTGACGTCGAGGTTGATGATGTCGCCGTCGTGCAGAACCGTGGAGTCGGGGATCCCGTGGCAGATCACTTCGTTGACTGATGTGCACACACTCTTGGGGTATCCGTGGTAGTTGAGCGGGCTCGGATACGCACCGCGCTCGATCGTGAGATCGTGGACGAACACATCGATGTCGTTGGTCGTGATACCGGGCCGGACGAATTCACCGGCCAGGCGGAGAATGTCGGCGGCCATGTCGCACGCCACTCGCATGCGCGCGATCACGTCGGGTGACTTGATGCGGGGTTCGTCCCAGCGCGTGACCTTGCCGGTGTCGGCGTACGGCGGGCGAGCGATGTGCGACGGAACCTGGCGCATGGGTGCGATCACACCCGGCGTGATTCGGCCTTCCTGTCCCTTGTGACAGCGCTTGTAGCGCCGACCCGAACCGCACCAACAAGGGTCGTTGGACTGCGGCAACTGGGCCGGGGGAGTGCGCGAGTCGATGGACACGCGGTCAGGCTACCGGTGGGTCGAACGGCCTATCGAACGTCAAGTCGCTCCCGAGCACGGTGATGTCCACATCACTTCGATCGCTTCGAGGGGGCGACATGGGAAACATCTTCACAGCGGTATCGAACAACCAGAGGGTTGCGTCACTCGGTCGTGCGATGGCCGAGCCGATTCGTCGACGCGGGGTCCGGGTGCCGGAAGTGGCCATCGGTCTCGCCGTGATCGTCGGATCGATTGCCGCCTTCGTGGCTCTCGGCGGTGACTCCGATTCGGGCCGCAAGGTCTTGGTGTCGAGCCGCGATCTTCCTGCCGGGGCCGTCGTATCCGAGCGAGACCTGATCGCAGTGGCTGTTTCTTCGTCGGAGTCCTTGGCTGTGCTTCCCGAGTCACTGGCCGCCGACGTGATCGGTATGCGCACGACCAACGACGTTGAGTCCGGCACGCCGCTGTCGTCGTCGCTGCTCACCGATGTGACTCCACTCGACGCCAGTGACGGATTGGTCGGAATCGTGGTGGGTCTGAATCAGGCGCCGGTCGATCTCTTCCCCGGTGATGTGGTGTCGGTCGTTGTGATCGATCGCTCGGTCGAGGGAATCAGCACGACCACAGCCCTCCCGTTCGATGTATCGGTGTGGGGAGTCTCGGCTCCCGACGATCTGATGAAAGAACGTTCGGTCACCCTGCGTGTCCCGTTGTCGTCGATCGAATCGTTCGTGGGTCACGATGAGATGCACCTCGTGAAGGTGGGTGGCTGACATGACCCTGCTCGTCACCGCCACCACGGGAGGTCTGATGGATCTGGCCACCGTGTCATTGCACATCGCTTCTTTGTGGCCCCGACCCGTCACCGTGATCGAAGCCGATCCGGACGGCGGTCGCTTGGCGGCCCGTCACGACTGGGACGTTCGCCCCGGACTCGTCGAACTCGCCGCCGCTCTCCGCAGCCATGTCTCGGGTGACTTCGATCGAGCGTCCGTGGTGCGCACGTACTCGGCACAGGTGAGTGTGGTCGTCGCTCCGCCCGCGGCCGAACCCGTGATGGCTGCGCTCAGCGTGTTGGCCACACGCACCGCGGAGATCGAATCCCTCGTTGGCACCGACGTGATCGTCGACGTGGGTCGAGTTCGCCCCGACTCGCCGGCCAACGCACTGGTCACCGCGGCCGATCGTCGCCTCCTGGTCACTCGCACCGACTTGGAAGACATCGTGTCGGTCGTTCACCGCGGCGATCACCTCCGCAGTCTGGGTGCGTGGTCGGTTCTCGCGGCTGGGGGTCGCTACGGAACTTCGGAGGTCGATCGAGCCATCGAGTGGCCGGTGATCGCCGACTTGCTTCCCGACAATCCGAAGAGCAGTTCGAAACTTCGCAAAGTGGTTGCGTCGTTGGCCGACGGGCCGATCATCGACCTGGCGGAGGCGGTCTGACGTGAGCGGTGACGATCTTGCGACACAGCTACGGCGGTTGGCCGGAGAGCGACTCGTCGACCTTCGACGCGATCCCGCGGTGGATGCGACGAGTGCCGAGTCGGAGATCAGAACGGTCCTGGCTCGTTTCTTCGACTCGGAGGCTTCCCGCCGTCTTCTCGGTGGTCAACCCCTTCTCACAGTGGCCGACGAGGATCGGCTGACAAAGGAGGTGCTCGACCACCTGTTGGGGCTGGGGCCACTTCAGAAACTCCTCGACGATCCCGAGATCACTGACATTCACGTCCGGGGTGCGAGTCCGGTCTGGGTGAAGCTTCGCGACGGCTCGCGGCGCGAACTCGATCCGGTCGTCACGTCTCCCGACGAGCTCGTCGACCTGGTCCGGAACGCCGCATCCCGTTCGTCGAAGGGGGAACGCCGTTTCGACGCGTCCACAGTCGAATGCAATCTCTGCCTCGAGGATGGCAGCCGGCTGTTCGCGGTGATGGACGTGTCGACGACACCGTCGCTCGTCATCCGCAAGCATCAGTTCCACTTGTCATCGCTGTCGCAGTTGCAATCCACGGGACTGCTCACGAGCGAACTCGTCGACTTCTTCGGCGCAGCGGTGCGGGCGCGGCGCAACATCGTGATCGCCGGCGGTACCGGCTCGGGCAAGACCACTCTCTTGCGCGCGCTGATGAACGAGATCCCGGTGCAGGAACGCATCGTCACCATCGAAGATGCTTACGAACTCGGCCTCGACCGCTTCGGAGATCTTCATCCAGATCACGACATCCTTCAGTCGCGGCCGGCCAACATCGAGGGTCACGGTGAGATCACGCTCGCTGATCTCACGCGGATGGCCCTGCGCATGGACCCCGACCGCGTGATCGTGGGAGAAGTTCGCGGTGCCGAGGCCTTCCCGATGCTGCTGGCCATGAGTCAGGGCAACAACGGCTCGATGTGCACCCTGCACGCCGACTCCACCCGAGCGGTCTTCGCCAAGTTGGCCGCCTACGTGTCGATGGCCAATACCGGTTTGCCGGTCGACGTGGTGAACCTGGTGATCGCCAATGCGGTGCACGTCGTCGTGCACATCGAGATCGTGGATGGACGTCGGCGCATCACGAGCATTCGCGAAGTGGTCGACGCAGATGGTCCTCGTATCGTGTCGAACGAGATCTTCCGTTCCGTCGACGATGGGCCGGCCACACAGGCCTTTCCGATGACCGGAGACCTCCGTGACGTGTTGGATCACCACGGCTACTCGTCATCGGCGGTGTGGTCATGAGCATCGGGATCGCGGTGCTGGCCGGTGCCGGTGTCGGAATCGGCCTCCTCACTCTCATTGCGGGGTTGCGCAATCTGCGACCGGCCGCGGTGTCGACGTCTCAGAAGTCGCGCCGTCCACGTCGGGACGAGGCAGCGCTCAGCGAAGGTTTGGCAGTCTGGATCGAACAACTGCGCGACACTCTGGCGGGCGCACGCGGTCTCGAACAGGCCTTGGTCGTGACCGCCGAAACCGCCCCCGACGTGATTCGCGACGCCGTCGCTCGTTTCGCATCTCGGCTGTCGTTCGCTTCGTTGCCGTCGTCGGCCCGTCAGTTCGCCGACGAAGTCGATCACCCCACCTGCGACTTCGTCACGGCCGCCCTCATCGTGGCGGCCGAACAACAAGTTCGCGACATGGGCGCCTTGCTCGACCAGTTGGCTAGTAGCTGTCGTGACGACGTGGCGATGCAGCGGCGCATCTGGGTGTCGCGGGCGCGCACTCGCAGTGCGGTTCGCATCATCTCGGTCGTGATCGTTCTCTTCGTGGCCATGTTGTTCGTCTTCAATCGCTCGTACCTGAGCCCGTACGGATCCCCGGAGGGGGCGGTGGTCATGTCACTCGTCGCTGTTCTCTTCGGCGTCTCGTTGGTCGGCATGCAGAAGCTCTCGCGAATCGATGTTGCTCCGCGGTTCGTTCGGTCGGAAGGAGCTCGACCGTGATGGCCGTTCTGTTGGGCACGATCACCGGTGTGGGTGCGATCGTGGTGCTGAACGCCCTTCGCGGGCCGCGTCTGAACCTCGCTCTCGATCGCTACTCACCGCGATTCGGTGATCGAGTCGAGACCAGGTCCCTTGTGGCGGCTCTGGTCGACGTCTTTCCGGCCGCCCCGGCCGACCTCGTCGTGACGGGCACGTCCCCCGAACGACAGGTGTTCGAGCGTCTGGTGTGCGGTGCGTCGTTCGCTGTCCTCCCAGTGGTGAGCGGATTCGTCATGAGCATGGGTGGAGTAACGATCCCTCCTGTCCTACTTCTCGTTTCCGTGGTCCTCGGTGCGGCGCTCGGGTTGTGGCTTCCGAGTCTCACTCTGTCGAAGAAGGCGCGCCGACTGCGTCGGGAGATGCGCAGTTCGCTGTCGGGTTATCTCGACTTGGTGGCGATCATGCTGGCTGGCGGTGCTGGGATCGAAACGGCGTTGAGTGCAGCCGCTCGGGTGGGAGGTGGTCCCACGTTCGATCTGGTGAGCGATGCGTTGCGGGTGGCGAACTCGACACGCCGCTCACCCTGGGATGTCCTGGCCGAGCGCGGTCGCGACGTGGGTCTGCGCGAACTTCCGGAGCTCGCGGCGAGCGTGAAGTTGGGTGGCGAGCAGGGAGCCCGGATGACGGCGTCACTCGTCGCCAAGGCCGCGTCTCTTCGCGCGTCGCATATGGCCGACATCGAAGCGTCGGCCAATTCGTCGACCGAACGAATGGGCCTCCCGATGGTCCTGATGTTCGTCTCGTTTCTGGTGCTGCTGGGTTATCCCGCGATGCACCTCATCAGTCGAGGGTTCTGACGAACCTTCGTGAACAACAAACCAAACCAAACCAGAAAGGCAATCCATCATGAATCAGTTCCGTCAGATGTGGGACTACTACACCATCCGTTTGGCCGCTTCACGTGAGGCCGACCGTGACCGTGGAGAAGTGAGTGCGACCACGGTCGTCCTGGCGGCGGCGCTCATTGCTCTCGCCATCTCGGTCGGAGTGATCGTCACCAACAAGGTGACCAGCAAGGCCAACGATCTGGATCTCGGCTGAGGCATCGATGCGTATGACTAGGGATCGAGGGTCATCGACGGTGGAGTTGGTGATCCTCGTTCCCGCCCTCGTCCTCTTCGTGTTGGCGTCGCTTCACACGGTCATGTTCTTCTACTCGTCTCATATCGCTCAGGCAGCGGCGGCGCGTGGTGCCGCGGTCGGCTCGTCGTCCACCTCGAGTGCCGATGTGACAGCACAGCGAGCGCGCGACTCGGCGACAGAATTCGTAGCCGAAGTCAACAGCGCAGTGGTCGGTGTACCCACGGTGGAAGTGACGACTCGTGAGGTGCGCGTGACGGTCGAAGTGGACGTACCGGACATCGTTCCCTTCATTCGGTCGACGGTACGTCGTACTGCCATCGAACCTCGTGAGGTCGTGGTTCCTGAGGTATCCCGATGAAGGGCGTCTGTCGTGTTGTCCGGGATCGCGGAAGCGTTGCCGTGGAGATCGTGCTGCTCACTCCGGTGCTCGTCATCTTCACTCTGTTCGCCGTGTTCGGCGGCCGAGCGACCGAAGCCATGAGCGATGTTCGACACGCGGCCGATCAAGGTGCGCGGGCAGCTTCGATGGTGTCGAGGAATCGGATGGACGCAGTGGCCCGGGAGGCGGTGCTGACCGATCTTCGCAATCGAAACATCACCTGTGCCGCTCCCGGCATCGAGACGTCGCTCGACGCATCTCGTCGATTTGTCACGGTGGCGGTCACCTGCCGCCCCGACGATCGGGATCTCGGTCTGTTGGATGTGTCGATGCCCGGACTTCGTGCGTCGTCCACCGAAGTGATCGACACGTATCGGGGTGGTGACTGATGAGAGATCGTGGAGTCGTGTCGGGTTTCGTCGTGTGTCTGACTTTGACGTTGACTGCAGCGACCGGACTGGCGATCGACGCTGGTCGGTTGGTCGCCTCTCATGTGCAGGTCGCCGATCACGCCGAGAATGCGGCCCGCGTGGGTGCGCAGGAGATCACATTGATTCGCGCCGGTCTACGCGCCCTCGATCCGGTTGAGGCGCGTCGGGCCGCGCGCACCTATCTCGATGCTCACGACCTCCAAGGAGATGTGGTGGTGTCGGGTCGCTCGATCACAGTGACCGTCCGGCGCGATCAGCCGACGGTGCTCCTCGGCTTGCTCGGAATCTCCGCTCAGCGCATGTCGGCATCGCGGACTGCCACGGTGGTGGCGGGATGAAGCGATTCGCACGTGCTTCGGGTGTTCTCACTCTCCTGGTCGTGGCCGCTCTCGTGGTGGCCAATCGGTTCGGTGCACCCGATCTGGGTGACTGGTCGTCAGCACCTGGTTCGGTTCGTCATTCAGTTCGAGAAACCGCGGCGGGTCGAATCGACGCTGCGCTGATCTGGCAATGGTGCGGCTGGGTTCTGTGGGGCTGCTGGAGTTGGGTCGTTGTGACGTTCGTGTGGGGGTTGGTTCGACGCTCGGGTGTGCGCTGGACACCCGGAGCACGTCTGGCTGCTTTCGTACTGAGTGCCACGGTTCCGGTTGCCACGGTGTTGGCACCGGCTCGCCCGGCCGTGGTGGTGGAAGTTGACGATGTGCGTTCCGTCGGTGCCGGGTCGGATCATCTGAGTGCGCGCGATGGATTGTCGACATTCGGTGTGGGCTCGGCCTTGATCGGAGCCGGTGTGTACTGGCAGGCCCGTTCTCGTCGCGAGCAGTTGCTGCGCTCGGGTTCGACAGTCGACGACGCGGTACTGCACGACACGGTCGATGATTCGGACGCTCACCTAGTGGCACGTATCGATCTTGGAGTCCGACATCTCGTATTGCGGGGCCACGCTCCCTCGTATCTTGTGGTCACACCGAATCGTGACGTGGTCGCCGAGTTCGATACGTCACCCAAGCCCACGCCGATTTGGGCCGTGCACGGATCGCGGTCTCTGGTTCTCTCGGCCGAAACATCGCTACGTGACATCGGCGAGTTCGATTCGGTACAGCCACCCCTCCTTCTTCACGTGGGCACGACCGTTGCCGGCCAGGTGTGGGTGAACCTCGATGTTCGGAACGAGTTCGTGGTCGACGAACGCGGGGAGGGTGGGGTGTGGTCGGCCGTCGTGAACGGAATGGCACTATCACCATTCACCTCGCGACTCGGCTTGGTGTCGAATGCCGACAACGTAGCCGTGTTCGGCCGTCGGGTGTTTCGAACGGGGTCAGCGAGCGACACCCTCGATGTGGCACGTCGCATCGGAGAATCGGTTGCCATCGCTGAAGGTGTCGACGACCGACACCTCGAACGCAGCGATCTGGTGATCAGACGGGGCACTCCCTCCAATCATGGGCCGGGATTGTCGTTCGACGACGGACGTTGGCGCTTGATGCCACTCGGAGTCGACATCCGTCCGGTGGGCTCAGGCGGTGATGAGATCGAGAAGATCCGTCGGTTGCTCGGCGATCCACTTCCGGTGATCGAGACGGTTGCGCCCGATGACGAACCACTTGTTCTCTCCAGTGACTGGTCGTTCATGGCGTCGATCCTCGGATCCCCCGAAGTCGTTCACGTTTCGGGACGGCGCGTCGACTTCGAACGGGCCAAGGCCGAAGAACTCGTTATCTGGTTGAGCCTGCATCCCGAGCAGCGGAAGCGATCGCTGGCTCGAACAGCGCTCTGGAACGCACCTGTGAAGGATGCGACGTTCTCCAACATGACGGCCGATGCCCGTCGGGCTCTGTCGGTCATCGAAGCGACCGACGAACCGTGGGTGGGGATCACCATGACCGATGATCTTCCTCTTCATCCCCGAATCACCAACGACTTGACGATTCTTCGTGACTGCTTCGAGAAGGCGCGGCGATATCCCGAAGACAATGGACTCGACGTCCTGCGGTACGGCCTCGAATTCGTGCGCGGCACACCCTTCGCCACCTCCTCGTATCTGTGGCCCGACAACGTGGGTGTGGCGACGGAGGCCGCGGTGCTCGTGGTGCGAGCGGCTCTTCTCATGGCCGAGATGTGCCAGCAGATCGGCGACGTTGCTGGCGTGTACTGGGCGACCGCCAAGGGATTGTTGGCCATTCCTGGTCACGACGAACTCGTGGCCATTCGGATGAGAACTCATGCCGACCTCGGCGACATGTCGGCGGTCCGCGCCGAGTGGGATGCGTACTGTCGGCTTTTGGCGGCCGATGACTGGAACGGCGCGGAGCCATCACCGAAGTTGGTGGAGTTGTGGCGCCGACTGAACGGCTTCAGTGTGGCGCGCTGATCAGCGACCGAACTGGAGAACCGCGACCATCGACGCATTGATGATGCTGAAGATGGTGGTCATCTGAATGAGCTGAGTTCGCATGAGCGAGTGGATCTCCGCTCGTAAGCCCGCGATTTCGAGACGTACTTGCGCGATCTCGGCCTTCAGATCGTTCTTCGTGACGATGTCGGTCCAGTTGTACGGCGGCAGCGCTTCCATCAGCCGGGCCGCCGGTTCGTCGCCGATGTGCTGAGCCAGTGAGGCTCGCAAGTGGAAGCGCATGTCTTCATACCCACTCATTGTTTCTCCTCGGATGTTCAGGTTCAAGTGGGATGAGTGGGGGATCGAGACCCCGGAGATGGCGGTGCCGGCGGAGGAGAGGACTCCGTCACGCCGGCACTCAGCCGCCGCGTCGTCCACGAGCGAGGGGGTCGTGTGGATGTGACGCGTTGTCGGATCGCGCTGGGTGCAATCCGTATGTGGCACTGGGGACGGTACGCCGAGGAAATGATTCTGGCTAGGGGCTTTTGTCCCGGACCGCTAACGGTCTGAGGGAGCGACACTCAGACCGAGGGCTCGCATGGCATCACGGAGATTCGAGACTCGTTCGATACCGATCGACACCTCGACGTCGGGCGACTTGGCCGGAACGATGGCACGCGTGAAACCGAGTCGAGCCGCTTCAGCCAGTCGACGCGATGCGTGGGGTACTTGGCGGATCTCACCACCGAGACCCACCTCGCCGAACGCCACCACATGTGGGGGCAATGGTGTGTTGGCCAGCGCCGACAGAATCGCGAGGCACAGACCCAGGTCGGCTCCCGGTTCGGTGATGCGCACACCACCCACCACTGAGGCGTACACGTCGCGCTTACCCACCGGACTCTTGGTTCGCTGGTCGAGCACTGCGAGCAACATGGCCAGGCGACCGGGGTCGAGGCCCTGGGCACTACGGCGCGGCGGTGCCTCACCCTTGACCTCGTTGACGAGCACCTGGAGTTCGACCATGAGCGGACGCTGACCTTCGAGCGTCGGAACCACCACGCTGCCGGCGATACCGGTTTGTCGGTCGGCGAGGAACAGAGCACTTGGATCGGGGACACCCTGGAGACCGGCCTCGATCATCTCGAACAACCCGAGTTCGGTGGTGGGGCCGAAACGATGCTTCGAAGCACGAAGCAAACGCAGCGCGTGGTGGCGCTCACCTTCGAACTGCAGCACCGTGTCGACCACGTGCTCGAGGACTCGTGGTCCGGCGAGGCCGCCCTCTTTGGTGACGTGACCCACCAGGATCACCGGCACGTTGCGTCGCTTGGCTTCCATGACCAACTTGTGGGCACAGCCGCGTACCTGCACCACACTTCCGGGGGCCGAACCGAGTTCGGGGTCGATCAGTGTCTGGATGCTGTCGATGATGACGAGTTCGGGTTGGAGTTCGTCGAGAGCGGCCAGCACGTGGGGGAGAACTGTCTCGGCCAGCAACCACAACTCGGGTCGCACCGCACCGAGGCGCTCGGCGCGGAGCCGAACCTGTTGCGCACTCTCTTCGGCCGACACGTACAGCGTTCGACCGGGCCAAGCCGCGAGTGCTTGCAGCAATAGCGTGCTCTTGCCGACGCCGGGCTCGCCACCGAGAAGGGTGACCGAACCAGGGACGAGTCCGCCACCGAGCACACGATCGAGTTCGGGGATACCCGTTGAACGGGGAGATCCGTGTGAGACGTCGACGTCGCCGATGCGTTGCGCCGGACTAGCGGCGAGCAACGCAACACCGGCCGCCAGTGACGAGATGTCGTTGGCCGGATCCTCGACGTCTTCGACCAATGTGTTCCAGGCTCCGCACGACGTGCAGCGGCCGGCCCACTTCGGAAACGACGCCCCGCAGTCGGAGCAGTTGTAGACGAGTTTGAGGCGGGCCATACCGAGAACCTACGACCGGGGTGTTCGACGTTCGGACGATCGGCGAATCGGT
>Ga0315902_10006158_pt1 | contig 16709 bp, 14 predicted proteins | sample LakEriMetagenome_9_FD_203523 | JGI IMG/M metagenome (GOLD analysis project Ga0315902, IMG submission 203523) | Freshwater fungal communities from buoy surface, Lake Erie, Ohio, United States - Buoy 12 MA117 | ecosystem: Environmental > Aquatic > Freshwater > Lake > Lake biofilm | place: USA...
ACCTGCAGGAGATCCGCGACCTGCTGGCCAGACGGCAGGCCTGACGCCCACGAGGAGCAAGTGCCCGAGGCCGTGATGACGTCCGCTGGGAACGCGCGCATCGGCCTGCGGCGCTGGCTCACGGCCGGGCTGGTGCTGATCGCGACCGGCACGGTCGGGGCCCAGTGGCGCACGCTGCCGCGGGTGCTCGATGCCTGCCTGGCCAACGACGTCCGCCTGACCGCCGATGAACGCGACCGGCTGGCCGGCGGCGCGCTGGTCACGTCCGTGCTCGAGTCAGAGGTGTCGGCGGAAGTGGCGGTGTTCGGGGCGGTGTGGATCAATGCCCCCGCCGACGGCTATGTGACCCACGTCAGGAACGTCGAGCGCGTCGAGCCCGGCGGCGTCTTCCGCAAGACCCACCGGTTCGGGCCGGTGCCCGGTCTGGCTGATGTGAGCGACCTGCGGCTGACGCGAGAGGCGCTCGACGAACTGCGCCGCTGCCGCGTGGGCCGCTGCGGTCTCAAGCTGCCGGCAGATGCCATCGCGCAGGTGCAGCAGCAGGTGGACTGGACCCGGCCGTCCGCGCCCGACGACGCCCAGGCGTGGTTCCGCGAGTGGGTGCTGCGCGGGGTGCGCGACTATCAGGCGCGCGGCAACGATGCACTGGCGGTGTACCAGGACGGCGCACGGGCCACCTCGGTGGCGGGCGAACTGCGGAGCCTGGTGGCCCTGCTGCCGCCCCTGACGCCGGCCATCGATCAGGTCCGCGCGCACCTGCTCGACTTTCCGCGCACCCCGCTGCCCCAGGCCGAGAACATCTACTACTGGCAGGAGGCCCAGTTCGGGCTCAAGCCGACGCTGCGTGTGCATCACCTCACGATTCTGCAGCAGCCGGGGGAGACCGTCGTGGTCTCCAAGCTGCTGTATGCCACCCACTACTTCTGGACCGACCTCGAATTCACGGTGCTGCGGGAAGATCCCGCCCGAGGCCCCGGGTTCTGGCTGCTGACCATCAGCCGCAACCGTGCCGACGGGATGTCGGGCCTGACGGGTCGGTTCGTGCGCCAGCGGGCCCGTGCCGAGGTGCTGCAACGCACCGCCGCTCTGCTGCGTGAGACCAAGGTACACCTCGAGCGGGAGGCTGCAGCCAGGCGCTGACCGGCTCAGCGGCGCACGGCGTCGGCCAGCACCTCGGTCAGCAGGGGATCGGGGAGCGCACGCTTGAGCGTCACGGCATAGAACGTTTCGCGGATGCCCGGCAGACGACTGACTTCCTGCAGGACGCCCGAGGAGAGCTCGTCGCGGACCACAATCGGCGGCAGCACGGCCAGGCCGGCATTCTCGCGCACGAGCAGGCGAATCATGGCCATGTCGTCGACCTCGGCGACCACGCGGGGCTCGATGCGCCGGCTGTCGAGCAGGGCGTCGATGCTGCCCCGCAGCCCGCTGTCGGCGGAGGGCAGGATGAGCGGCTCGGTCGCCAGCAGGCTGGTCCAGGACCGGCGCTTCCTGACGCGCCGCCGGTGTCCGACAAGGGCGACCGGCTCGTCCGCGATCTCCTGTGGCAGCCAGGGCACGTCGGTGTCGCGCGGCGGCAGGACGTTGGTCAGCAGCACGTCGATGCGATGGTCGCGCAGCTGCCGCAGCAGCGAGGCGAGCGGTCCCGATCGCAGCGCGAGGCGGATGTCGGGCCGGCTCATGATCGGCGCGAGAAACGAGAGCTGGAAGTTCCGTGAGAGCGTGGCCAGGGCACCGACACGCAGGGTCTGTCGGCTGGGCTGCCTCGTGCTGCCGAGTGCGGACGTGAGGCGATCTCCGAGGGCAAAGATGCTGTCGGCATACTCCAGCGCGATGCGCCCTGCGTCGGTCAGCACCAGCTGCCGGCCCTCTCGCCGGAACAGCGGGCGGCCGAGTTCCTCCTCGAGCTTGCGGATCTGGACGGAGACGGCCGATTGCGACACATGGAGCCGGGTGGCCGCGCGTGTCAGGTTGCCGTCGTGGGCCACGGCCCAGAAGTAGCGGAGATAGCTGTAGGTCAGCATGGAAACCGTTCGCTTTCAACGAAGAGAATACTTGGAAACATGCATTGGAAGTGAAAGCAGCCCGTCGGTATCCTCGGTTCGATGAGTGAACAGGCTGCTGCGCGTTCCCGGGTCACGGTCGCCTACGGCGACGGCATCGGGCCGGAAATCATGACCGCCACCCTGCGGGTGCTCGAGGCCGCGCACGCCCCGGTCGACTATGCCGAGGTCGTGCTCGGCGAGCAGGCCTACCGCCAGGGGCACATGACCGGCATCCCGCCCGAGGCCTGGGCGGTCATTCGCCGCAATCGTGTCCTGCTCAAGGCCCCCATGACGACGCCCCAGGGGGGCGGCTACAAGAGCCTCAACGTGACACTGCGCAAGGCGCTGCACCTGTTCGCAAACGTGCGGCCGGCCCGTGCCTACGCGCCCGCGGTGGCGTCGGCGCATCCTGACATGGACCTGGTCATCATTCGGGAGAATGAGGAAGACCTCTACGCCGGGATTGAGCACCAGCAGACCGCCGATGTCACGCAGGTGCTCAAGCTCATCACCTGCTCCGGTTCCGAGCGCATCATCCGCTACGCCTTCGAGTATGCCCGGGCGCACGACCGCCGCCGTGTGACCTGCATGACGAAGGACAACATCATGAAGCTGACCGATGGCCTGTTCCATCGGACCTTCGACGCGGTGGCCCGTGAGTACCCCGACATCGCCGCCGAGCACGCCATCATCGACATTGGTGCCGCCCGCCTGGCCACACGGCCGGAGCGGTTCGACGTGGTTGTCACCCTGAACCTGTACGGGGACATCCTGTCGGACATTGCGGCAGAGGTGGCCGGTTCGGTGGGCCTGGGCGGGTCGGCCAACATCGGCGCCGAGGCCGCCATGTTCGAGGCCGTGCACGGCTCGGCGCCCGACCTGGCAGGGCAGGGCGTGGCCAACCCCTCGGGACTGCTCATGGCTGCCGTCCAGATGCTGGTGCACCTCGGGCACGCCGAGGCGGCCGCGCGCATCGCCAACGCCTGGCTTGCCACGGTCGACGAGGGCATCCACACGGCCGACATCTACCGGCCAACGACCAGCCGGAGGAAGGTCGGGACGCTCGACTTTGCCTCCGCCGTCATCGAACGCCTGGGGTCGGGGCCCAGCCAACTGGCGCCAGTCCGGTTCCGGCCAGGCGGCATCCACGTGAACGTCGACGTGCCCCCGACCGGCGACAAGCAGTTGGTGGGCGTCGATGTCTTCCTCGACTGGCGCGAGGCGAGGCGCGACCCCGAGACGCTAGCGAGGCAGCTCGAGGCGGCCGCCCCGGCCATGTGGGCCCTCTCGATGATCACCAATCGCGGCGTCAAGGTGTATCCCGGCGGGCTGCCCGAGACGTTCTGTACCGACCACTGGCGTTCGCGCTGGATGCCGGCGAACGGCGGCATTGTCGATTTTCCGCAGGTGCTGGTGCTGCTGGCGGCGCTGCACCGTGCAGGCCTTGAGGTGATCAAGACGGAACACCTCTACACCTTCGACGGGGTGCCGGCCTACTCACGCGGCCAGGGGGAATGACCCCATGGGTTCCTCCTTCGCCATCGTCCGCCATCCGGGGCATCTGGGTGCGGTGCTTGAGGCCTGGGAGCGCCAGTGCATCGCCGGTGCCCAGGCGCGGGACGGTCTGATGGGCGTCTGGTGCGAAGATCTCCACGGTCGTGACGATGCCGGAGCGCTGCCGACGATTGAGCGCCTGATGCTGACAGAGGCTCTGGGGCCCATCGAGGCGGTTGAGTGTGGAGGGCGCTGGGCGATCTGCCAGCTCACCGATTCGGCGACCGCCTCTCGCGAGCACGTGCTGGACGCGTTGGGGCGCACCCTGTGGACCGCGGGGCCGGGAGGCCCCCGGTCCGCCTGGCTCGAGGCCGCGCCACGTCGGTCAGGGGCCGCAGTAGCCGCGGAACATCTGCAGGTCGCCCCAGTCCCAGACACGTTCAGGATGTTCGTCAACGTCGAGGGGGGCCACATTCCAGAACGTGGCCCCCGTGCAGAAGGCTCCACGCGCATTGGCGGCGATGCCCAGGCCGATCGTCAGGATCAGGGCGGCCGTTCGCAGGGACGCCGCGAGTCGATGCTGCACCGGTGACTGCAGCGCCGGCAGGATCAGCAGGACCACCACACCGAACATCTCTCCCCAGGCCCGGGGGCCGAACGAGTGGCCGAGCCACCAGTGCGGATACGACGAGATCAGCGCCAGGTGGGCGGCCAGCCAGGCACCCAGCAGGCGGAAGACGGGCGACGCTGGCAGGTCGCGTCGCCAGGCCTGCCACAGGCCGACGGCGGCAAGGAACGCTGACGGCAGGAAGATGAACAGGCCACGATTCGGGCTGACGAGGTGCCCCAGCAGGGCCACGGACATGCTGGAGTCGGGGCGCCTGGCGGTCGCCGCGACATAATTGCTGCCCGCGTAGTAGGGAGGCAGCCAGGTGCCGGTGGCGGCTTGCCAGTGCCACAGCATCAGGCCCAGCAGGACCATTCCTGCGCAGGCAAACCGCGCGGCCGCCCCCCAGCGTCGCTGCGTCAGCAGCCACGCGAACGTCACGGCCAGGGGGAGCGCCGCCGACGGCCGGCAGTAGAAGGCGAAGGCCAGCGGCACAATCGCGAGCCACCTCCGGTGCGGCGGCCCCGCCAGAAGGATGACGGCCACCAGCTGGCAGAGCAGGACGGCATTGTGCGACCACAGGCCACCCGCATGCACCGAGACGTGGGGGGTGGCCACGGCGAGGATGGCGGCGAGCAGCACCGCCTGTGGCAGGCTCGCCCCCAGCGCGGCAGCAGCCACCAGCAGCAGTCCGACGGAGATGGCCGCCAGCACGCGCGCCGCGAGCGCGGCGATGGCGGCATCCCGTTCCCCGGGCGGCAGGTTCGCGTGCAGGTGATTCCCCAGGGCGACCACCGGCAGGACGAGGACCGAGGTACCGAATCCGAAGTAGTTGACCCGGCCCTTCGGGGTCTCGATGGACATCCAGTTCCAGCTGGCCGTGTCCCGAATCAGGGCGTCGTACTGTCCCCGCAGCTCCACGTCTCCATCGGCCAGCAGGCTCTGTGCAGTCGGGACATACCAGAAGTTGTCACTGCGGTTGTAGGTGGCCGGGTCGCGCGTGAACTGGAAGACGAGCAGGGCCACCGCGCCCATCAGCAGCGCGAAGGCCCACACTTCCCGCGCCGGGTTGTGCGGCACGCCGGTCGACTCAGTCCCGGGCATGGCCCTGCAGGGTAGCAGGGTTCCGCGACTTTCGCATCAGGGAATGGCAGCGTATGATGCCGACGGAAGGCGGGGCGGAACATGAAGCGTCTGGTGCTTGTGTTGGTGGGCAGTCTGGCGGCTGGCGCGGGGGCTCTCGAGGCCCAGCATGCACAGCCGGCCTTCAGATATGTCTCTCCCGCGGAGGCCATTCGCCTCTACTGGATCGATGCGCTGGCCCAGTTCAAGGCCGTGCGTGCCCTGGCCGTGCATGACGCCGACCCGCCTGGCACTTCCTCCTCAGCGCGCTACGACCTGCTCACGGTGCCCCAGGGGGCGCCGGTCTGGGATGAGTTTGGCGAGCACCCGCTGGTCACGGAAATGCGCGGCCGCTCAGAACGGCGGGGCGGCCTGCCTCAGGTGAAGCTGAATGTCACCATGGCCCGCGTCCGTTCGCGCGCGGCCGCCGAGAAGCTCTTCAACGAACTGAAGCCCATTGTCCTCGGGCTCCAGGGTGCGCAGCTGCGTGGACAGCAGGAGCCGTACTGGGTGAGCGTTGGTGTCAGGGCGAGGCCCGGTCGCAGGATCGTGGTGCTGCAACTTCCGGAGGAACCCGATGACCCCGAGACGGGCACCTACGCTATCGGTCTCTCCGTGTCATTCAACGAAGACGATCCCTCGTGGGATGGCGGCGGGGGGCTCCGGGATCGCTGGTGAGGCCGCACATGCGCCCATCGCCTGGCTGGCGCCGGCTTGAATGCCGGGTGCCGCCGCCGGTCGTGGTGGCGTCCGTGGCAGCGCTCATGTGGATCGCAGCCCGCCAGTGGCCAGGGGCGTGGCCGGAGGCCCTGAGCCGTGCCGGCCTGGCGCTGGCCGTCGGCGGCGGAGCCCTGGCGGCCTGGGCTGTCTTCGCCTTCCGCCGCGCGTCGACCACGATTCATCCCCTGAAGCCCTCAGAGGCGTCCTCCCTCGTCGTGGCCGGACCGAATCGCTGGTCGCGCAATCCGATGTATCTCGGCATGCTGCTGGCGCTGACCGGCTGGGGGCTCTGGATCGGAGGCGGCGTCGCCCTGCTCGGGGTGGTGGCCGCGTGGGCGTGGCTGCGGTGGCTGCAGATTGCCCCGGAGGAGCGTGCGCTGGCTGCACGATTCGGCGGGGACTATGCGGACTACTGCGCACGCGTCCGGCGCTGGTGCTGATTCCCGAGTCAGCAGCCAAGGGAGCACGAGGGGCCTGACGTCATGCCCCCTGTCGCGGGTGGCAGGCAGGACGCCGGCCTGCGCCCTGCCGGATGCGGTGTCCGGCCGTGTGTGACGAGTCGGGGTCCCCTGATTCACGGCCTGTGGCGTGTGTGCGGGTCACTCCTTCGTCACGTCATAGCGGAACGCCAGCCAGAGCGGGCCGCAGTGATGCACACGCCTCACATCAAGCAACCGTGCGCCGGTCTCCCGCAGAATGCCCTCCACCTCTTCGCGGGGCACGGCATGCATCTCCATCAGGGGCTCGATGTCGGCGTCGGCTGACGGCAGCACCGGCTGAGGCCCGGCGTGCGCGGCCTCAGGTGCGCGCGACGTCCCTCCCGGTCCTGAGGCCACTGTCGACGCGGGTGCGCCCACGTGCACGGCGACCTGCGCGGCCTGCGATCCGCACGTGGCAAACCATGCCACGCCCTCCAGCACGACATCGAACTCCAGCCAGTGCGTGCCGGCGTTAGCCGGTGCGGTCACGGTCAGCGGCAGATCGATAGACGCCCCGGCCGCGAGGGGGGTGGGCAGTTTCACCCGCTGGTCGTCCTGTTGCACCATGTCCCGAGCGGCATCAAGCCAGTGGTTGCCGACGTTGAGGACCCGTCCGTCGGCATCGGTCCATGCCATCGCACTGCGATTCGTGATCCGCACGTCAAACCGCAGCGGTGCCCCAGGCGTCACCATGAGGGGACCGCTCGGAGACGCGACGATGTGTGCGCGCATGGCCGACGGCGGAAGCCCCTGGTCCGCAAGTGCCGCGGCCTCGCCCGAGGCACTGGGAAGATCGAACGACAGATACCCACCCGGTGACAGCAGCCGCACGAACTCACGGAGATAGCGGGTCGAGTAGCGGGGCTCGATGTGCTGAAGGACCCGGCTGGTGTAGATCAGGTCGAAGGACGCATCAGCCCAGCGGCGCAGATGGGGTTCGTCGTTCACGGCATACATGCAGCGACCACCGTGAGGGTTGTGCAGGTCCGCGAGGGCAATCATGGAAGGCGCCACGTCGACACCGACTGTCGACTCGAAGTGTGCGGCGAGCGCCTGGGTCAGCCGTCCGGCACCGCAGCCAAAATCGAGCGCCCGCCGCCGTTCCCGAGGCACCTGCAGCCGCGCCGCGTGACTCATCAGCTCGGCAATCTCGGCACGTCCGGTTTCGAAGAACTCCTCCGGGGACCAGCGGTTACCCCGGCGTGCCGGATCGGTGAGAATGGCCCAGAACGGGTCGCGTCGACCAAACGTGTCCCAGTGACGCTGCAAGTCGCGAAGATCCATCGGCGGCATTGTACGGCGAGCGTGCGGGTCCCGGCCGCCGCTCCGCTTACTCAGGGATTGGTCCCCCGGACGCCCGGAGCGGGGGGAGGGGGGCCACAGGGCCGCATGCTGGCCACGTCCCACTTCAGCGACGGGCGGTGCTCCGGCACGCTCGGGGGCTCGCGGACCGATACAGTAACGGCCAGCCCGGCGGAGGTCAGCGGACGAAGGCCATGAGGCGTGAGATTCGCGTTTACGCAGGATGGGCGCAAGCTGGGCATCGAGTGTCGGGGACACCCCGGGCTTCACATCAACCGGAGCCATCGTCGCCGAGCCAGTAACCCGTCACCGGCTGCAATGCAGGCAGTTGGCGCGCCCGGCAGGATTCGAACCTGCGACCCCCGGCTTAGAAGGCCGGTGCTCTATCCACCTGAGCTACGGGCGCCTGTCTTGGGATGGTAACCCGAGCGCACGACGGGAAGGCCAGACCGCGCACGGAACCGACAGGGGAGGACCTATCGGGCAGGGGGCCACGTGGCCAGCCAGTCGAGCACGCGGGTATACACGGGGCGCTTAAACGGCACGATGGCCTCGAGTACATCCTGCGGACGGGCCCAGCGCCAGTCGTCGAATTCGCGCGCGTGCCCGGGGCCCGGGTCGAGACAGACCTCGGCGTCACTGCCGAAGAACTCCACGAGGAACCACCTCTGCCGCTGCCCCCGGAAGCGGCCACCCCAGGCCTTGCCGATGAGCGACGGCGGCAGGTCGTAGGTGAGCCACTCGTCAAGGGCGGCGGCCACCGTCACGCTGACGAGGCCCGTTTCCTCCCTGATCTCGCGGATGACGGCGATGGCGGGATCTTCGTGTGCGTCGATGCCGCCCTGTGGCATCTGCCACCAGCGCCCCGTCCCTTCGGCATCCTGCTCGGCTTCGGCGCGGCGACCGATCCAGATGAGGCCCTCACGGTTGATGATGACCGCGCCCACGCAGGGACGGTATGCCTCGGGGGCGCCGGATGTGGACGGGGGAGCGATATCCATGGAAGGGACGCCTCAGTAGCGGAACACCAGCCCGATGCTGCCCCGCCAGAACTGCACCCGGGGACCGTCAAGCACCAGCGGGTCGTCCCCGCGGCCGAGACTGCGGATGTGTCGGAGGTCGAACCGGAGCCCGAACGTGTTCGAGACGAAACCCGTGGCGCCGCCTCCTGCGGTCACGACCGGCATGGTGGACAGCACGGGAAACACCCCCGTGAGGTCACGGGCGCTGGCCCGCAGCGCACCTGCCCCGACCACCAGGTAGGGCCGCAGCGATTCGCGGGTGACGCGCAGCGGCAGCGTCACCACGCCGCTGGCCGTGAGCGTGGCGACATAGCTGCCGGGGACAACGATCTCCCGCTCTCCGCGTTCGAAGAATCCGGGCACATGGGCCAGGTCCGCTTCCAGTCCCAGCCATCCGTCGCCGAGTCGCATGAGGCTGACCCCCAGCACGCTCGCGCTCTCGCGCGATCCACCCTCCAGGTCGGCGAGCAAGGCACTGCTGCCATGGAAGGTGGCGCCGAAATAGGGGACCACCTGGAGCTGCTGGGCAGCGGACGTCGAGGCTGCGGCCAGCAGGACGAGGAGCAGCAGGCCGTGGCGTGCGCCGGTCAGCAGGCGCAGGGAAGAGCAGACAGGCACGTCAGGACACGAACAGGCGGAGGAAGATTCGAACGAACGGCGAGGCGCTGACATCGCCCCGCGCCAGGTCGGCGTGGGCCGTCAGTTGATCACTGTTGGCCAGCATGATGAGGGTCAGGCGCCGAGCCGGGGCCTTGAGGATGATCCCGGAGTACGCGCCGGGTGCCTCGGAAAACTGCCAGATCAGGGGTTCGCCGTGATAGTCCTGGACAAACCAGCCGAGCCCGGTGGGCAGCGGCACGCCGGTGAAGTTGGCCGGCGTCCAGGCCTGGGCGAGGTTGTCCGGCAACAGCAGCAGGCCCCGGTCGAGGGCCGCTTCGTAGCGCGCCAGGTCGCGCACGGTTGAGACCAGGCCATGCTCGGCGTTGAGCGCGCGCGGTGTGTAGTCGCTGCGCGTCACCCGCCCCGGGCGTTCGACCCGGTAGGGCACCGCGGCGCGGGCCACGACAGCCGCGAAGCGCTCGAGCTGCGACTCGGTGAACAGCTCGCGGGCGGGATTGTCGGGGAGGACGAGGTCGTGGCCGGGCACCGAGTCGACCATCGCCAGCCGTTCGATGACCGAGACATGGACGCGCTGCCGGTAGGATTGTGCGTCGCACGCCTGTGCCACGGCGGTCAGCGCCGCAAACCGCTCAGGGGCGTAGCGGAACACGCCGAGATTCACGCCGTCGCTCGCATGGGCGAGGATGTGCCGCACCGTGGCGTCCGGCACCTCGAAGTCGCTGATCCAGCGGCTCATGGGCTGGTCGATGTCGAGAGTGCCGCGCTCGACGCAGGCCCCGAGCATCAGGGCGCCGATGGGTTGGGTCAGGCTGCCAATCGGAAAGGGGGTGTCCGGCCGGATGCGGATGTTCCGATCGACATCGGCGAAGCCGTAGGCGCCTTCCCAGACCGGCGCTCCGTCGCTGACGATGAGGGCCGTCATGCCGGGAATACCCACCTGCAGCCGCAGGGTGTCAACGTAGCGGCCGAAGAGGCTGAAGAGCAGGTCCTGCGCCGAAGCCTGCGGAGCAGGCGCCATGGCGAGGAGCAGTGCCAGGCCCAGAGCGGCAAGGGCGCGCGGAAAGGAAGCCACTGGCGCCGATGATAGCACCACGCGCCACGCCCGCCGTCGGATGCACCGGGCCTCACGGTGTGCTAGTCTGTGCCCGGGTGCGTCGACTCTGCCTCTCCACATTCGTGCTGCCACTTGTGGCGCTGCTGCTGGCCGGTGCTGCGCCGCTGCGCGCCGAAACGGTCCGCGTGCGCCCGCAGGTGCGCGAAGGGCACGTGCTGGTCTCGTTCTCCCTCGATCAGGGCTTCACCGACGACGTCCGGGCTGTCATCAGGAGTGGGCTCCGCACTACCTTCACCTACACGGTCGACCTGCGCCTCAAGGTGCCTGCCTGGATCGACCGCAGCGTGGCGACGGCCGTGGTGGCCACGACGGTCGAGTATGACAACCTGACGCGGCGCCACACCATCACCCGGACCATCGATGGTCGCACCCAGGAGTCGCGCGTCGTTGATGACGAGGCGATCGTGCGGCAGATGATGACCCAGTTCGATCGGCTGCCCCTCTTCCGGACCGGCGTGCTGCAGGAACACCGCGACTACTACATCGTCGTGCGGGCCGAGGCGCGTCCGCGCGGCGGTGCCGTGCTGTGGCCGTGGGGCGGCGCGGTTTCGGGCTTTGCGCCCTTTACGTTCATTCCCTGAGCCGGAGACACGGCGATGACCCCCATCGTGACTCGACCGCCACTGCTCTGGGCACTGGTGTCGACCGCCCTCCTGGCGGGCGCCTGGCCCGGCCTTCCGACGCGAGCCCAGACCCCGGCCGCTGCCCCTCAGGGGGGCGCCTCGGGAGTCCTGGCACCGGCAGTCGAGATGCCCTCTCCAGCGGCCGACCGCAGTCAGGCCTACGCGCTCACCGCCGGGGCCGATGGTCGCACCTACCTCACCTGGCTCGAGCCCGTGGGGGGCGACGCGCATGCGCTGAAGTTCTCCACGCTGAATGGCACCGTCTGGGCACCGGCCCGTGAAATCGCCCGCGGCGCGAACTGGTTTGTGAACTGGGCCGACCATCCGGCGCTGACGGCCTCGGCCGATGGCACCCTGTTCGCCCACTGGCTCGTCCACACGGGACGGGCGAAGGGCAGCTACGGATACGGCGTGCAGGTGGCCCGGTCGACCGACGGGGGACAGACCTGGGCCCGCACGTTCACAGATGGCATGGAGAACGTGGCCGACTACGCGGGATTTGTCGCGTTCGTGCCGAACGCCACCGGAGCCGATGCCGTGTTCCTCCGCCCCGAGAAGCCTGATGTCCCCGGACCGGCGGGTCCGGGCCATGAAGGCCACGGGGGCGAGGACGAGCACGTCAAGACCGTGGCCGTGGTGTCATTCGGTGGGGACGGCCGTCCCGGTCCGATTCAGACGGTCGACGCCGACGCATGCACGTGCTGCATGACCGACATCGCCCGTGCGGCGGATGGACTCGTGGCTGTGTTCCGCGATCACCAGCCTGGTGAGATTCGGGACATTGCGGTGGTGCGTCAGGTGAAGGGGCGCTGGACCAGTGCCGTGCCCGTGGCGCGCGACGGCTGGAAGATTCCCGGATGTCCCACCAACGGACCGGCCATCGCGGCGCGCGGACGGCAGGTGGTCGTCACGTGGTTCACGGCGGCCGGCAACACGCCGCGGCTGAAGTGGGCCACCTCGTCGGATGGCGGCGCGTCGTTCGGGAGTCCGGTCGTCGTCGACGCCGGAGCACCCGTGGGCTATCCCGATCTCGTGATGCTCGACGATGGCAGCAGCGTCGTGAGCTGGCTCGAGCGCAAGGGTGAAGGTGTTGGCGACGTGATGGTGCGCCGCGTCTCGGCGGCCGGAGTCGCCTCGCCGCCGGTGGCAGTCGCCCGCAGCGTGAGCGGCCGCGGGACGGGCGTACCGCACCTCGTGCGTGCGGGGACCGACCTGCTGGTGGCCTGGCGGAAAGACCGGGTGCAGACGGCCCGCGTGTCCCTCGCCGCCCTGCCCCGATAGGCGTCGGCCGCGGGCAGTTCGCCCACCCGGGTCAGGGGCGGCCGCGCCACATCCCGGCTGTGGTCAGGGGGCCAGGCGTACGCGGGTCCATTCGCCCCCTGCGCGCGTGTAGAGCAGGCGGTCGTGCAGGCGGCTCGGTCGTCCCTGCCAGAATTCCACCGCCGCGGGAATGACGCGGTAGCCTCCCCAGAAGGGCGGCAGCGGAATGTCGGCATCCGCGTAGCGCGCCTCCAGCTGTGTCAGCTGGGCGTCCAGCTCGTCGCGCGACGCAATCACACGGCTTTGCGGTGAGGCCCAGGCCCCCAGCTGACTGCCGCGTGGACGCGAGCGGAAGTAGGCGAGTGACTCCTCCTCGGGCAGGCGCTCGACCTGTCCGGTGATCCGCACCTGACGTTCGAGTTCCCCCCAGAAAAACAGCAGGCAGGCGCGCGGCTGATGCGCGAGCTGCCGGCCCTTGGCGCTCTCGTAGTTAGTGAAGAACACAAAGCCTGTGTCGTCGAGGCCCTTCAGCAGCACGATGCGGGCTGCGGGAGACCCGTCCGGGGCCACCGTGGCCAGGGTCATGGCGTTCGGCTCGAGCAGCTCGGCGCGGATGGCCTCGTCGAACCACTGGCGGAACTGGACCAGCGGATCAGCCGTCGCCTCCGATTCCACCAGGACATGGGAACGATAGTCACGTCTGAGGTCGGCGATCGACATGCCCTCAGTTTATCGCGGCGTCTGTTGGGGACGGGCGCGTGATCCAGACGCCGAGCGGACGACGATCGTCGGAGCCGGGCACGTGCTCCGCAGGGATGAAGGCCGAGTCAGCCTGTACGGTCAGCGGCGTGACCGCGGCACCGGTGCGGGGAATAGCGACGTCGAGCGGCACGCCGGCCGTGAGGACAACGGTCTGGTGCCAGCCCCGACTGGACAGCGTGATGCGGTTCGCAGGGCTGTCGCTTCGCAGCCGGACGGTGAGGGCGGGCGGGACGGTCCCCGGCATCGGGGCGGTATCGGCCAGCGACAGGAGCGACGGGGCGCCCGCCAGGACCCAGGCGCCTGCGCCGGCCTCGATGCCTACCGTATCTGTGTGGACCAGCAGCAGGCCACCGGGAGTGTGCGTGGCACCGACGACCTGCGCCGTGGGCGGTCGGAGTGCCGCCGGCACCACCGACTGCGGAGTCACCGTGATGCGTGTGAGGGCACGCTCGGTCGCGGTCGATCCCCGCAGTCCCACGAACGTGGCATCGAGGGGAAGCGAGAGCTCGGTATCGACCCGGCCGCGCACCCCGCCAACGTCGATCGTGGCCAGCGGCGGGCCGGTGCGCCCGACCTGCACGCCGACTGATTCCGATGTCGGCAGGGCCGAGGTGTCCCATTCCACGGTGATGCGATAGTGGCCGGCGGGCAGCGACCAGCGTCCGTTGAGCAGCACGCGCAGGGGCTGTGGTTCGGTCCGCAGCCCCGGCGTGACCCCAAGCGGCAGCAGGGGCAGTGTGTCCCCGGATGCCATCCAGGTGAGTGGCGTATAGAGCAGGGCCGCCGGCCGTGCGCGCGCGTCGAAGCGGTCGAGGGCACCGGTGCGTGACCGTGCATCTGGACGTGGCCCCGGCATGACCGCGTCGTGCGGCCACAGCAGCGTGGCGCCGGCCGCCGCGACGAAGGCGGCCGCGGCCACCGACAGTGCCCGCACTGCCTCAACCCCGGGCTTGCCTGGGTGGAGCCGGCGGAGTACGAGCGCTGCGCCACCGGCCGCTGCGAACCACGCGAGGCTGTGCAGCACGGCGGTAGACGGCGCGTCGTGCCGGAACGTGGGCAGCCAGCGCCATGCCTCATTGAGGGGCGACGCCCACGCCAGCAGCGGCGAGAGTCCGGGAAAGCCCCTGACACTCGAGGAGGGGGCATCGCTCCACAGCACGACGGTGCCCATCCAGATCCCGAGCCAGAAGAGCAGGTGGCAGGTGGCCCTGCGTGCAGATCCCGCGGGTGTCGCGGACCATCCGGAGGCGACCAGCGGGACCAGCAGCGGCAGCGCCGCCCCCATCGTCCACGGGGGGCCAGTCTCGGCCCCCCACCACGGGGCCTCCATCGCACAGCGGATGAGCAGTGCCACCGAGGCCAGCGCATTGGTGACCAGGACAGTTCGGGCTTCGGGGCCGCGGCGCCAGAGGGTGGCCGCACCCGTAAAGGCCATCCACAGGAGGGGCACCGAGAACAGCAGACCATGCCGCTGGTCGATGAGCAGGCCCGCCAGGCCTGCCAGTGCGACCGCGGGTGAGGGCGCAGGGCCTCCAGATGCCGGGGGCGCGGCCCATCCCTGAGGCAGCGTCACGAGGCCCGTGGCTCCGAGTACGATCGCCGCAAGAAACGGCAGGACGAGGGCGGCCAGTGTCGTCCGGGCCGGGCTGCGGTGCGGTGCCGAGGCGGCAGCCCCCGCGATGCGGCCGATGAGCAGCAGCATGGCCATCGGGATGGTGCCTGCGCCGAACCAGGTCAGCGCACCGCACGCCAGTCCGGCCGCCAGGGGCCATCGGGCGGCCGAGGCCACCGAGACCAGGGCGAGGGTCGCCGCTGCAGCACCGTGCGCCTCGACGTTCTGCAGGGCGGGCACCGACAGGAGCAGGCCCGCCACAGAGAGTGCCGAGGCGACTGGTTCCCCGGTCATCTGCAATGCCTGCTCCACCAGGACCCATGTGGCCACTGCCGCGAGTGCGAGCGTCAGGCCGGTCATCGCCCAGGCGGGCGCATCGGGGCCGGCCAGCTGGTGGCCCGTCAGGAGGGCTGCGGCAATGCCCAGCGCCACGCCTGCTGCGACGGCAGAGGGCCACCAGGCCCAACGGCGGGTACCCAGTCGCCCTTGCATCTCGGGCGCGGCCGTCAGGCTCCACAGCAGGAGACCGGCGACCATGGTCCAGACGGCGGAGCGGGCGGGGCCGGCCAGCACTCGGAGGGCAGGCAGCGTATCCGCGATCACCGGGAGATAGGGCAGTCCGAGTGGAGCCAGGGCCAGCAGCGGCACCCAGCGCACGGGCGAGGGCGGGGCCTCAGACCCGTACGTCAGGACGACCGAGCCAATCCCGATGACGGCCGTGGCAGCGATGAGGAACCCTGCGAGGGCCTCCCAGCCCGGAAGGTGCGCCAGCCGGACCACCGCTCCGTCGACGATGACGAGGTCGAGCACGCCTCCGGTGACCCACCACGCGGCAGCCGTCACCAGTCCGGCGAGGATGGTGAGAAGGCGGACCCGCTGCGGCATGCGGGGCTGATTGTACAATCGCACGTGTGAAACCCGCGCTGCTTCTGCTGCTGCTGCTCACCGTTGGGGCCTGTCAGCCGGCCACGCCGCCTGCGTCGCCTGCCCGTGCCACGGAGTTTGATGTGGTGATTGCCGGCGGCCGCCTGGTCGACGGCACGGGAGCCCCCTGGTCACTTGCCGACGTCGGCATCGTCGGTGACCGGGTCACCGCCATTGGTGACCTGCGGACGCGCACCGCGGCCCGGACGATTGATGCCCGGGGGCTCTACGTCAGCCCGGGCTTCATCGACATGCTGGGGCAATCGGAGTTCAACGTGCTGGCCGACAGCCGTGCCGCCTCGAAGATCACGCAGGGCATCACGACGGAAATCACCGGGGAAGGAACGTCGATCGCGCCGATCAACGACCGGCTGGCCGCTGAGGCGAAGCCCAACTACGACGCGTTCGGCGTGACGCTCGACTTCCGGACGCTGGGCGAGTACTTCACCCGGCTCGAGACCCGATCGCGTCCCGCGATCAATGTCGGTACGTTCGTGGGGGCCGGCGGTATTCGCTCGTATGTGATCGGCGACTCGCAGCGCGCGGCCACGCCCGATGAACTGCGCCAGATGCAGCAGCTGGTCCGCGAGGCGATGGAGCAGGGCGCGCTTGGGCTCAGCACCTCCCTGCAGTATGTGCCCGACCGCTTTGCCTCGACCGATGAAATTGTGGCCCTCGCGCGGGTGGCGGCCGAATACGGCGGCCGGTATCTGACACACCAGCGATCAGAGTCGAACCAGATCATCAGTTCGCTTAACGAAGCCTTTGCCGTCGCCGAGCAGGCGGGCATTCCCACGGAAATCTGGCACCTCAAGACGGCCTACCGTGCCAACTGGGGGCGCATGCCCGAGGTGCTGCGGCATCTCGAGGCGGCCCGGGCGCGGGGACTCGATGTGACGGCGAACATTTATCCCTATGATCGGGCGTCGAATGGCCTGGATGCGTGCCTGCCCCTGTGGGTACGCGACGGCGGCACCGATGCCATGATTGCGCGCCTCAAGG
>Ga0315902_10006162_pt1 | contig 16707 bp, 8 predicted proteins | sample LakEriMetagenome_9_FD_203523 | JGI IMG/M metagenome (GOLD analysis project Ga0315902, IMG submission 203523) | Freshwater fungal communities from buoy surface, Lake Erie, Ohio, United States - Buoy 12 MA117 | ecosystem: Environmental > Aquatic > Freshwater > Lake > Lake biofilm | place: USA...
AACGGCGTTTGGACCCGCCCTCGCCCTCATTCCCGCCAACCACGTCCCCTGCCGGTTGCCCCCGCAGCGGGACGAGCGGCTTAAAAGCCACTCTACCCTCGCCAACTCCGTCGACCCTGGCTCGTGCCCATCGCGCGCCTGAACCGCGAGCCATGCTCATCCGAACGCGCCACCGCCGAACCCCGCCCAAAACCGCACGGCCACCCCGCCGGAATCGTTCCCGCTCGGCCGGTCGGATCCCGCGTGCAAGACCGCCGACGCCGAAATCATCCAACGTCACACGGTTCCCACCCCTGCGAGAACGACCCCCAGCGTGCGTTCCCTGTAGGGGAACTCTACCCTAGCCCCAGGTAGCCACCGCAGGTGGATACCTGGGGTCACCCCCCCAAGCGCGACCAATCCTGAAGGGATTGTCTATTTCGATCGGTACGGGACGTGACTCCTGTGATCGCCCCGTGCGTTTCGACGGATCCTCTGCAAGCACGATTTGGAATTCGACGAGCGGTCTGCCCGGGATGGAAATACACCATCCACCCGAATGGTGTTCGACAAGGCCGGTTCTCTTGGGGGCGCTATAGACAATCCCTTCAGGATTGGACTTTGGCGGGGGCGGGAACCCTGGGTATCCACCTGTGGTGGCTACCCAGGGCCAGGGTAGAAATCCCCTTCAGGGATTGTCGGCGCGGCACCGCATAGCGCCCGGCCCGCGTCGTGTGGCACAAATGTCGACGCCTGGGCACCGAGCCGGATGCTTGCGAGCCCGGCTCGCGTTGCGAATCACCAACCGCGCCACCGTGGCCAAGAGGCGGGAGCAACGGAACGTCGAGGTGCCGTTACCCGCACGGTGCCATCCCATATTCCCAAGCACTTGAGACCTGACCCCTCGCCGCTCGCTCACCGCTCCCCGTCGGGTTGGCAAGCGGACGGCAAGGGGACCATGTCTCGGTAACAAGCGTCTATTTCGAGTGGAGAAACTCGTTCAATCGTTCTCCGATCAGCTTTCGCCGTTCACCAAGGAAGTCCTTATAACGCTCCAGTGTTAAGAGTTTCGGATCAATTGGAATGCATTGAGCTGAAAAGGCATCTTCGCCAGCCTTCTCAATCAGCGCAGGAAAGTAGTCCGCCGGTGATTTATCGCTGATGGCGCGATTGGTTTTCCCACCAATGAAGGCGAGGTTGGCAATGTCATCCGCCTCGCGGTTGGGGTATGAACGTTTGAGCAACGCCTTCGGAAATATGTGGTGGAATTGAAGAAAGTGCTGCGATCCCGAGTGATCTAGCGCGATCGCCAGGTGGGACTTCCAGTCCTTCGCACCGGCAGAGCGAAACGCGAGAAACATGGTCTTGAAGAACGCACTGCGTTGATTCCGCCCCTCAAGTTCCTCGGGCGAAACTTCCAGCACACCCACCTGAAGACGAAGGCGTTCGATCAATTCATTGACGCCCCCTCCGTCTCGCAGTGTGGCCAAGTCTTGGTCGAGCAACGTTTCGCTCGAACCACGCGAGTAACGACCCTTGGCATTCGCGACGAGGACCCAGTAACGCAATCGCTGGGACTCATTCGCCGAGATGTGGTAATCGCGTTTGTGGCCGTAGTACCCCAATGCTGCGATCAGAAACGGCGACGACAAGAGTGCTGGGCTGTCGAGGCCCACGTTGTTCTTCAAGAAATTCACGGCGAACTCCATGCCCTTGACGCTTTCGTTCCAGCTCTCCTGAAGCTTTGACACCGGAATAGTGTTCACCGTCAAGAAGCGCGATTGGCCAGTGGCGAAGGCAACCAGGTTCCTGAGCTGGAGCCCAACGTCAAGCTCGAAACCTTTCTTGGCACATTGGTCCTCAAAACCCTGAAATGTGGTCAAGGCACCGCGCCACTTGGCGGTGATCTGAGCGAGAGCCAGGTCTGAGCTGCGGAGCTTCGCTCCCAAGGAGTTGACTCGGACGAAGATCTCCGTCACCTCGTCATAAGAGAGTTTTCGTTCCAGGACATCCATTCGGTAAACATACTTTCGAATGCCACGCAGGCGAGCGAGTCGCTGGCTGTATTTCTTGAACCGAGGATCGTTGAACTTCTCAATCCCCGCGCGTTCGAGAAAGGGAGCATCTTCGTCCGTTTTGAAAACGTCAGTCACCTTGATCCACTGGGGCAACTGTTCAAGTTTCTTCGTCGCTACGACGAAGGTCATCTTGTTGAATCGCTGCTGAAGTTCGTCCTCCGTCGAGTCGGGTTCGTCGTCGGTGCCGTCATTTTCTTCCTCGTCATCGACCGCATCTTCGTTGACCTCCGTGACAATGGCCAACTCGTCCGGGTGCTCCAGATTGAAGAGCAATTCGATCGGTTTCTTGCGGTCACGAACTGCGACCGGTTCTCCACGAATCACAGCCGATAGCGATGTCAGGCGTTGCTGGCCGTCGAGCAGCAAGCGGGTACTCTGGTAAGGATTCTTCTGCTGCTGGACCGCGAACTCTTGCATGGGGACCCCTTCATCGGTTTCCCAAAGCATGATTGCGCCAGACGGATAACCGCGATAGAGGGAATCGAACAGGTCACGCACGCGGGGTGAGCGCCAGACGTATCGTCGCTGCATTTCCGGCAGACGCAATTCGCCGCGCTCGATCATGCCGACGAGCTCTTCCACAGTCGCTTCTGCTTTTGCCATCTCTTGCGCCCTTTTTTGTAAATCGGCCGTTGTGCTGGCTCGGCCGGAACTGGAATTTTGACGGTTTCCTAGACCGCCCGAAGTTGGCCGGAGTGTATCAGTTCTTCGAACTGCTGTTCCACCCGCATTGGCATCGTTCCACCCCTGACGAGGATCCCCAACTCCATGTTGATTGTGAATGCCTGCTGGGTCAGGTTGGCTGATGAAAGGAACAGCCACTCACCATCTGCCACGGCACACTTCACGTGCAGGATGCCGACCTTGTTGTTGTCGCCGAGGGGTCGGTTCTCCTTGGGCCAGAAGTAGACTGTCGAGCACGCCTCCACTTCCTGTCCCAACGCCCTGATCGTGCTGTACTCCCCAGCCCCCTCGATCTTGTCGGGCGTCTCCACGATCACCGTCAGCCGCACTCCTCGCCTGGCCGCTCGGACCAGTGCCTTGCCAATGTTCGGAATCCGGTAGACGGCGAAGCTCACCAGCGTGATTCGGCTTCGGGCGGCATCCAGCACCTGCAGGATCGCCTGCTCGGTGCGGCGGAACGGGGTGTCTTCGGTGTCCGGGCCGGTCCACACCAGTTCGACCGACTGCGAATCCCGGTGCGCCTGCTGTGACAACGCCGCCGTCTGCAACGCCACGCTCACCGTCCGGGCATCAACCTCCCGCGCCGTAGCCCGCCAGCGATCCACAAATGCCAGGGCCAGATCCCGATGCTGGTGGTGCGGAACGCGCCTCGTAATCTCGGCCCGCACCGAACTCGCCGAGCACGACAGGATCGCAGCCGCAATCGACTCGACGGTCCTGCTGGGCAGGCTGCACGCCAAGGCGTGGGCCGACTCCACGATGGCCCGTTCCGGCGTCATGGATCACCCAAAGAATGCCAGGTGGTTGCGGTCGCGTTCCACGGTCGGAACCAGCGCCGAGCGATCGAGGTACTTGTTCCCCCGCTCACATGACGTCTCCGGCAGGAACGAACAGGCGTGGCAGGCCGCCCCGTGCAGTTTCTCGCCATCGCCGACCGTGTGCTCCGAGCACAGCGGATCGGACGCGCACAGGCTCATTTTCTCCAGCGCCCGGCGAATGTGCCGTCCCAGCTTGTCGGGTTCGCCCAGGGCACACAGCCCACCCAGCGTTCCTTCGCTGTCCGGTGCCGCCGTGTAAATCAGCACGCCCGCCATGGGGTCGCCGTCGGCGGGATTCCGCGAATAAATCCGCTCTGTGATCGAGGCGCTCGTGTACCCGCACTCGATCGCCAGTTGCCGGATCAAGGCATGGGCGAACGTGTGCAGCAGCACGTACCGGATGCCGGGGTAGCTCGTGGCCGGGGCGAGGTTTTTCCTGGCCCGCCATGCCTGGTTGCCAACCTCAAATTCCCGCTCGTAAGCTTGATTCTTCTGCACCCACTCCTGGATCTGCTTCTCGGAAAACTGGAAGAAGATCCCCTCGCCTCGCGTTTCGCAGGCCGGCAGCCAGGTTGGGTCCTTCCGGGAGATTCGGGCCCGGTTCTTGGGCGGCAGATCAGCGACGCTGTCGAAGTCGCGTGGCGACATGAGGCGGGTGAAGCCCACCAGCGCCTTCACCTCCCGCAACTTCTCCACCAGCACAATCTTCTCGAACTGCGTGGTGAAGCCGGTCGGTGGTTCCACCGTTCGCAGCTTGAACATCCGGCTCGGCTTCGCCTGGGATGGGTTCGAGAAGACTCTCCATTCGGGCGACTTCAAATCGTCCGGGTCATCCAACTGCTCGCCGGTCGCCTCCAACTTCTTCTGAATCACCTCCCAGATCTCGTCGTCGCTGTGCCTGCTGAAATCCTTGAGTTCGCCGATCAGCCGGAACGCCTTCAGCACCTCGAGGCTCGTCGCTTTCCCGAGAATCGCCCATTGGTCTTCAACCAGTCGGCCCAGTTCGTCCGCGGCCTGGGGGATCGACAGGGCCGAAATCTGCACCGGGAACCAGAGGTTCGACGCGCCTTGCAGCATTGGCTTCACATGCTCTTGATCGCAGCCATTGGGATCGATGTCCCGCAGGTGCGGTCGCCGACCACGGCAAGCGGGCATGACCGTGCGGTTGTTGGGGCCGAACGCCTGGCCCATCCGGCGACGAACGCCGCAACCGTCGCACTTCACCTCCACGTCCAGCGCCTCGCCACTGGCGCCGACTTCGTAGAGGTAGAGCAAGCCCTTGCAGTCGGTCGATCCCTGGTGCAGGAATTCGACCCACGGAAAATCATCGAGGTGTCCGTGCGCGCAGGTCGCCATGAAGCGGGCGGGAACCACCAGCGGTGAACGCCCTTGAGTTGTGCAGTTGTGGACGTAGCAGGCTCGGTCGGGCCGGTAGGGGTAGACCTTTGGCTCGAACAGGTTGGAACTGATTGGGGCCAGCAACCGGCACTTCGAGCAGACCATCCAGCGGGGGAAGGGGGCGACTGGCACGCCAATCTGACGGGCCTCATCGAACCAGTTCGTTTGCGAACCCTGGATCTCCGGTCCCCGGGGGGGAGTCAGGAGGCGACTGACCTGCGGGCCCAGGATCGACTGGGCCGAACGCAACAGGCGTTCCTCGGCAATCTCGGTGGAGTGGGCGTTGGGCCAGTCGTCCAGCCCCATCACCATCACCGACAGATTCGGCAGATCGACCAGCGACCCAATGCCGAACGTCGTGAGCGTCTGGCTGGGACGGACCTCCCCAACCTCAGATTTCTGCATGTGGCTGGAAGGGGTCATGCCTGCTCTCCGTCCGCAGGCGCTGCCGCGGCTGTTGGTTCGGTCCCCGCTTCACTGCTGACTTCGTCGAGTCCCCCATCGCTGATGATGAACTTCACGGAAGGCTCGACTTCCCGCAGCGAGTTAAGGCACGTAAACGTCGGCCAGTGTTCCATGCCGGGGCTTTGCAGCAGCTTCACCGTGGTTCCCCTCTTCGGGCCATCCGAGCCGTAGGGTTCGGTGTAGGTGAGGGTTCGTCCCGCGGTGTTGTCTTGGGCTTGCAACTGCCAATAGTCGGCCATGGCATTCAATTCGCGACGACAGTAATCGCCATCTGCCACCCCATTCAGGCCAATCAATTCCGCCCGCTTCGCAATCGTCTCGATGGCGTCCTGGACGTACGGATTGCCCATGGTCACTCGGGCTGCGGCTTCATTCGAGTTGAACTCGACGCCCCGCAGGCGGACCAGCGACACCAGCAAGCCCGGCAGTCCCCGGTGCAGGGCTCCCGGCGAGAACGGCGTCACCGACAACGGTTCGACGTGCTTGTAGAACGTGGTGTGGTAATGCTCGAAGGTCTCGTAGTGCGACAGGTCCCTCGGCCGGGCCCAATTGAACACCGTGCAGACCAGGCCGGGAAACGTACGCCCGACCCGGCTGGTCGCCTGGATGTATTCCGCGGTCGCTTTCGGCTGGCCGGCCACGATCATGAGGCCCAGCCGCTTCACATCCACGCCGACCGAAATCATGTTCGTCGCCAGCAGCACGTCGAGCGGCTTCTTCGGCAGGTTCCTGTAGTCCTTGGCCTTGAACGCCTCTTTCCGCTGCGCTTCAAGATCGGGGGCAAAGACCGCTTCCAGCCGGTCGAGAATCTGCGGGATGTCTTCCGACCGCATGCGGCTGGTCAACTCGGCCAGGTAATCGCCGTTGAAGAAGCGCTTGGCCAAGCCCCGGCGATCCTGCTTGCGGCACCGTGAGAACACGTCGTCATCGACCAGGCGCCGCATCCCCCCCAGCTCGCGCATCGAGTTGAAGTAGCCCACGAGGGTCATCCACGGATCAACCTGCTTGCCGTACTTCTCGTAGAGCGACTGAGCCGAGCAGAGGTACGCCGTGTAAACCCGGATCAGCGCCGCCTTCAACCGGCGCCCCGGGGCGCAGATGCCGAGGTAGCGGCGACCAAACTCGGTCTCGGTGGGCTCGCGCTGGACCGAGAAGAAGTTGTCACGCACATCGAGTCCGGGCGGCGGGAAGATGTTGACCGTGCGCAGGAACAGGCTTCGCACCTGCACATCGGCGTTCTTGATCGTCGCCGTCGAGGCGATCACCTTGGGACGCACCCTCTTCCCATTCACCTCCCAGGTGCAGAGCTTGTCGATGGCGGTCTCGTAGAGGCCCACGAGCGTTCCCAGCGGGCCACTGATGAGGTGCAATTCGTCCTGGATGATCAGGTCGGGGGGACGCAGGGGGGGGTGTTCCTGCAGCCTTGCCGAGGGCAAACCGAATTTCGACTTCGGATGAGAGGTCGAATCCTCGATTTCCGGGGACTTGAACCCGTGCCGGTCGCAGCGACCGTTGACCTGGCCGAACAGCATTTGCACTTCGCCCCGCCACGGCATCTGGGCGAACTTGTCCACCGTGGCGATCAGCAGCGTTGGCAGTCGGCGGTAAATCTCCTCATCGACCACGACGACTGGCAACCCCTCGTTCGCCGCCTGTCGCTTGCTGAACAGGCACTGCCCGAACTTGTCTCCGCAGTAGGTCAGGGTCCGGCCGGCACCGTGCGGGTAGGGCTGGGCGTCCAGGTGCTTTCCCGCCTCGATGGCACTGCCGCACCACGGACAGGCGGTGAGCTGGTAGGGGGTGCCAATCCCCCCCCCGCCGAATTGATTGCCACGGGCCTGCTTGATCGCTTCGACGGCATCATCGGTGCGGTTGGGGGTCGTGCGGCGGCCGACCCACAATCCGATGCGGAACGGCGTCTTCCCCCAGCGGGCATCGCCATGTTCGAGCGCCTTGCGACGAATCGACTCGCAGGCACAGATGAGTGCCGTGGCCCGCTGGAACTGCTGAATGGTCAGCAGTCGCAACGTGTACCGCATCAGCACGGCCACCCCTTCATCACCCACCCGCCCGGCAATCGTTCCCTGCAACCGCCGCAGGGCCAGCGTGTACGCCGAGAGACCCAGGTACGCTTCCGTCTTGCCACCACCCGTGGGAAAGAAGAGCAGATCGGCCAGGGCCTCGGGGCCGACTCCCCGTTCGGGGTGATCGAGCCTGGTTACGCCCGGGAGGTTGAGCAGGATGAACGCCAACTGGAAGGGGCGCCAACTGCGGTTCGGCTCTTCGTCGATGTCCCTGTCGAAATCTGGTTGCTCCCCCCGGCGGACTCGCTCGGAATAGATCGAGTGCGTGCGTTGCAGCCACATGGCCCGGTTCATGAACAGGAACGCGTCGCACGCCTGCGAGTCTTGCGTCAGCAGTGCCAGCCCCTCTTCGATCCGCTGGAGGGTCAAGCGGCAGTGGTCGATGGCCACGCTCGCCGCATCACCAAACTGACGTAACGCCACCCCTTCGTGCGGGTCGTTGAGCCGGGCCGCCTCCCGCTCGATCCACTCCCGGTAGGCGACAACGAGCGGTTCGAGTTGCCGCGGCAGTTTGCGGGCGTCCGACTCGGCCAGCACCTTCATGTCGAGCACGAGCCCGGCGAGTTTGCCGAAGGCGGGGTTGTCGGCGGCATCCGCTGCGGTGGGCGGCGCGGTGCGGGGGACTTCGTACGTCGGGATGATCCGGGTTTCGATGCGGGTCGCCTTGTCGGGCGAACTGGCGGCAACCTCGGCGTGCACGCTGACCCCGTGACCCACGGCGAACTCGACGTGCTGCCGGTACAGCATCGCCATCAGGCGTTCTTCGAGGTCATGGTTGTTGCCGAGCGTGGGCCGTTTCCAGAAGACCGCCTGCCCGTCCTCGCCGGTGGCGGTGAGCTTCGGCTGGAAGATGTGGAACTCATCCTTGGGGCGGAGTTCTTCTTGTGCGTTGACCAAAAACAGGGTGACGATGAACTGCGCGTTCCGTCGGCGGACCTGTCCCTGGAGGTAAACGTCGGGGAACTCCGGGTCGGGGGCGTGCGCCGTGATCGGGCCCTCTTGGAGCGGAATTGTGACGCGACCACCCCGGGGGTACCGCTGCCAGACCTTGAGCGAGTTTCCCTTGAAGTCCTGCTGAGTGTCGCGCTGCTCCCGCTTGTACTGACCCCAGGACGCGCTGACCTGGATCGCCTTGGCCTCCCCATCGACGCAGAAGCTCATGCCGATCGAGGAGGGGAGGTGGGCCTGAACCACTGGAGTATCGGTGTCGGTGTTGCCGTCATCGGCGGTGTCACTGCCCCCTTCCGAGAGTTCGTCGGGAATGAGGGGGATTTCTTCGTCTTCCTCCACATCCGGGGAGGAGGGGTTCGGGGCAAGGGGCGGGTTGGACGATTTGCCTGTTCCGCCCCCCTCGTTTTTCGCTCCCCGGCTGGGAGCGAGGACGCCGACGAGATAGCGATCCCGCACGGTGCGTTCGGTCAGTTCCTCGGCTTCGCCACCAGCCGGACCTAACAGGTCCCCCAGCACCATCGCTTCGAGTTCGGCTCGAATCTGGTGTTGAGAAGAGGGGGGCTGGTGGGACAGAAGATTCTCGGGCATCATGAAGCGTCGGAGAGAGAGCGGGCAGCTGGGTTGAGTGAAGTTTTAAGTCGTCTTTCGTCGTTTTTACGCCACGGCATGCCGCCAGCAACCGGGACAAATTTCTCTAAGCCATTCCTGGGCAGGCACTTCCCAGCACTATGGTAATCGTGTTTAGGTCATTCCCAATCCCAGTTATACGCCATCCTTGGTCTCCTCGATCCGCATCAGAGCCGGTCCAGGAAACCACAGCCCAGCCTTTTTTTGGCCTCGGGAATGCACCGTGCCCCGTCGTTTGAGGGGCTTCAACAGTGACTGGACCTGCGTCCGGGCAAGTGCGGGCAGGACCTGGCACAATTCTTCCAGCCTGGTCCCCCGGCTCTTATTCTCTTCGATGTGTTTGACCAGCGAAGCCAGATTCTGATCTCGGTCCAGCCCCTTCTTCCGGGTGTAAGTCCCTCTCTGTCCCGCGAATTCGTAGTACTTACGAGCCAGGATGTACGTCTTGCCTGGACCTCGTTCGATCATCCCAAGATCGATCAGACGCTTGAGGGGATACTTCAGATTCGCGGAAATCGGCTTACCTCCACAATTAGGGCGTGGCTCAAGCGTCCGCCCAGTTTATCAAACGGCTCGATCGACGAGGGAACTGTCAATTTCTGTGGACAGGAGTGTAGGTCAATGTGCATACCCACTACGCCCCTCTGACACTCCATGAATTGCGACGCCAAAAAATCGCCGAGACTTGAAAAGGACGGAAGACCTCCTTCTGTAACACCATGAATCTCTGTAAGAAAATCCTCTGCGGGTGCCATCCTATAGCCAGCCCGTCCATACTCGATGTAGATTCCATTTTGAGGCGTGAATTCATTCATCCGGTGCAATTGATCAAGCAATCGAGACTTGTCAGTCGGCCCATCGCGTTTTGCTTGGAACAGCACACCTTTGTGAAACTCAAACTCGGATTCGTCGTCTGCGAGGTTTCCCACGCCGCCATTGACTGCCGTAGGATCGAATCTATATCGCTTTACTTCAATCTGAAAGATTCCGTCGGCACCAGTTGATTTTTCCTCGGAGGAGTGCTGATTTCCAGATCCGAGTTTCCGATACTTTACGCGCCACTTCCACACGTAGTCCTCTACGTTAATCGGCTCGCTCCAGCATACTTGCAACGAGCAACCTAGTCCCCCTGTCAGCGAATCCTCGCAGGTAGGAGCGCTGAAATAGCCCTCTTCCGCTTTAAGTACACCCTCACGAAGATGGTCTTTGATTGGTTCACGAACCACGTCGGGGATCGCTTCTTGAATCGGTGTCTTTCCCTTCGCCATCACTCGTGATCCTCCTCAGCGAACAGGCTGGCTTCCCGTCTGGCCGGTTTACTCGGCGACTTCTTCCTCGGGGCAGCTTTCCCGCCGGCCCCCTTCTTCTCGTGGAGTCCCTGCTTCACTTCCTCGGCGTAGCGCTCGTGGTTGAGCTTCAGCAGGCGTTGGAGAACTTCACGGCGGGCGGGCTCGCTGATGGTGAAGCGGACACCCAGCTTGGTCTCATGGAAACCGTGGCCGAGTTCGAGGTCGGGCCAGCCGTAAACTGCGGCGACCGCCTGATCCATTTCGACGTGCAGATCCCGGAGTTTCTGAATGTCGGCGGACGTTATGTCTGGTTCGTGAAAGCGGTTATATGTCTTCGTGAGCCCTTCCTCCCGATCGAACATGATCCGGTGACGATGTTCATGGTAGTTAGCCCCAAGGTGTGTCAACGAGGATAACTGGACAGGAAACGGAAATGTTTCAAGACAGTCGGTGGGAGTGTAATTCAGGCGCGTCTCCAAAGTCGAACTGTATGCTCTCGCCCATGACTCATGAATAAAACTCTGGAGTAAACAGAAATGCTCGCTACTAAAGTCGGGGAATAGTACCACCTTCTCCATATATACGTAGCCGGTTCTTATGATAGCGAAGCTGTTAAATTTAGACACCCGGGCACAAGCCAGTACAAATTCCTTAGAACAAAGGCGATCATATAACTCTTTGCCACTTGCATCGTAGCGCCAGAAAAAGGTGCTTCCCTTTAGTCGAGTAACGGCGTGCTTGATTTTTAAACGGTCCGGCAGCACAGTCTCTTGCACATGCTGGAAAGGTTCCGTATAGCTCTCCGCCAAATCTCGCTCCCAATCGAAAAAGTTGATTGCCCATCTGCTTGGAAGCTGCTGTGGGCTCCTATTTAAGTCATCGCCGCTAATATAAGGAAACAGAACATCGGCATTCTTTGGACTAATCTTAATCCACGAGTGAGCAGTTTCTTGCGATACAATAAAACCTATTCCGCGAACATATGAACCAATAAATGCAACCTCTTTGTTTGCGGCGAGACGCAATGGTTTTTGCTGTTTTCCAGTGGCCGGGGTAAGCATCGGAGTTATGCTACTCACGTAAACGTCATCCAGAACACACGTGGTGCTTGAGAAATTGGAGCTTGTGATCCAAAGGCATGACACTTCGAGGCTGGCGATACCGGGCCACGGCATCGACGAAACGGCCCGTGAGATTCGTAAATCATGTTTTATAAGTTGCTCAATCCCTACTTCTCTTGTGTCGCCTTGGGCGATTGTGTTTGTCGCAAGTAGTCCTAAGCCACCATTGGGAGAGAGTAAATTTCCACAACGCAGAAAGAAATATGAGCAGATGTCGGCATTGCCTTTCGCGTTGTACGCCACGTGGAGGACCAAAAATTTTCGATACTCTATGCCATAGGTTCCGCTAATTTTCTTTCCACCCATAAATGGAGGATTGCCCACGAACGCATCGAACCCACACCGCTTGACGATCACTTCGGGGAATTCCAGCGGCCAGTGGAACATCGTCTGACCCCGGCGTTCCTTGGCGGCGACCTGCTCAAACTCTTTGGTCGGCCCTTTCTCTAAGTAGTACCCGGACTTTACCGCCGCATGGCGTGCCCGCTCCTGCTTGTCCTTGGCGTTCTCGCCCCAGAACTCAGCAGCCACGAGAAGATCGGCCGCGCACCGCAACCGCGCGATCTTTTCGTTGGCCTCGGTCAGCAGCTGCTCCTGTCGTTGCACGTCTTCGACCGAATTGGCGGGGAGGTCTTCCAGTTTAAGCCGCAGTGCAATGGCTTCCTCGACTTCCTTTTCCATCGGGCCGCCAAACAGCACGGCGTCATCGGCGTCGGGCTTGAGGCTGTAGTGCCGCAGCTGGTCAATGCTGTGCAGACCGACCAGCGAGTCGCCGCAGCGAAGCGAGTGGTCTAAAAACTCGAATGGCTTGTCCTTGGCCAGCGTCAGCAACCACAGCGACAACTTGGCCATTTCCACCGCCAAGGGGTTCTTGTCGACGCCGTACAGGCACCGCTGGGCGATGAGCCGCATGGCGTAGGTCGTCCGCTCGGCAGGATCATCGGGGATCAAGGCGTCATCCGTCTTGCCGGTCGATGGCATCCCTTCCGGCGTGATGCCGGGCGTATTGGGGCTGGCTGTCTTCGCATTGTCCCAGGCTTCCAAGAGCCGTTCGGCCATGTAACGGGCCGCTTGCACCAAGAACGCCCCGGACCCGCAGGCCATGTCGCAGATCTTGAGTTCGAGCAATTCCTTGGCCGACTTGAGCTGCCATTCCCCTTTCGGCTTCCCCTCCGCCGGGCCGACGTAGACCAGCGGTTCCAGCGTGTACTGCACGATCGGTTCGGTCAGGCTGCGGGGCGTGTAGTGCGTGCCGCTGGATCGCCGGTCGGTCCCCGCCGTAACAAACACGCTCCCCTTCGGAATGACGACCGGGTAGCCGAAGCTGTCGTGGCGGATCAATCCCACCAGCGGCGCGACCCGTTTCCACAGCGCATCGTCCCCCTGGCAGGCGGTGCGAAACCGCGCGACGTCGTGCTTGTCGAGGTCGACCTTGAGCGCTTTCTTGAGAGCGCTGTCCGATTTACCCGTTTCGTCCTTGAGGAACTTGACCAGGTCGGCTTCGCCCTTCGCCAGAAGCTCCTCGAGCTTCGCCAGCGGGAGTTCGGGTTCCCGGTCGCGGGTCCCGGCCAAGCCGAGGAACGGCTCGTCGGCGCGCTTGGCAGCGTGGTCGAGCAGCCCTTCGTAAACGTGGCCAATCTGCTCGATGTCGAGCGCGCGGAAACTGAGCCGACGGGCCTCGGCAGGTCCGCCGCCCGGGACCTTGATTTGCAGCAGTTGCAACGCCTCGAGCAGGTGCAGCACCGTGCGGTTATTGACCGGCAGCGGGTTGGCTTCGGTCTTTTTCCAGGAGGTTCCCCGCTTGCGGCCTTCGAGGAACGGGAAGCGGTCGGGATTGAACAGGTTGCCGCCGTAGGCGGGAATATGGACGTCGTCGTGCTTCAACCCGCCGTAGAGCGCCCGGAACGCCGCCAGCAATCGCGGCCAGGCGTCGTAGCGACGTTCGAGCAGTTCTTCGCCATGCTGATCGGCGAGCTCGCGGAGTTGCCGGCTGATGGTCGAGACGGAGTAGTTCTGTTCGTAAACGGGGAACGGCTTGCTGGGGATCAGTTCGCGTTCCTCGGCACAGAAGAGGAACACCAGCCGCATCATCACCGTGAGGGCCGACTCGTAGAGTTGTTCGGGGGAGACCTCAGCCAAAAGTTCCCGGCCAAAGTCCTGATCGGCGCGGTCGAGGGAGTGGATCAGCACTTCGACGGCGCGGCGCACCTGGTAGCCGAGCTGGTCGGTGACTTCCTGCTGATTGGAAGCACTGCGGGCGAGGAGGGCTTCGAGGGTTTGATCGGCGGGGACGTTGAAGAACCGGCTCGCCGAGAGGAGGCTGCGGAAGGCGCGGAGCGTGATGTATTCTTCGAGCCACAGCGAGGCGTACCACGAGGCATAGCCGGTGGTTTCGCCCTTGGGGGCGTCGACCAGCATCCAGTGTTCGCCATTGGTGACCAGGCCCAGCCGGACGCCGGTGCCGTGGAGCAACTCGGTCATGCGGGTATCGGGCGAGGCCTTCCACGACGAGCCAGCGACGTAGCTGGTGAGTTCCTGTGACCGGGGATAAGTCTGCACCAGCAGCCGGGCCTGCCGCGTGCCCGGATCGCAGACGACGAGACTGGGGCGGAGCAACTCGTGATGTTCGGGAACTTCGACATGCAGCGTCTGGGAAACTGCCTGGCCTTCGAGCAGGACGTGGTCCTCGAGGTCGAGGGTCCTGGTGAGAACGAACCGGAGCCAGTGGCGATGCGCAGCGGGATCGACCCGGCGCTTCTCGAGCGACTCCTGCCAGTGGACGTACTCTTGCCTGAGCAGCCGGACATGCTCCGGGTCGTGAGGTTCCAAGCCGGTGTTGAATGCCTCCATCAAGACGGGCAGGCTCAAGAACGGGCCTGAGACTGGAACGAGGGAAAGCCATTCAGCGTGGTGGCGTGCGATGGACATTGGTTATCTCAACGATGAACAGTCAAAACACATACGTTATTCCACGCAAATGACTCCACCTGCTCGACTTGAACCCCAATCAATTCAGCGAGCCTCTGCCTTCGCCGATTTATCCAATCGTCTTCCCGATGCTGAAACTGTACAACACCAAACGTGTCGCCCTGTCGAAGGCCGTTCCAAACTAACGGCACGTGGGCTTCGTGGAACTGCATGCCCGTCTTTGATTGTCTACCAATCCCGTTGTCTGGGTCAACCAGAACAAAGTCACGCTGCGTCTGAGGGCGACCCTCTAGATAACGAATCTCGTTTTGAATGTAGGCTAGTCGTCGCTTCACACTCACTGGGTACTGTCCGAGGTTCATAGATATGGGGAGTTGTAGAGCTTGACACAGTACGACAACCCTCTCCAAAGCGGGTGTCTCTGTACCTTGAAATGCCTGCCGCTCTCGCAGGAAAAATTCGGTTACTACAGTCGCTGCGTTGGGCACATTTTGCACTCCGTTTCCATGAAAACCAATGTCCTGCCGGAACATCGCTACCCAACGAATAGACTGGTTCCGAGTAGTAGCATTCGTCGTTGCAACCGTCCACTTCAACTCATCTCGGCTATCTGCATAGAGTTCATTTCTCATCTCTAGCTACCTCTCATCTTCTCAGGAACCAAGAACGTAACAGCCACGGGGAACATACGGGCCTGTGGATCGGCGAACCGTGCCCGGATCGCTTCCGTCTCACGCTGGATTTCCTCCGGGATCTCCTTCGCCCTCGCCCGCATGGCGTCCTTGTTGCGCTCGAAGCGTTCCTGCTCGGGGTCGTCGAACATCCGTGTCTGGATGTAGGCGGGGTCTTTGAGTTCCGCCTCGATCGCCTTCTTCAGCTCGGTCAGGATCGAGGTGATGTCTTTCGCTTCTTTTTCCGCCCGATCGGCCAGCTTCTTCCGCAGGCCATCAACCATCTGCTTCATGCGGGCTTCGAGCGCCGAGGCCAGTGGGCCGGAGAGAACCGGGTAGAGGTTGAGCAGTCGCTCCTGGACCGTGGGGGACGGCGCCCGATTGGTCGCGCCGGCGAGCGCTGACTCGGTCTGACCGACGTTCAGGCGGCCTCCCCATTTCTCGACCTGGATCGTTCCGCCCGCCGCAATCAGCTCTTCGTGCAGCCGAAAGCTGTCACCCCCAATCACCACCAGCCGGGCGTGCGCGATCACGACGGGAGTCCCCAGCAGATCGTTCGGGACCACCCGAGCCGTGACTCGCTGGAGTTTCGACCGCCCCTTTTCCGCCCAGACCTCGGCCCGCAACAACCGCAAGCACATCTGCGGCAGGCGATGGTTTAAATGGACCAGCACCACATCGTCCCGCCCCTTCGACACCGATTCGTCGAACGTGATGGGGCGAATGTCCTTCGTGTGGGGATGTTCCAGCCCCTCGGCACATGCCGCCCAGCTTCCCTTGAGTGGCGGCAACTGGAAACACGGCCTGCCGTCAGCGGTGTGCGTCGAAATGAGGGGTGGTTGACCCGCCAGCGCCAGCCCGACCTTGACCACCTGGCCAATGTTGTCGGGGGAGAGCCGGAGTTCCTTGCGGGTCTCGCGATACTGCTCCATGAGCGCCTGCACTTGCTTCTGCAGGTCCCGCTCGAACTTGAGCATCTTGCGGATCGGCTCGGAGTCTTTCTCGGCCTTCTCGGTGTTGAGCGTGGTTCGCTGGCCAAGCATGGCTTCCGCGACCTGCTCGGCGATGACTGCGCCGACCTTGCCGAGGTCTTCGCGAATCGTCTCGATCTTCAGCGCCACCCGCATCAGGAATTCCAGGTCGGCTTCCATGTCGGACACCGTCCCGTTGAATTGCTGGCTTGCCCGTTCCCTGTAGCCCTGGCCAACGAAATGGAAGACCTGGACCTTGTCGGCCTTTTGGCCGTGACGATCCACGCGACCGTTCCGCTGTTCCATGCGGTTCGGGTTCCAGGGGATTTCGTAGTGAATGAGCCGGGAGCAGAAATTCTGGAAGTCCAGGCCTTCGGACGCGGCATCGGTGGCCAGCAGGATGCGGACGGGGCTGAGGTCGGGGGAAGCCTGGAACGCGGCCTTGATTTCTTCCCGCTTGTCGGAGTCCATGCCGCCGAACATCGCGAGGAGCCGGTCCCCCTCGGTGAAGCCTTCCACCGACAGCACCTCCCGCAACCAGTTCTGGGTGGCCCGGTACTCGGTGAAGAGGATGACCCGCTCGTTGGACCACTTGCCGCCGGGCTTGAGATGTTCCTTGAGCCACGCCACGAGTTGCCGGACC
>Ga0315902_10006163_pt1 | contig 16702 bp, 26 predicted proteins | sample LakEriMetagenome_9_FD_203523 | JGI IMG/M metagenome (GOLD analysis project Ga0315902, IMG submission 203523) | Freshwater fungal communities from buoy surface, Lake Erie, Ohio, United States - Buoy 12 MA117 | ecosystem: Environmental > Aquatic > Freshwater > Lake > Lake biofilm | place: USA...
TCCTGAGCCAAGCCTGGTAGGAACAGGAAGGTGCAGAGACTAGTGGGTGATAGACGCTTCTATCGTAATACCACATCAGCGTCCGACATCTCAATGAGATGATGATATAGTCCACTTGTTGTCGAATCCCTCCACCTCCACTTTAATCAAAAGGGACCTTATTAGGTCCCTTTTTTGTTTTTTACTAAAATTTCAATTAAGTCATTAACTTGTTTATCTGACATATCATTTTTCATCCAATTTATTACCCTTGATACCCATCTAATATTATTTTTCACATAACCTAATGAACTATCAATCCTATCCAATGAAGCGGAATAAATCGGATTTTTTTTAATTTTACTATACGATGATAATTCTAACTTCACACCACTAAATGGACAAATACCGTTTTGAACATCCCATTGGTTGATTAAATCAATAATTGTCACATCAACAATTTGATTTCTTTTCTTTATATTTCTGAAATGATAATTGAATTTAACGTGATTACTTTTTCTATTGTCACTGTGTTTAGCGATATTATATCGATTAACGACATTCAATAAATTTTTAGTATTGTTTACTCCGACACAACTTCTTGAACAAAAATTTGGTCTGGATAATTTTTTATTACGATTTATTTCTGAGTTAGATTTTTCAAACTCAACTCCACAATTTGCACATATACATTTTCCCATTATAATGGGAAAAAGTATGGAGATGGGTTTTTTATTTGGTAGGTCTATAACGAACAAAGAGGTCTTTAGGACCCCTTTGCCGAGATTTGGAATACCTCCTTTCGTTTTTCTATTTTATCACTTAATGGTGACCAAACCATTAAACTCTATAATAAATATTTAGATAATCGTATTTGATACCATTTTTAAAAATTTTAATCCAGCCGCCATTGACATAGGACTTAATTTATCTGTTGGTTGTTCAACATTATTATCTCCCATATTATTTAATCTTTCAATTTCATCTGGATCTGAATATGTTGAAACCATTTTACCAAATCTAGGATCATTTGCTAACTTGTCTCTAAAATCTTTATCATTCTGAAGTCTTTCACTGAATTCTTTATATCTTTTGTCAATTTCATCACTATTATTTACATCATGAAGACTAGGTAAACCAAGTAAATCTAATAAACCATTTGCTATTATAAATTTTTTAATATCATCTCTTCTGGCCTTTCTTGCTGGTCTTACGACATTCCACCAATTACTAACCCAAGTACTTGGTTTCTGACCATTTTTTGCAATATAATTAGCCAAATATTTACCTTGGTAAAAATTTTTCGTACCTACTCTTAAACTCTCATCTTTTCCAATTTGTTTAACAAAATTTTTTGGTCCACCAAGGTATGCGCCTTTTGCCAAATCCTCCACTCTTTTTGGTGATATACCAGTTAATGATTCAACTCTATTAATTGCTAAATTATGTTCACTAATTTCGTTCCTTAATTTATTGGCGAATTTATTTCCCACTATTGGGTATCTACCAATACCATCTACTGTTTTACTAAGTGCTTTTGAATTTAAATAAGGTTTTAAACTAACATATCTTTCCGCGAAATCTTTATTTTTAGTTGCAAATGCAACTAAGTTATCGGCATTTTTTACTACGGTTCTTGATCCTTTAATTATTTTTATTATTGGTTTCGCAATAAAATCACCAACTAATGGTATTAAAGCAAATAACATTAATCCGGCATACAAATACTCACCCGCCATTAAATATTTTATTATTAATACAATATCAGCTATTTCACCAATGACCGGAACAAACCCAATAGTCATTAATACATTTTCAATAACATCTTCTTTTAATAGTTGTTTATTTTCTAAAATTTGTTCTTTAGTATAATAATGTTTCATCATTTTAATTAATTATTAACCATGTACTAGATCACAAAAAACGTTACTTATTTTTTCACCTATATTAGATTGTTCAATAGCTGCACCGACAATATTTCCCAATGCAACACTACCAACACCCCCCCAATTATAATCTGCCCTATCTACACCTGTTAATTTAGCCGAAATTTCTCTTGTTAAAATTGTTGCCACACCATCCGCAACTTGTGGTGCGTTTTTATCACAAGATTGTCTATTTTTGAATATTGAAATTAAATCGATAGGATTAATTTGTGAAAATGTTTTCGCTAAACTTGCACTCCATTGTGGACCAATACCAAGGGCGGATGTTGTCCATTTAATTGCATATTCGATCGCCATTGTTTTTAATGCCTCGGTACCCATTTTTTCCCAACTAAAATCCTCAGACTTTCTATTTGATCCAACATTACCATCACTCTTATTTGAAAACCCGGATATATATTTACCTATTTTTTCACCTAATCCAGGTAATGGGTTATCAAACTCTCTTAACTCTTTTGATATTTCATTAAAATTATATCCTTCATTCATCAAATTCATTATGGTTTTTGATGTTTCCTTATGGAGTAATTTTTTATCTCTTATTTGTTTTAATTTTGAAAGAGATTCTTTTAAATTATCACCTCTTTTTTCTTTTAAATTTTTAGAAACAATTTCTTTTACTGTTATTTTTCTCATTTTTAAATATTATGTTTTAATTTATTGTTCCCACACATATCTATTATTGGTGTACCCACCCGGTTCTTCACTAAATTTTAATTCAAAACCAGGACCTAAAAATGCTAAAACTGATGCTAATTCCTCAGTATCTAATTTTCTACCATTTTTGTAAATAAACTTATCTTTTCCAATAAATTTAAAATTTTTAAGATTACTTGAATATAATTTAAGTCCCTTTTGTTTTAATTCTTCTTTTTCTTTTTTAAGAAGATCTTCAGCTTCTTTTTTCTTTACTAGTTGCTCTTTCTCTTTTTCGTCTTTATCCTTTTGTTTAAGATATTCTTGATATTGAGGATCATTTATTGGTCCATCCCCATCTGTTTTTCTATTTACTCCGGAGCCTTTAGTAAATTCATCATAACTTTTAGATCCACAATAATTCTTTTTTATAAATTCAAAATCATCCTTAGTTATTTTACATTTATCTTTTTCTCTTTTTGTAAAATCAGGAATAACTGTACTTACTTTATTAAATGTGTTAGGACCAAAATTTCCTTGTATTGGATATATGTCTAAACATGATTGTATAAAACCAATAATATCATGTCTACATCCAAATTCTATTGGATAGGATTTATCTCTACAATCACGATAAACAACATCTTTATCTGCCGGTATATCACAACCATCTATTTTAGTTGGTTTATCCTTTGGTTTATCTTCTTCTTTTTTCTTGGGTGTGGTAGTAGTGGTTGTTTTATCTTCTTCTTTTTTCTTGGGTGTAGTAGTAGTAGTAGTAGTAGTAGTAGTGGTTGTTGTTTTATCTTTTGATGAATAGGAGTTTACCCACCCAATCATATTATTTCTCTTTTTTTCTGATACGTCACTTATTTCATTGTTACCAATCCGTTCTAATGATTTTTTTAAATCTTGACCTGTTTCAGATTTAAAAAGTGAAATAAAGGCGGCCATTGCCGGCATAACTTGACCATCCCCTCTTTTATAGTCTCGTTGTACTATATAAAACATGGCATTATAGACTTCGTTTACATCACTGTCTGATGTTTTACCATTCTTTTTCCTATTATCAATTAAATTATGTCTAACAGTACCTACTAAACCTAAAAGTACCTTACGGTCAATAATTTCTCTGGGCATTTTTAATTAAATTTTATTTTGGTACTACATTACCGTTTTCACATTTACAAACTTCCTTCTTTCTAACATTAGAAGAATCTGGCGGATAAATTTTTTCAATAGTGGTACTATCACTTGACCAATGATACTGAACACCATCAGATGTTAGTAACCAAGACTTACCACTACTTACATCGTATTCAGGATAATTATTTGTTGGGTTTTGTGCAATAAGTTCGGCGTAACAAGTTCTAAGAGGTGCAGAAGGTAGAGGTGTGTTACCACCTGTTGATTTTTTTTCTTGTTCAGTATAATCATCACCAGAATATGTATCCACAAGATAGATCAAACCCGCTGTTGTTACACCTATGAGAGATCCCCAAAATAATAATGTTTTCCATGGTATTTTACTACCAGATTTCTTTTTACTAAATAATTTTTTAAATTTATCGATAATTGAACTTGAATTACTACCAAGAGTTTCCGCCTCTTTAGCTAGTCTTCCCGCAAAGGAACTACCTCCAAGGTTTTTACTAGTGGAATTTGCATATAATCTTTCTGCAACCGCATCAGGATAACCATCGGCAACTAATTGTGCTTTAAATTTAGGATAATTTCCCGCAAAACTTCTATATTTTTCAAAAAACCATTTTTGTTTAATTTGATCAACTGAAAATGATTCCCAAAGTATAGGTGGGGTTTTAGATGATTTAAGAAACCATGTTCTTATTTGATTGGTTTCAGCACCTTTTTGTAGAACTGTACCTACTGAATTTCTTCCCATTGTGGAACCATGTACAAGTGCACCAAAAAGATCATCACCATTATCAATTTGTTTACCACCAACTGTTATGAATGCATTATCTTTTTTTGCTGCTTCCACAACACCATTAAAAGTTTGTTTTATTGGGTTATTGGTAGGTAACGCTAAAAATGCTGATTTTGATAGTTTTACTCCGTTAGTGGTCACTAATTCTTGTATTAATGCTAAAAATCCTTTCTTAGGTGGTGCATATTCATTCATATCCATACTTTCTACTGATGTGGATTCTAAATCTTCTTTTAATAGATTATACAAACCTAAAATTCTGCTTTTTTCAGATTCTGTTATTTGTAATTTACCAATTTTCATAATTTTACTTTATTTTACTTTATTTTATTATAAATACTTTAATTATACTAGTTTATTACCTTTACCTCTTTTCAATACAGAACCAACAATATCGGACCATTTTGTGACACCTATTTGATTTGATGGTCCTCTGGTCACACCACTTTCCCATTTTCCAACCTCAGGGTAACCTTGTTTACTACCAGATGATGAAGTACCCGTACCGGCGGTGGTATTTTGTTCATCAATATCACCCAAAATATTATTTTTTGATAATATTAATTTTAATTGTTTTTCTGTTATATTTATTTTCACAATATATAAATATTAAAAAAATACCATTTTTTATAGTAAAAAATAAAATTTATTCATCATAAATTGTTTCATCAATTTTTGAAAACATTTTTATATATTGACCAGCTTTTGCATTTGCCTCATCTTCGATCTCACCACCAATATCAGGTGGTCTGACTTTTAATCTACCTTGTTCCCATTGTTTATGATGTACCAATTCATGTGCAAGACTTCTCATTATATCAACAAGAGCCCTATTTTTACCATTAATTTTTATTATTTTATTTTCTTTTCTATAATCATAACTTGCGGTGGTTTTTAATTCTTTTCTACCATTTTGTATAGAAATTGTGGGGACTTTTTGTAAATCCAATTCTTTTTTTACAAATTTTACAAATTCTTGTAACTTATTCTTTTTTTCTTCAGATAAAAACTCCATAACAATAAATATCACCAACCCATCTGTTCGGGTAAGTCGTTTTCTTTTAAATATTCCAAAATCAATTCAGATATAAAATCATCATCAATTTCATTCAATTCATATTCTGTTATTATGATTGGGGAATAAAATTTAACGAGATTTAAATCTAAATTTAATGATCTATAAAAATCGTCTCCGTCTTCCTTTGTTGAAAATTCAATAAGTAATGTTTCTTTTTCTTCGTTGTAAAAATATTCGCGTATTACCATCCCAAGTAAATGTCTATATCAAAAAATAATTATATTAATTTTCGTAAAAAACCATATTATTATAAAAAATCTAAATAATTACTAGTATTATGGATTGGTATGTTATAGAATATCTTTATTCTGAGTCATTTAAAAAATTTATTAAAACAATGTTTCCAAATGTTGGTATAGTAAGTTTAACAACATTAGAATTATATGATATCAAAAAATTATATAAATTTTTTGATAAAGAAGGGATATATCTAAATGTTGAAATTTGTTATCCAAATCAATGGTTATACAACATATCATTAAAAAATGGTACTATTTTTTCACCACTGTCATTTAGTAAAAAAACAAGAGAAGAAATAGAAATTGATGGTTTTACCGAATGTTTTAAAATTTTGGATAAAAAAATAAGAGACACATCTTTATAATTATATTTATAATAATGGACATATCTATTAAATTTTTATTACAATCCGTTAAAGTTTTAAACGAAAAAAAATATAGTAATGAAGATTTATATTTGATTTATGATTTTTTAATATCTTCTACAAAAAATGAATTATTTAATTTTTACTATTTAAATACTGTTTTATCATATAAAAACGATTTAGAATTGTTTATTGAAACCATAAAACAGTTAATAAAAATATTTGAGGATTTAGAGTATTATGAAGAATGTTTTCATCTTAAGAATAAAGAAAATGAATGTTATGAAATATTAAAAGAAAATTCTCTCAACAATTTTTAGATTTTGTATTTAAAAATAAAACCTTTTGCCTTTTTAAACTTCCCATTACAACAACCCGAAATATACGTCTTATGTATATTCAATATTTGACAAGCATCTTTTAATGATTCAAATTCAAATAATAATTTACCATCTAAGTCAAATTGTTGAACTTTTTTTCTATTAACAGAGGGTTTACCGTAGTTCCAATTTTCAACACCCGACTTTCCATTCTGTGGCATTTTTTTACCATAATTATGATGATTTGTTCCGGTTTTACCAAACATCGGGTTTGCGTATCCAATACCTAATCCCTTCTTAGATTTTGATATCAAATCTTTAGTTTCTTTTGAATGAGTTTTACCTAAAAATCCATTGTTTGGGATTTTTTCAATATTATAATGTGGATTATATTTTATAAAATACAAATGTTCTATTTTTTTGAGTTTGTTTTTTTCAAAAACTTCTTCTACTAATTTAAATTCAAATGATTCTTCACCATACTTATTCCATGCTCTTTGTAATATACATGAGTGATGTTTATTCTTTCTTAAATCTGATTTATGTTTTGATATCCTTTGTTTAATGTTGACAGAAGAACCAATATAAATTTTACCATTATTTTTATTCTCTATGAAATATATTCCCATTTTCATCTCTATAAATATAGAGATAATGAATAAACTCGTAACCGTTTGGTATAAATTATTTATTCACACGTTTTTGTAATAAAAAATAAAAAATAAAAAATAGTCCCGATATGAAATACATAATAATATTGGCTTTCCAAATATTTCCGGTTATCGATATTAACGTATATTGTACGACATCGAACCCAAATGGTAGAAAGAACATTGCCAACATTAGTGAGGTATCTTTGTATAAAGTTAATCTTCCCTCTTTTTGCTTTAATTTTATTAATCGTTTCACCATCAGAATCCATGTAAAATAATTTAATGATTTATGCCCTAAGACTTTTAATATAAATACATTAATTATTGCATTGGTTCGTGGTGATTGTTAAAATAATTAATAATCTCATTAAACATTTTACTTGAACGATTATATTGATGGACAATTTTAAATAATTCATTATCCCTAATTATTTTAACATTTCTGAATCTACCTTTATCTATTTGGTCTAATAAAATTTGTTAAAAAGTAAAATAGTATTAATTTTTTTTTATTTGATTTTTTTATATTATTTTTAATAAAAAACATACAATGAATAAAATTTATCAACCTATTGTTTTAGAAAAATCAGAAGAAATTATTAAAAGTTTAATTGAATCGGGGTTTTTTATTGATTATGAGATACCGAATACAAAATTTGCTAAAGAACTTTTATGTGAAAAATTAACTGAAAAATTCATAAATGGTGAATTGTCTGAAGATAACGCTATTTTTAACGAAGATGAATTTGAAAATATTTTAAAATACATTATCACGGGTTCCATACTTTATGAATTAAAAACAAAAGGTTTAGTAAATTCATATGAAGATGAAAATACTGAAGAATTATTTTTTTTGACAGAAAGAGGTAAAGAAATATTAAAAAATATTCAAAAAATTGATGATGAAAATAAAGAATAATTATTTCTTTTTTTCGTCAACTTGTTGACTAAAACTGTTCTTTTTATGCTGTTTTATTTTTTCCTTTAATTGCGATAAAATTTTATGTGTGTTAGATAAGTTTGTGGAAATGGTTGAAACTCTACCATTTGATAAAGTTTTTAAACCTTCGGGAATACTATCTTCCAATTTTCTGAATTCTTTTATTGTTTCAGATAATGAGTTTTGTAATTCCTCAATTTTATATTGTACTCTATTATACTCCTGTCTATTAACTTTAGAAGTATCTTCACTTAAAAGATTATTTAATAGTTTTTTAACTGTTTCTTCTGAAATTATAATATTACCCATAATATTATAAATACTTTTTAATCACTAATTTTTTTTATTAAAGAAAATTTCTTATTTTTAAAATATAAAAATAAATACACATGAGAAATGTTGAATTCACACTATTTGATTTTAATGACCTTTTAATTGAACCCGCACACATCTCAAATATTAGTTCAAGAAAAGAAATTAACCCCAAATATTATAGTACATCTTACCCAATAATGACAGCACCCATGGATACTGTAATAAACGAAGAAAATTCTGATTTATTTAAAATAAATGGTATAACACCCATTTTACCAAGAATTAGTAATCCGGGTTTAGATTATATTAGTTCAAAGAGATTTTTATCATATAGTTTAACTGATTTTAATAGAATATTTTTAGAAAATACCCCCGTGTGCCATCCTCAACAAAAAAATTTAGTTTTAATTGATGTTGCGAATGGTCATATGAGAGCACTATATGATTCCGCAAAAACGGCAAAAGAAAAATATGGGGATAAAATGGTTTTAATGGTGGGTAATGTTGCAAATCCAAAAACATTCGCCGAATATTGTATGATTGATGTTGATTATATAAGGGTTGGTATTGGTAATGGTGGAGGATGTTTAACAACAGTCCAAACAGGTGTTGGATTCCCTATGGCATCGTTAATTGAGGAATGTTACGATGTTAAAAAATATATGAACTACCCCAATACTAAAATAGTTGCGGATGGTGGTTTTAAATCATATTCTGACATTATAAAAGCATTGGCTTTAGGTGCCGATTATGTTATGTTAGGATCAATTTTTAACAAATGTTTAGAAAGTGCGGGTGAAACAACGAAAGAAAATGGTGAAATTATTGATCAGTATAGTATGGAATCCATGGACATGTACAATGCCGACATACCACTATATAAAAATTTTAGAGGTATGAGTACTAAAGAAGTTCAAAAATCTTGGGGAAAAGAAATCTTAACAACATCTGAGGGAGTAACAAGAAAACATAAAGTGGAATATACAATAAAAAGTTGGATTGATAATTTTGATTCCTATTTAAGATCTGCAATGAGTTATACGGGAAAAAAAGAACTCCACGAATTTATTGGTGGAGTTCAGGTGAATTTCATAAGTCAAAATTCCTATAAGAGATTTAGTAAATAATCATACTCTGAATTCTTTATCTTCAGAACCGGATATTTCTTTATCTCTTTTCATACCTTCTTTAATATAACTTCTAATAAGTCTTGAAACGGTTACTTTTTTCTTATCCGCAACCTTTTCAATTTCTTTATAGTAAGCAGGAACAACCCTAAATGATAACATCTGAATAAGTTGTTTATGTTTAGGTAATTCAGAAGCGGTCGGTTTTTCGTTTTTCGAGTCTTTATATGATTTTGACGCCATTTTATTCTTTTTTTTATAAATATTTGGGTTTTAAGTAATTTTTTATTATTTTAATAAAAACAATATAAATATGTCAGAAGAAAAATCAAATGTAAATCCCGCAATCAAGGAAATTGAAGAAAAATACCCTGAAATGACAAGGGAATTCAAAAAAATCATGAGAGAACAATACGAAATGTTTTGTAAAAAACAATTAACCTATGGTACAGGAAATATATCGGTAGGTACACGATTAGAAACTCCGGAAGAGGTTAAATTATCCCAAACTGGGTTGTGGTTTAGGAAAATGGATAAAATAAATAGACTAAAACAATTAGTATTACTAAACAAGGAAGATGTTGTGAGTGAAACGGTTGAAGACACATATTCAGATCTATCTGTTTACTCTATTATATCACAAATTGTTAGTAGAGGTAAATGGGGAAAATAAAAAGGGATAAAACTAATCCCTTTTTTTATTTAAAAATATTTATAATAAACGAAAAGGTATGACAGTAAACATTAATCACCCAACATTTATTGCATTTTTAGAACAAGTTACAAATAAAATTTTATCAGGAGTTTCTGTTGAAAATTACTTTAATTTATCACAAGAAAAGAAACTACGTATTCAATATATGGTTTTTAAATTAATGAAAAATCTAACTAAAATGCGTGGTAAATTTAATGATTCTGAATTAAAGAGTTTTGTGAATATTTTATGTAAAAAAAATGAAGAATATGAGAATTATGAATTTTCAGGAATATTAAATGATATTTCTAACAATTTTGACAAAATAAATGAATTAACAATAACTAAAAAAAGAACAAATAAACAGATAAAAATAGAAAACAAAGAATAATGAACAAAAAAACTGCTGATCTTGAAATTAAGAAAAAATATGCGGTTTTAACTATGAAATGGTGCCAAGAAAATTTGGGTATAAATAAGAAAAAAAGAAATAAAATAAAAATTTCTGTTAGAATTAGACCCAAAAAAGAAGGTAATTACGTAGTTTATGGTCATTTTAGATCAGACGATAATAAAATTATTGTTTATGGGATAAACGAACAAACACTTTATGAAATAGTATCCACTGTTATACATGAATATACACATTATTTACAATCAAATAAAAAATATTGGGAATATTTCAAAACACATTATTATTCAACACATCCATACGAAAGACAAGCAAAAAGAAATGAAGTCAAGTATTCCTCAGAATGTTTAAAAGATATAAAAAAATTAATCTAATATTTCCAAATCAGTAATTTCTCTTAAAAATAGTAAAATATCATCTTCATTGAATCTATGTTTAACAACTAAATCACATCTCCAAAATTCTTTTATATTTTGGATAAAACCTTCCTTTATTCTATCTTGTTTTACTTTTCTGTATATCCAGTATAATCTATCCTGATAATTTACAAATTCTTTGGGGTACATAATTTTAAATATTATTTGAAACCATATATTCATATATGTCTATATGGGTGTTATTATTCACGTTAAATTCAACAAATGGTATGTCATAAAGAATTAGATTGTTTTTTATTTCCTCATCAATCTGCTTAGACTCTTCTAAGCTTTGAAATCTCCCATTTTTATCATATATCTCATCATTTCTCGTCAATAATATATTAAAATTATCATATTTACTAAAAAGTTTAAATATAAAATAATCAAATGTAACATCATACAAATTTGATGGGTATTCTGAACTATTATTATATCTACTTTTATAAATTGGACCTAATATGATTGGAGAATCCACTATAATATATTTAACTTTACCATATAATCTACTTATATTACGGTGTTGGTTAGCCGTTATATAAAACTGATCTTTTATTGACGAATAATTTTCTTCCCATGTTATTAATTTAGGAAATTCATAGGTCAATTCCACATCTAAATTATTTTTTTTCATTTCATGAAATAATCCTGCAGATTGTGTTGATTTACCAATACCGGGGCCACCAAAAAAATTTATTATTAAACTCATACGATAATATAACAAATAAGACTCAAATTATCAAATGATATTTGTCCATTTATATATTTGTTTATATTTATTTGAAGGAATAATAAACGACCCTCTGAAATAAAAAAAATGGATACAAATATCGGTATGTTAGGAGCAGTGATAGTGGCAATAATTTCAACAATAATAGGTCCAACTATTATGGAATATGTTAAACAAAAGTTTAGAAAGAAAAAGGGTGATACAATAAAAAAAGATTTAGAAAAAAATCTAATTATAGACCAAGAATTAAGACATATTTCAGAAGAATTAGATGCAGATAGAGTTTGGATCACACAATTCCATAATGGTGGTCACTTTTTACTTTCAAATAAATCAATTCAAAAATTTTCAATAACATATGAAATAACAAAAGTTGGTGTTGCACCCGCAAGTCAAGTCTTCAAAGATATTCCAATCTCTTTATATTCAAGGGCAATGAATGAAATTTTAGAAAATGGTCACATATATGTGTCAAATTTTGAAGACACGACTATTGATTCATATTGTCTAAAAAGTGCCGCATTTGCAACTGGAACTAAATCAAGTTATATTGTTGCGTTATATGATATTGCAACCGATAGATGTATAGGTACTGTCGGTGTTGATTACGTTAAAAAAAGAGAATTACACCACGAACAAATTGATGTCTTAAATGAAAGATCCAATAGAATTGCAGGATATTTATCTGTATACTTAAAAGATATTTAAAAAGACTTTTGATTGTATTTGATTATTTTTAAATTTAAAAATATATTTATTTAATATATTTATCTATATGAAATTTAATGGAATTTTAAGTGATTTATTAATTGAAGCCGTAAGGGATCAACAAAAATTTGATAGAATTTTTGAAATATGGAAAAATCAAGATCAAAATTTATCTTTAGAATTAGCTGAATTTTTATTTAACGAACATTTAAAAAGATCGTCAGGATTTAAAGTGACAAATCCAAATGTTAGAACTTTTTTAAATAGATTCGATGGTGTTGTTGGTAATTTTAATCAATTTGCACCCAATATTGATAGGGATGATTATCAAGGTCTTGAAAAGGCATTATCTAAAATAGAAAATTTTAATTTAGAACAAATTAAATTTTTAATAGGTGAATTTATAGACTTACCAGGACAACAATTTGCGAATGTGGTTACAAGAATTGCTGCACCAAATCAAGATCCAAATCCACAAATTATTGATAATTCAAAATCATTATGGTATGGTAAAAATGAAAATTTAATTATTGATGAAGGTAATTTCAGAGTATATAAAATTGATACAAGACAAAAATCAATTGATTTTGGTTACTACGAGGGTTATATTTCTCAAAGTGAACCATATAGATCATCTGGTAAAAGTCACATGCAATGGTGTACCACTAGACATAGAGTAGATAGTAATATGTATGCGGGTTATAGAGACAGAAGAACATTCTATTTTATTATTGATGAAAGTAAAGATCCTGATATTGAAAAAGATATTAATATAAACCAATATTATCTTTCCGCATTACAATACGCAACAGATACTGCTAGAGGTATTAGATTCAAATTAACATCGATATTAAATGATGGGTCCGATCCCGATTTTTCTGATAGTAAATTATTGTCTGTTTATCCAAAATTAAGTAATCATTTAGATAAAATTATAAAAAAGGATTATAATAGAAGTTATGAAATTTCAAATGATGATGATGTTATAAATTGGATAACTGAACAACCTGGTGAATATGAATTTAAAAGAAGAAGTAATAGAGAGAAAAAAGAATATGTTGATAGAAGAAAATTCCTTAAGAAAAAGGATTCTTGGTTGTCTATGGATAAACCATTACGTCAAACTTATATCAATTACACCCAAGGCAATGATGTTCTTGAGAGATTTTCAGATGAAATAATACAAACAATTTTAAAAGATAAAGACGATAAAAGTCGTTTTATGAATAGATTAAAATTACTGAATTTTAATTTAGCGGATATCTTAACTCATTTCTTTAGTAATGATTATGAAGTAATCATGAAAAATATTAAAAATGAATATATTGTTTTGGCAATGACAAAATCTCAACCAAGAAAATATGGTATATATGATTTAAATAAAAAAGAATTTTTAGAAAAAGATGGGAATATGTATTCACCTGAATATAACGATATTTTACATAAATTCATGATCGATCAATCAGGTAATAATTATACAGTAAGGGGTCATTCAAAAACAAATAGTATTGATAATAATTCATTTTTTACGATTGTTGATCTTTTTAATGAAAATGATAAAATGGCACCAGCTATTTTTGTGTCAAAACAACAATGGGATCAACTTATTAATGATGGGGCTTTAATCGATGATGATGAAATTGTGACATCAGATAAAGAAGTAAATAATATTGGGGATATAGAAGAAGACTCATATTAAAATGAATCTACAAGAACAAATATTAAGAATAAAAAATGTCATGGGTTTAGTTAATGAACAAGACTCAAATTATGGTTTTTGGGATAATGTTATTGATTTTTTTATGCCTGGAACGCCTGTAAAAGATGGTAGGGAATTACTTAATCAGTTTGAAGAGATAATCAAAAGAAGAATTGAATATAATAAGAAAAACAAATTACCTTTAGATACGTTAACCTCCGAAGAAAAGGCATTCAGAGAAAGAATATTAAAGGCAACACCAAATTTAAATTATCCACGAATTGGGGGTTTGTCAAAGATAATACAAGATATAAATCAAGGTAAAAATATAAGACCAGAAGAAATTAAAAATTATACTAATCCTGCGTGGAATCAATTATGGGCACCAATAGATGCAAATTCAGCCACTAAATTACTTGACAAACGAGAAGAACTTAAAAGAATGTGGTTGGGTATTGATGAACCGGATGGTGAAAACAAAGGGTTTTGGGTGAAATCTGAATTTAGACCAAGAGATTCAAAAGATCCGAATGCAGTTTACTACAAACCAAAATCTTTACCAAAATTAACCCCCCAACAATTCGATGAATTATATGAAAGAATTATGAAAACAATATTACCAAATGGTAAATTTCCTGGTGGGAATAGTGTGAAAATTTTTGAAGATTATAAAAAATATAAATTTTTGTCATATAATTTATTATTACAATTAATAGGTGACGAATCTGGTTCATTTCACGCTATTCTTGGAGAATTCAAATTTGGTGCCGCTGAGGAAAATGGAAAAAAATATATTTCAATATACGATGAATGGGATTTGGTTCCTCCATCTGCACAAAAATTTGGTGTGAATGTTCAGAAATACGGTAAAACACCGCTAATATATTATCGTATTTATAGATAATATTTATATTTATTTAATATGAATCTTCAAGAACAAATATCAAGAATGAAGTCCATAATGGAATTAATGACCGAATCTAAAAATTCAATATTGGATGTAGATGATATGCGTATATCAAATAGATATAATTCTGATGTTGTTAAATTGCAACAAGAATTGATCAAAAAAAAATACTACATAGGGAAATTTGGTGAAAATGGTGATGGTGTAGATGGGAAATATGGTCCTTTAACTAAATCAGCACATAAAGCATATAAAGATGGTATAACATCAGATGAATTTAATAAAAAATTTGATTTAAATTCTAAAAATAATGTAAACGGAGAAACCATTTCCACTGATATTAAAAATATAATTATTGGTGATTCACAAACTCCTTATGTTGATATGAACACAACTAAAGCGAGTAGAATATCTCGGAAACCTGGAAAAAGTTCATTATGGGAAGGAGGTAAGACAGTATCATGGTTGATATCCGCCTTAAAAGATTTTGATGAATCACCTAATGTAAATAATGTTATAATTGTGATCGGTACAAATGGTGGATTTGGAAAATTCTCTACAGATAACATATCACAATTATTTAAATTATTAAAAAATAAATTTCCTAATGCTAAATTTTATGTTGTTCAAGGGTCTTGGGGATGGGGAGGTTTGAAAAATATTAAAGAAAAAGATGTTAGAAGTTACTACCAAAAATTCAAGGAACAAGGTGCGACTATTATTGATCCACCTATTGGTCCAATTGAACCTCATAGTAATAAACCAATATATAAAACTATTGGTAGTAAGATAGATGAACTTTTATAATTATAATTATAATTATAAATTAAATATGTTAAATAATTTAATAAGTAATAAATCAAGATAAAAAAAAGGGGAGTTAAACTCCCCTTTTTTTATTTAAGTAAAGAATAATATTCTTTGAAATGTTTAATTCTGTCAGGTAAACCAATTGTTCCACCATTCACTCTTTTTGTGATAGATGTAACATCGGCATCAGTAGCTCCCTTATCAGCCAAACCATTTAAACCATTCTTACCCCAAAACCATGCTGCGGATAATAAAGGATATTTAGTCGCAACTAAATCAGGATTTTCCAAAATATTCTCTGTAACAACTTTATCAAATTCAGTATAATTTGATTTGCCGGTTAATTGAATGTAACCTCTGCCACGAAATTTGAATCCTTCTTTTGTTTCTTCACCACCATTACCCATTCTTCCACCATAAACTCTTGAAGCGATTTTTTCAGGGTTTCTTTGGTATTGTTCAGCCAAAGTTTGAGTTGGGAAATACTTTTTAAATGTGGTTAATAAACCTTTTGCACCATAATTTAAATTTTCATTTACAAATTTAAATCCACCACTTTCATGACCACATTGAGCCAAGAAGTGAGACAATCTTAAAGGTGTGTTTATTTGAAATTTTGCCATAACATCGGGAATTTGTCCGATCACTGCGTCTGGAACGTGTCCTTTTAATTTGTTTAAATCCATTTGTTTTAGTTTTTATTTTTTGTTTATTTAATTTTTAATTTTTTTATCCTCTTGAGTTGCATACTTAATACCCATAATCGTACCGACTATTGAA
>Ga0315902_10006164_pt1 | contig 16702 bp, 15 predicted proteins | sample LakEriMetagenome_9_FD_203523 | JGI IMG/M metagenome (GOLD analysis project Ga0315902, IMG submission 203523) | Freshwater fungal communities from buoy surface, Lake Erie, Ohio, United States - Buoy 12 MA117 | ecosystem: Environmental > Aquatic > Freshwater > Lake > Lake biofilm | place: USA...
GGAGTGGAATTTGAAGCCGACTTTTTTCAAGCTGGGGAACTGGACGACCAGCTGGAGCAGTCCGCCGATCAGGGTGCCGATCGCCATGCCCATGAGCGAGCGCGGGCCGAACGTCGGGTCGATGAGCCACGCAATGGTGACGCCGCCGAAGATCGAGCCGATGTTGTAGAAACTGGAGGCGAGCGCGGGGATACCGAAGACATTGCGCGAGTTGAGCATTCCCATAACCAAAGCCGAGAGCGAGACCATGAGAATGAAGGGAAACATGATGCGCGTGAGTTCCGCGGCGAAAGCGGATTTCCCCGCATCGAACCCCGGCGCGAGCACGCCGATGAGCGCGGGCGCAAAGATGATGCCAAGCAGGGTCACCACCGACATGAAGACGAGCACCAAGGTCGCCATCTTGCGCGCCAGCTCCCAAGCGGCCTCGTAGCTTTTCTCCACCCCCAGCTTGGAAAAGACGGTGACGAAAGCGACGGAAAGAGCGCCCTCGGCGAAAAGGTCGCGCAGCAGATTCGGCGCGCGATACGCAGTGATATAGGCGTCCATCCCCCGCCCCGCACCGAAGAGTGCAGCGAGGATCAACTCGCGCGCCAGCCCGAGCAGGCGGCTGAGCATGACCGCGAGCGCGACGACACCTGCGGCTCGCGTGTTGAGCTTCTCCTTACTCATGCGCCGCCTTGCGTAAACGATCCATGATCGCTCTGCCCAGCCCCGATTCGGGGATCTGCCGCGCGTAGATACGCTTCACCCCCGCGGCATCGAGGCGGCGCAGCGCGGCGAAGAAGAGCGGCGCGGCGTCGACGGGGTCGGACGGCAACACTTCCACTTTGGCGAAGCCCGGTCCGAACGCGCCGAAGGCAAGCAGGCCGCTGTCCTGCGAGTCCTCCGGCAACCCCGCACCGACTTTCCACAAGCGCAAGGGCGTGCGCGGCGCGTAGTGACTTTCCAGCATGCCCGGCGCGGCGACCGCCTCGCGCTTTGCCGCCACCACGAGCGGGGCGAATTTTTCCAGTTCCTCGCTTGTCACTGGCCCGGGGCGCAGCAGAACAAGACGTTTTTCCTCCACGGCGACGATGGTGGACTCGAGTCCGTGGCGGCATGGTCCGCCGTCGAGCACCAGCGGAATGCGTCCTTCCAATTCTTCGACCACATCCTGCGCGGTGACCGGACTGATGCGGCCGAAACGGTTGGCGCTGGGCGCGGCAAGCGGGCGCCCCAGTTCCTCCACCACGGCAGCCATGACGGGATGCGCGCTGCAGCGCAAAGCGACCGTGGGCAACCCCGATCGGACCAAGTCGGGCACGAGAGCCTTCGCCGGGAGCACCATGGTGAGCGGTCCGGGCCAGAAAGCTCCGGCCAGTTTGCGGGCAAGTGCTTCGGCGCGACCAGTGACCGGCGAAAGGGTTTCGATCCATTCGGCGCCCGCCACGTGCACGATGAGTGGGTCAAAGGACGGCCGTTCCTTCGCCGCGAAAACTTGCGCCGCAGCTTCGGCGCTGAGCGCGTCGCAGGCCAGCCCGTAAACCGTTTCGGTCGGCAGCGCGACGACTTCCCCTGCGCGCAAAAGCCGCGCCGCCTCCCCGGCCGCGGCGGGGATTTGTCCCGCATCGAGCGCGGGAAGAACACGTGTGGTCATGCGCGCGGCAGGACGGACTTCTCCGCTTTGCGCGATTGCACCGCGCGGAATTTTTCCAAACGCACGGCCAACTTCGCGTCGTCCGCAGCGAGCATGGCCGCGGCGAAAAGCGCGGCATTCTTCGCGCCGGACGCGCCGATGGAAAATGTGGCTACGGGAATGCCGCCGGGCATTTGCACGATGGAGAACAACGCATCGATCCCTTTCAGCGCGCCGGCCGGCACGGGCACACCCAGCACCGGCACGGTGGTGTGCGCGGCAAGCATGCCCGGCAAATGCGCCGCGCCGCCCGCGCCGGCGATGATGACCCGCAACCCGCGGGCCTGTGCCTTCTTGGCGTAAGCCGCCATGAGGTCCGGTGTGCGGTGGGCCGAGACGACCTTTGTCTCGTGCGCAATGCCCAGTTGCTTAAGGATTTGCGATGCAGACTCCATAACCATCCAATCCGACTTGCTGCCCATCACAACGCCGATTTGCACCCGTTTTGCTCGCTTCATCCGTGCTCCCATCATGCCCGCGGGCCGGTTGTTTTCCAATATGCAATTGACGGTTCTCCGCCCACCGCCATAAAAACATAACGCGCAGTGCGTCGCTTCAGGACAACCCCCGTCCGCATGCCCCGAGGAAAAGTCAAATGGTTCAACAACAAGAAGGGCTTTGGGTTCATCGCTGATCCCGAAGGCGGCGACTCCGACATCTTCGTGCACTATTCGGAAATCCGCACCGACGGTTTCAAAACGCTCGAAGAGGGTGATAGCGTCGAATTCGAGTTGTCACCGAGCGAGCGCGGACCGAAAGCCCTTAACGTGACGAGAATCTAGCGGTGTTTCGTAACTTGGTCCTCGTCGGATTCATGGGATCCGGCAAATCGAGCGTTGGGCGCATCCTGTCCTCGCTGACCGGTTTTGCCTTGGTCGATACGGATACGCTTGTCGCGCAGGAAGCCGGAAAAGCCATCAGCGCGATTTTCAAACAGCACGGGGAGGAGCACTTCCGCGCGCTCGAAACGAAAGTTTTGCAAAGCCTCGTCGGTCGCATCGGACTCATCGTCGCCACGGGCGGTGGCGTCGTCACAGTGGCGGAAAACCGCGCCTGCCTGCCGCAGATTGGACCGGTTGTCTGGCTCGATGCCGGCACCGATCAACTCTACCAACGGGTGAGACACAGCAAGCGCCCGCTGCTTCAAACCAATGACCCACGCGGCACCGTCGAGGAACTTTACCGCGCCCGCGAACCTCTCTACCGCGAAGTCGCCACCGTCCGCATCGACTCCACCGTCCTCACCCACCGCCAGACGGCCGAAGGGGTCCTGGCCGCCCTGCGCGAAAAGGAGAACGGCGGCTAGGACCGCTTTGCAGTTGAAAACCGCGCCCCGCGGTTGCATCTTCCCCAACCCGCATCATTGCCTCGTGGTGTAACGGTAGCACTGCAGATTCTGGATCTGTTTGTCATGGTTCGAATCCATGCGAGGCAGCCAGCCAAAAGCTGGCGGACTCAAGTTCGCGACGCGCGAAGCCACCCTGCGAAAGGTCGCCGTTAGGCGATCAATCCATGCGAGGCAGCCAACTGTTCGAGATCTTTCTGGCGGCCGCTCCCGACGAACCCGTGGCTGTAGGTCCAGCGCCGGTTGAGCGAGGCCATCTGCGGAAGAAACATCGAACACACCCGCCACTCGTTGCGGGTGAACCAACGGCTGTCATAGGAAACCGCGCGGCGGTCTTGGTCTTCCCTCATGCGGTTTCCGGAGAAAATGTGATTACGCGCACCGGACACGTCGCGCGGCACCGGCCCGGCGGGCAAATCGAGGAAGCGCCAGAGCTCCGGCCACACCCTGTCGGGCGCCAGCACCAGTTCCTCATAGCCGAGGAGCATGGAGGGAAAACCGGACGCCGCGATGGCGCGCTCGAGCTTGCGGTTTTCCCGCACCCAACGGCGCGCGCCCTCGAAGCCGAGCCACCATCCAGGGCGGACACTTTTGCCTTTGCGCCGGCGCAGGTCGGCCGCGGAAACGATCCATGAGCGGTAGTCGCGGCTCAGGTGGATGACCCGCATGGGCAAGGCGCGCGCCGCCGCCACTTCCTCGATGGGTTCGCGCATTTTGCTCGCGTCGACCATGACGACATCGGGGCCGTGCAGTCCGCGCAAGATGAGCGCGACGAGTTGAAGGTCTTCGACGGGTTTGGCCGAGGCGGCACGCTCCTTGATAAAGCGGCCCCACAGGTCGCAATCGCCGATGCGCGCGCCGCAGCCGCAGGTTCCCTCGCCGACTTTGGTCGCGTCGCGGCGGATTTTCTCGATTTGCAAACGCACTTCGCCGAGCGCCACGACGCGCGGATGCTTGGCCAGCAACAGGCTGAGCAGAGTCGAACTGCTGTGAGGCAGGCTGGCGATGTAAACAAGCATCGGGTTACTGCTGCTGAGCCTGGGCTTGCTGGCCATGGTCGAAAGCGCGCACGGAATGTCCGCGCAGGAAATCGGCTGCCGTCATGGCCCGCCCACCGGGCAGTTGCAGTTCCAAAATATCGAGCAGCCCCCCTCCGCCGCATCCGACACACAATCCGCCGGCGATGGCACCGGGAGTCGCGCTGCCGTGCGCCGCGATCGCGCGGTGAATTTTCGCCGTGAGGGTTTGCCCGCCGGCCAGGACGAGGTCGGCCTGCGAACCCGGCCACGGGTGCATGGCCCGGACGCGCAGCGCGATTTCCCCTGCCGATCGCGACCAGTCGATGCGTCCCGAGCCCCGGTCGAGTTTGGGCGCATAAGTGGCCAAGCTCTTGTCCTGCTTGATGCGCGGCGCGGTTCCTTCGCCAATCAACTGCACGGATTCCCGCAAAACCTCCGGCGCGAGCGCAGCGAGGCGGTCATGCAGCGAACCAGCCGTCTCGTCCGGGGCGATGGCGATTTCCCGCTGCAAAAGCATGTCACCGGTGTCGAGACCGGCATCCATCCACATCGACGTAATTCCCGTGACACCATCGCCGGCCAGAATCGCCGCGTGGACCGGCGCAGCACCGCGGTGACGCGGCAAGAGCGAGGCGTGGAGATTGAGCGCCCCGAGGCGCGGGACGTCGAGAAGCGATTGCGGCAGGATTTGTCCGTAGGCCATGACGACGAGCAGGTCGGGTTCGAGGGCCGCGATGTGCGCCACCGCCTCGTTGGCGCGCACTTTGGGCGGTTGGAAAACTTCCACCCCGTGCGCCACGGAGAGTTCTTTGATCCGGGAGGCGCGCACGGACATGCCGCGCCCTGCGGCGCGGTCGGGTTGGGTCACGACCGCGCGCAATTCGATACCGGCGGCGCCGAGCAACCACTCGAGCGAGGGCACGCCGATGTCACCGCTGCCGAGGTAGACAATTTTCACCGGACATCACCTCCGGCCGCGCGCCCGCGGCATGGTCCGCCTTTGCACCAACTCGCCCGCCGTGATTTCGCGCTGTCCGACGGAATCGGCGCAGCCGGTGCAAATATAATCGTAGATTTCCTTGTCGGGAAGGACGAGGAGGAGTCGCTCTCTGACCGGCATGGCTTGGCCGCAGCGGCGGCAAAAAAGACTGCTGGCGCGCAGGCTTTCGAACTGCCCGCTCATGTCACCGCGCTGAAACCTTCCTCCCCGAAATGGTTGCGGCGGTCTTCGACCAGAACCTGGACGATCTTTCCGAGGACATCGACGGGAGATTGCGTGGCATCGACATGCACGATGCGGTCCTCGCCGTAGTAGGCCAAAAGCGGCCGCGATTCTTGGTCGTAGGTCTCGAGGCGGCGGCGGATGACTTCCTCGTTGGCATCGTCGAAACGGTTGTCGCGCAAGGCACGGCGCTTGAGACGCTCGACCAGCTTGGGGCGGTCCGGGCAGGAAAGATGAAAGATGCGCCTCACGCGAACAGTGTCATCGAGCATCTGCGCCTGGTGAACGTTGCGCGGGATTCCGTCGAGGACGAGGAAGTCGTGATCGGGGTGGAAGGCGTGCGACTCGACGCTTTGGTCGATGCGGATTTTCCAGAGTTGCACGGTGATCTCGTCCGGCACGAGTTCGCCGCGGCTGGAATACTCGAGGAATTTCTGCCCGAGCGGGGTACGCAGATCGAGCGCCCGGAAGACATCGCCGCAGGCGCAGTGGAAATAGCCGGGCACCGTGCCGAGGGCGCGTCCTTGCGTGCCTTTGCCGCTGCCGGGGGCGCCGAAAATGAGATACGTTTGATATTTGCTCATGGTGGGAAGTCGGGCAGAACGCGACTCTAGCGGCAACGGCGCGAAACACAACGTGCCTTTGCACGGGGCGCTCCTTGACACCCGCGGGACCGCGCCGTAAGCAATCTCTCCGCCCTCCTCTCGTGCACACCGACGAAAAGATCCTGGAAACTCTTTTGGACCAGTTCCGCGTGACCAAGGATCAGGTGGCGGCGGCGCGAGACAACCATCCGGGGGCGGCCATCCTCGCGGCACTGCAGGAAGACGGCGCGGTGCAGAGCCGCGATCTCCACGAGACCATCGCCCATTTGAACAGCCTGAGTTTTTGCGACTTGGAGGATGGCGAGATCCTCGCGCGCGTCCGCGAACTGCGCGCCGCCATTCCCGGCGAGGTCGCGCGTCGCCACCGCATTCTGCCGCTGCGCCAGACAGAGCACGGCATCCAGGTTCTGATCGGCGACCCGATGAACTTCGAGACCTTCGACACGGTGCCGGTCTTGCTCAAGACCGAGGTCGAGTTCCTCTACGCGGATCCAGAGCGCGTCGAACAACTGGTCACCGAACTCTACCCGCGCGAAGAGGGACTGGTCGTGGCCGGCACGGACGAGGAAGCGGGTGGCGTGGCCACCGAGGACGATGCCGCCGTGATCAAACTGGTGCAGGATTTCCTCGAGAAGGCCCAGGAGATGCGCGCGAGCGATATCCATCTGGAACCCGTCGACGAGGGCTTCCGCGTCCGGTTCCGCATCGACGGCGAGCTCGAGCAATACAAGATGCTTCCGCAAACCCTGCAGAGCGCGGTGATCAGCCGTCTGAAAATCATGACGGAGACCATGAGCATCGACGAGAAGCGCGTCCCGCAGGACGGGCGTATCCAATGCCAGGTCCGCGGCAAAGACCTCGATCTGCGCGTTTCCACCATCCCCACTTCGCAGGGCGAGGCGATCGTCATGCGTCTGCTCGACCAATCGACGCTTTCCATCACCCTGCCGGACCTCGGGTTCATGAGCGAGGATCAGGAGTATTTCCGCGGCCTGATCAAACTGGCCGACGGCATCATTCTCGTCACCGGTCCGACCGGATCCGGCAAGACCACGACGCTTTACGCCTGTTTGTCGGAGATCAACGACGAGAGCCGCAAAATCATCACGGTGGAAGACCCGATCGAATACGTCATGCCCGGCGTCAACCAGGTCCATGTCAAAGCGGACATCGGCATGACCTTCGCCCGCGCCCTGCGCTCCATCCTGCGCCAGGCCCCGAATGTCATCATGATCGGTGAAATTCGCGACATCGAGACGGCGGGCATCGCCATCAACGCGTCCCTCACCGGCCACCTCGTGCTCTCAACCCTGCACACCAACGACGCCCCCAGCGCCATCGCCCGCTTGATCGACATCGGGGTGAAACCATTCCTTGTTTCCAGCGCGGTGCGCGCGGTCATGGCCCAGCGTCTCTGCCGCCGTCTCTGCGCGTCCTGCAAAGAGCCGGCCACGCTGACCGAGGCGGAGATGATCGCGCTGCGCCTCGATCCCGAGCAGCTGGCCGACGCGAAGATTTACAAACCAAAGGGCTGCGAGCGCTGCCGCTTCACCGGCTACAAGGGGCGGCTGGGCATCTTCGAGATTTTCAAAGTCGACGACGAAATGCGGCAGATGATCAACCGCATGGGGGATGGCGAGGACCGCTCGGAGCAAGTCAGCACGGTGCAGTTGCGCAAGCGGGCCCGCGAACAGGGCATGCGCACTCTGCGCGAGGACGGATTCCAGAAAGTCTTCGCCGGCCTGACCACCTTCGATGAAGTGCTCGCCGTGACCATGGGGGACAACGACTGACATGGACCCTAACCTCGTCATCGCCACATTGGCCGATCAGGGCGTGATCAGCTCTTCGCAATCGGAAGAACTGCTCGCCGCCGTCCAGGAAAGCGGACGCGCGCCCGAAGACTTCCTGGTCAACGACGGCCACGTCGATGAACACGCCTTCTACGGAGCGATCGCCAATTCCGTCGGCGCGAACTACATCGATCTCTCCGATTTTGAACTGGAGCCGCGCCTGCGCGACAAAATCCCGGTCGGCCTGGCCCGGTTGCACCGCGCCCTGCCCGTGGCCGAGATCGACGGCACGCTCTATGTCGCGCTGTCCGATCCCTTCGACACGGAAAAGCTCTCCGAACTCCGCTTCGCCCTGAACCAGAATCTGCAGGTCAGCGTGGCCCCCATCGCGCAGGTCGAGCGTCTCATCGGGAAATACTACGACTCCATCGACTTTGCCGCCGAGGGCTTCACCTCGCTCACCCAGATGCGGGAAAAACTGAGCGAGCTCTCGGCCAAAGCCGCGGGCACGATGACCGACGAGGAACGCGCCCAATATGTCATGCAAATTGTCGACAACCTCATCGACATCGGCATCAACGCCAAGGCGAGCGACATCCACTTCGAACCTTTCGAAGAATTCATGGACGTCCGCATGCGCGTCGACGGGACGCTCAAATCCCTTCTCACCGGCGCCGACCGCAAGGCCTACCGCACGATGCGCAGCGAGCTGATCTCGCGGGTGAAAATCATCTCCAACCTCAACATCGCCGAGAGCCGCCTGCCGCAGGACGGACGCATCCAGCGAAGCGTCATGCGCAACGGGAAGCCCTTCAACGTCGACCTGCGCGTCTCAACCCTTCCCACGCAATACGGCGAGAGCGTCGTGCTGCGTATTTTGGACCGTTCCGCGGTTCAGCTCGACCTCGACAAACTCGGCGTGCCCGAACGCGTCAAAAAAATCCTGCGCGAGATGATCCAACTGCCCAACGGCATTATCATCGTAACCGGCCCGACCGGCTCGGGCAAAACGACCACGCTCTACGCGTGCCTGCGGGAAATCAACGAGCCGAACGCCAAACTGCTCACCGCGGAAGATCCGGTCGAGTATGACATCGACGGCATCATGCAGGTGCCGGTCAACGAAGCGATCGGCCTGGACTTCGCCCGCTGTCTCCGCGCCTTCCTGCGCCAGGATCCCGACCGCATCCTCGTCGGCGAAACGCGCGATCTCGAGACGGCGCAGATCGCCATCCAGGCGTCGCTCACCGGCCATTTGGTCTTCACCTCGCTCCACACCAACGACTCGACCGGCGCGATCACCCGCCTGATCGACATGGGCGTGGAACCCTTCCTCATCTCCGCATCGCTCGAGTTGATCGTGGCCCAGCGACTGGTGCGACGCATTTGCCCGGATTGCATCGAACCCTACGAACCGACGGAGGACGAACTCATGCTTCTCGGACTCTCGGCCCACGAAGTGGGGGACAAAAAGTTTTTCAAGGGACGCGGTTGCGACAAGTGCAACAACACGGGTTACAAGGGCCGTAAGGCGATCTTCGAGACCCTGCGCATCGGAGACACCCTGCGCGAAATGATCAACCAGCGAGCACCGGGCGTCGTCCTCCGCCAGAAGGCTATCGAACTCGGCATGCGCACTCTGCGCGAAGAGGGACTGCAGGCGGTCTTCGACGGCGAGACCAGCGTGGAAGAAGTGCTCAAGTATACCTAATACCGGACCCCAAACGGTTTCGGACTTTGATCGTCGGGTGGATCGCGATGTTTGCCTTGGGGCCATCTGCGCTTCGCTTCGGTTCTATCGCGATTACCAAGGTGAAATATCGCGCCGGGCCTCCGGCTCGTAGAGCCTACAACTCGGAGAGACGGCGCGATCCACCTTGCCAGACGTCCAGAGCCTTTTCGTGGATAGTATCTTGCCTGATCCTGTAGCGCACGAGGCGTCCGCCACCACGCGCGAGGCGCGCGTGCTCCCCGAGAGCCGCCGATCGTTGAAGGCACCGATGACAGAAATTTTTCAGACGGTCGAAAAATCAGGGGGCACGGGCGTCCCGCCCGTCACGACCGCAAATCACAGGCGCAACGCCTGTGCTCTCGATTCCGCAGATACGCGAAACATTGCGGAACGCAGCATCAGCGGCGGAGGGTTTCGGCCACCTCGCGGGCGAAATAGGTGATGATGATGTCCGCACCCGCGCGCTTGATGGCCAAAAGCGACTCGTCGCGGACTTTTTCGTAATCGAGCCAGCCGGCTTTGGCCGCCGCATGAATCTGGGCGTATTCTCCGGACACTTGATAGGCGGCGAGCGGCAGCTTGGTGTTTTCGCGCACCGCGCGGATGACATCAAGATACGGGCCGGCGGGTTTGACCATGACCATGTCCGCACCCTCCCGCTCGTCGAGCTCCACTTCGCGCAGGGCTTCGCGCAGATTGGCCGGGTCCAATTGGTAGGTTGCTTTGGAAATCGGCTTGGCTTGCGCGCTGCCCACCGCATCGCGGAAAGGCCCGTAGTAGGCGGAAGCAAACTTCGCCGCGTAGGCCAGAATGCACGTGTCCGTCCGGTTCGAGGCATCGAGCGCGGCGCGGATTGCCCCGACGCGTCCGTCCATCATGTCCGAAGGCGCGACGATATCCGCCCCCGCCTCCGCTTCGCGCACCGCCAAGTCGCAGAGGATTTCCACCGTGGCGTCGTTGTCCACATCATGACCGTCCTTGGTCAGCACGCCGTCGTGTCCGTGACCCGTGTAAGGATCGAGCGCGACATCGGCGATGAGGACGAGTTCCGGCACGGCGGCCTTCACTTCGCGCAGGGCGCGGAAAAGCAGATTGTCGGAGGAAAGCGCATGCGTGCCGCAGGCATCTTTTTTCGCCGGATCGATCACCGGGAAGATGGCGGCAGCAGGGATACCGAGGTCGAAAGCCTCGCGGCATTCACGGACCAAATCTTTCACGCTCCGGCGTTCCACGCCCGGCATCGAAGGAACAGGTTCGTTGCCATCGCCCGCGTGGACAAAAAGCGGATAGACCAAGTCGGCCACCTCGATGCGCGTTTCGCGGACCATGCGCCGCAATCCATCCGAGCGGCGCAAACGCCTCATTCGTGTCCTCAGCTGCATATCCCCTCCCCATACCACGCGGGCGTTACCTTTGGACACCTACATTACAGACGCCGGTGCTCTTGACGTAATAACATTTGTGGCTACTTTTTCCGAATGCCCTACGAACTCAAAGTCCGCAAAATTGGCAACTCCTATGGCGTTGTCCTGCCCAAGGAAGCCCTCGCCACCCTCCGCGTCAAAGAAGGTGACACGCTCACTCTTGCCGAGGGCGCCCACGGCAGTATGAACCTGAGCGCTTATCACGCCGAGGTGTCCCGGCAGATGAGCGTCGTGCAGGACGTCATGGATCGTTACCGCCACACGCTGCGCGAGTTGGCCAAATGAAAGAACCGGTTTGGGTGCTCCGTGAGGTCGTGTTTTTGGCCCACGAACAATCGCTGGCCCGGTTCGGCGGCTCGGCTGGACTGAGGGACGAAGGCCTCCTCGATTCGGCGCTGGGCAAACCTCTCAACCTTTTTGCCTACGGGAAACCCTCGATGTTCGAGCTGGCGGCCAGCTACGCGTTTGGGCTAGTCAAAAATCATCCTTTTCTCGACGGCAACAAACGAACCGGATTCATTGTCGCGGTGACTTTTTTGCAAATCAACGGATGGCGCTTGGAGGCCAGCGAAGTGGACGCCACCATCCGCACCTTGGCCCTCGCCGCCGGCGAAATGAGCGAAGCCGACTACGCCACTTGGCTGAAAGAAAATTCCAAAAGCGCGAGGTAAGCCGCCGGTAGGGTCGGCTGGCCCAGCCGACCGCCTCCTTATACCAATCGCCCGAGGCTTATAGACTTCAGCCATGTTTGACCCCCGGTAGGGCTCGGTCGCCGGCGACCGGGCCGCTAACTTTAGCGTAAGAAAGCGTGCGGACGGCTGAGCCAGCCGTCCCGACCAACCCAGACCAAAAGTCTCATCGCAAGGGAACGTTGGTATTATAACGCCGCGATGGCACCTTCCAGCTTCGCCTTCTTCGCCTGCCACTCGTCTCCGCGCTTCTTGAAATTCTCGATCACCTCCGCCGGTGCGCCCTGCACAAAGGAAGTATCGGCCAGCTTTTTCTCCACCTTGGCGATCTCAGCCACCACTTTGGCCACCTCTTCCCCCAAGCGCCTCTTCTCCGCTTCCACGTCGATTTCCAATTCCAGATAAACTTCGCCCAGCGGCGTGAGCACGTGCGGCATTTTTTTGGGAGGCCCACCGGCGCCGACCTCCGTCACGCTCGAAGCCTTGGCCAGCGAACGGAAAACGGAAAGATCGAGTCCTTGGAAGGCGGGATCGCGCGCCAGATAGGTGACGCACTCCTGGTTGGTCGGGACTTTGAATTCGGCGCGGAGCACGCGCACTTGGCGCACCGCGTCGTAAACCGCCTGCACCGCGTTCGAGGCGCACGCTTTTTTTTCGGCCGACACGCCGGGCAAAGAGTCATCCGCGGGCGGAGCGGCAAAAAGAATCATGCCGTCCTTCCCTCCACCCGTCGCGCAACCGAGGCGCATCCAAAGCTCCTCCGTGATATGCGGCATGAACGGATGGAGAAGGCGCAGGTAGCCGGAGAGGATGTGGTCCATCACCGCGCAGACACCATCGGCCGATTCGCCGCCGGTGGCCAGTTCGGCCTTGCTCGCTTCGACATACCAGTCGCAATACGTGCTCCAAAAGAAGTCGTAGAGGAGCGCGGCCGCCTCGTGGAAATGGAAGTCGCCCAAAGCCCGGCGGTATCCGGCATGCATCGCATCGAAAGCGACCAACACCGCGATCGAATAAGGCGACAGCTTGTGCTCCGCCAGCGGTTTGACGGACGAGGACGCGCCCTGCATCTCGCGGAAACGCGCGGCGTTCCAAAGCTTGTTGGCGAAGTTGCGTCCCTCCTTGATCTGGTTTTCATCGAAGCGCACGTCCTGTCCGTGGGGCGCGATGCGCATCAGGCCGAAGCGGAGGCCATCCGCTCCGTATTTGGCCATGAGGTCGAGGGGATCGGGCGAGTTGCCGAGACTCTTGGACATTTTGCGTCCCTTGATGTCGCGGATGATGCTGGTGAAGAAAACATTGCGGAACGGGATCTCGCCGGTGAATTCCAGCCCGGCCATGATCATGCGCGCCACCCAGAAGAAAATGATGTCCGGTCCGGTGACGAGGTCGTTGGTCGGGTAAAACTTTTTCCGCGTGGCCTCGTCCATCGTGGCGAACGGCCAGAGCCACGAACTGAACCACGTGTCGAGGACGTCGTCGTCCTGGCGCCAATTCTCCGCGTCGACCGGCGCGTCGAGGCCGACGTGCATGACCGACGGATCGTCTTTGCGATACCAGACCGGGATGCGGTGTCCCCACCATAGCTGGCGGCTGATACACCAATCCTGAATGTTGGTCATCCAGTGCTCGTAAATTTTCGCCCACCGCTCGGGCACAAAGCGGATTTTTCCCGAGACCACCGCATCCAGCGCGGCCGGCACTTGCGGGTATTTGAGGAACCACTGCTCGCTGAGACGCGGTTCGATCGGCACATCGGCGCGTTCGCTGTAGCCGACGTTGTTCTCGTAGTCCTCCACGCGGACGAGCAGTCCCATCTCTTCGAGTTTTTGCGCCGCGGCCTCGCGCGCGGCGAAACGCTCCATTCCGGCGAACTCCGCACCGGCCAACTCATTGAGCGTGCCGTCGGGATTCATCACGTCGACCACATCCAATCCATGCCGCTGGCCGATCTCGAAATCGGTTTTGTCGTGCGCGGGAGTCACTTTGAGCACGCCGGTTCCGAACGTCATGTCGATGTGCGTGTCGCCGATGATCGGAATCTCCGCCCGGGGGAACGGACGCACCGCGTGCTTGCCGATGAAGCGCGCATAGCGCGGATCATCAGGATGAACCGCGACGGCAGTGTCGCCCATCAACGTCTCCGGTCGCGTCGTGGCGATCTCGAGAAACGTGCCCGGTTCCTCCGCCACCTCGTAGCGCATGACGTAAAGTTTGCCCCGGGCGGGCTTCATGATGACTTCCTCGTCGCTCAGCGCGGTCTGCGACACCGGGCACCAGTTGACCATGCGCTTGCCGCGGTAGATGAGCCCCTTGGCGTGTAGTTTGACGAAAACTTCCTGCACTTGGCGGGAATAGTCTTCGTCCATGGTGAAGCGCTCGCGGTCCCAATCGCACGAGCAACCCAGGCGCTTGAGCTGTTTGATGATGATGCCGCCGTGTTTTTCCTTCCACGTCCAGACGCGCTTGAGAAATTCCTCGCGTCCCAAATCACGGCGCGTTTTGCCTTCCTCTTTGCGCAATTGCCGCTCGACCACCGTCTGCGTGGCGATGCCGGCATGGTCGGTTCCCGGCAGCCAGAGGACTTCGCGGCCGGTCTGCCGCGCGCGGCGCGCGAGGATGTCCTGCAGGGTGTTGTTGAGCACGTGGCCGAGCGTGAGCACGCCGGTCACGTTGGGCGGTGGAATGACGATGGAAAATCCGGGCTTGGCCGAGGCGGGATCGGCGGCAAAGCAGCCGGTCTCGAGCCACTCGGCATACCATTTCTCTTCCACCGCACCCGGTTCGTAAGCTTTGGGAATTTCCGACATCGAACCGGACATCATTCCGAAGCCGGCGCGCCCTGTAAATCGCTTTCCCGCCTCAGGGGCGCCGGTGCAGGGCCATCAAGGTGACATCGTCCGACCGCTCGGCCCCGCCGACGAACGACGCGACGGCCTGTTCCACGTCCGCGACCAAGCCCCGCGAGGAAGACGGCACCTTGTCGCGGAGCACGGCCAAAAACCGCTCGTTGGTGAACAGCTGGCGCGATTCGTCGAGGGCCTCGGGCACGCCGTCGGTGTAGACGAGCAGCATGTCGCCCGGCGCGAGTTCCGGACGCCACTCGGCGAATTGCGCCTGCGGCATGAGCCCGAGCGGCGCGCCGCCGAGCGGACCGAAGACGGCGTCCTCGCGGGTGATCTGGACCGGCGCGTTGTGCCCGCCGAGGCCGCAGACCACCTCGCCGCTTGTCACGTCGACGATGCCGAGGATCATGGTGACGAAAAGACACGCCTCGTTGTCGCGGCACAGCTCGGTGTTGAGTTGCTTGAGAATTTCCGCGGGCGACATGCCGGGCCGCGCGATGGCGCGGACCAAAGTGCGCGTCACGGCCATGAAAATCCCGGCGGCGATGCCCTTGCCCGAGACATCGCCGACCACGAAGCAAAGTTTGCCCGGCTCGATGAAAAAGAAGTCGTAAAGGTCGCCGCTCACCTCCTTGGCCGGCTCGAGCACGGCGAACAGATCGATGGCCGGCGAAGCCTCGGGCGAAGGAAACTCCAGCGGGAGCAATCCCTTCTGCAACTCGCGCGCCAGATCCAGATCGCGCTGCAGCGCGGCGCGCTCGAGCGCCGCGGCCTGCGCGCGAACGCGGCCGACCGCCGCGGCCACCAAGCCGGCGAAGTATTCGGTCAGCCGATCGTCTTCGGGAGTGAAAACCGGACGCCCCACCGGATTGAGAAATTCGATGACACCGAGGCATTCGTCGCCGTCGAGGAGCGGCGCAGCGAGGAGAGCTTTGGTCATCCAACCCGACTTTTTGTCCGCCTCCTTGAACACGCGCGGGTCGTTCGGTGCGTCATCGACGCGGATGACGCGCATTTCCTTCATCGCGGCACCGACGATGCCGCGCCCGGCCGGAACGCGGAGATGGCCGAGCTTCGGAGCGCCTTCGCCGTGCGCGGTGTGCATGACCAAATCCCCGGTCTCCTCATCGGCGATAAAAATCGAGCACGCCTCGACGCGCATCCACGGCAGGCTTTTGGTCAGGATTTTGGCCAAGAGCCCGTCGAGGTCGGTCTCGCGGGTGATTTCCCCGGCAAGCGAGAGAAGAGCGGCGTAGTCGACCATCAGGAGGAGCCCCGGCGAGGAGTTTCTTCCGGACCGGAGCACAGGAAGTTTTGCGCGAGAGCCTCATACAAAGCAACCGGACAAACCCGCCGCGAGACTTCGTAGGCGAGGATGGCAGCGACGCCGAGGGGCAGGGTAAAGGCGACGGCTCCGGTCATTTCGATCACGATGATAAACGAGGTCATGGGGCTTTGCACCACGCCGGAAAAGTAGGCCACAATCCAAAGCAGAATCAACCCCTGCAGCCCCGCCCCGCTCCAGGCGAAGAGCCCGGCGGTGGTGTGGCCCAGTCCCGCGCCGATCGAAAAGGAGGGATCGAAAAGTCCGCCCGGTATCCCGGTGAGCAGCACCAGCATGCTGGCCGCGGCGCGCTGCAGCGGATACCACGGCCCGATCTTTTCGCGGGCCGACTCCATCGCCGCAACTTCCTCCGGCGGAAGGGTAGCGAGATAAGCCGGGCTATCCTGCAAGACAAGGGCGCGCGCCGCGTCGTGTCCCGTGCCCAGCGTGGCCCCGTCGGAAATCCATGCGATGGCCGCGCAGCCCAAACCGACAATCAACGCGACCATGATGAAACGTTTCTTCATCAGCCGCGCGACATGCGGCACGAGGACGAGTAGGAGTTTGGCAAAAAGGCCACCGAGTAATCCGCCCGCCGCACCGATAAGGAGCAACGCAAACCACGGACCCGGCGCGAGAAATTCCAGCGGCACAGCGCGCCCGAAATCCAATGGCCCCAGGGAAAAGTAATTCCCGAGGAATGCCATGCAGACGAGACAGGCCAGCATGACGGTGCGGACGATGATGCCGAGGTTGCGCTTGTCGAAGCCGCGGCCGATTTCCTCGAACGCAAAGACCATGCCGGCAATCGGCGCGTTGAAAGCCGCCGCGATGCCCGCGGCCCCGCCGGCCATGATCAGTCCGCGCTCGGCCAAGTGAGCAGGGAAGCGCGCCCATTTTCCGACGAGATGCATGAAGCACGCGCCGAGTTGGACGGTCGGACCCTCGCGACCGATGGAGAAGAGAGAGAACAAACCGAGCGCGGTAAGCAGAGCTTTGCCCACGGCGACGCGCACGGAGAGAAG
>Ga0315902_10006165_pt1 | contig 16700 bp, 14 predicted proteins | sample LakEriMetagenome_9_FD_203523 | JGI IMG/M metagenome (GOLD analysis project Ga0315902, IMG submission 203523) | Freshwater fungal communities from buoy surface, Lake Erie, Ohio, United States - Buoy 12 MA117 | ecosystem: Environmental > Aquatic > Freshwater > Lake > Lake biofilm | place: USA...
GTGGGTGGCACGTATTGTGGATGCTACGCGACCAGAGAGCCGCTTTCTATCTCAGATGCGCGGTGGAAGTAACCAAGGACCAACCTCTGAACCGAACTCGCCCCACACAGAACGCCAGCTACAAAATGCTAGCCAACGGTATCCAGTAGCGGTAGCAACTCCGCCGGTTCATCGATCAAGAATCGGGCCCCGCTCGCCTCCAGTTCACTCGCCTGCCGAAAACCCCAGGTCACCCCCACTGCCACACATCCGGCTGCGCAGGCCGTCCACATGTCCGTGTTGGTATCTCCCAAGTAAAAAACCTTCCCGGCCGGTATTCCCCAGTGCCTGCATATCTCATCCACCCCTGCAGGATCTGGCTTGCGAGCCACATTGGGACGCTGCCCAAATACTGGATCAAACTGCCCCGATGTAAAAAACCTCAATACACACTGCAGCGTGAATGCATGCGGCTTGTTGGAGAGAACCGCCATGGGAACACGCCGCCGCTCCAACGCTTCAAGCAACGATTTGATCCCGTCATAAGGTACTGAAGTTCGATCCCAAGTTTCCGCGTAATGCCGCTCAAATAGCTCAACGCAGCGATCTACAACCCGTTCGGTCCCCATCCCATCAGGCAAAGCCCTCTGAAATAGGACTCGGACACCATCCCCCACCAGGAACCGATATTTCTCAACGGAGTGCTCGGGGAACTTTAGCTCTAGAAGAACTTGGTTCGCGGCCGCTGCAATATCCCGAAGGGTATCGAGCAACGTACCGTCCAAGTCGAAGATAACACCACACTGGCCCCCAGAAACTCCGGGGACCGATTCACTCGCGATGTCCATAAGCCGAACCTCGGTCGCCCTCGGCAGCTATTTCACCGAATCAGCTAAGGCTGGTGGAAGCGACTCCTTCAACGTGTCCCGAGGCTCAATCGTGTCTTTGTACGCATGGGCGTCCAAAAGAGTGAAGCCTAGGAAGAGCGCCACGAAGATCAGGGTGCTGATAAACAGAATGGCATTGAACGGTTTGTCCCAAAGCATGTGCATGAAGAACAAAATCACCAACGCTGCCTTGATCGTCGCGATGAAAAGGCTAAGCCAAATTTCCATATCACCCAGATTCAAGGTCGACTGGTACACCGTCAAAAGCGTCAGAAGCACCAGGATGCCGAATATGGTGAACAGCATGCTCAGCGGTGCCGGATGCGAAAACTCGCCATCCCCGTGAAGGTGCGAGTCATGAATATTGTGGTCCGCTGAGGAATGCGTATGAGCCATGGTGTTCGACTGCTTGCGATGAAAGTTAGAAAGACTCGTCAACGAGAAAGCTACTTGATCAGGTAGAGCAATGGAAACAAGTAAATCCAAATGAAGTCGACCAAGTGCCAATAAAGCCCCACATTATCCACCGGTCCAAAGTACTTGCTGTGGAATTCCCTTCTGGCCGCCTTCACAATCAACCAAGCAATCACCCCCATCCCAGCCAGGATGTGAATCGCGTGAATCCCGGTCATGCAGTAGTAAATGCTGAAAAACACTCCTGCCCGCCCCCGCTGATTGACCGAGGGTGACTCCACCTCCTCGATACCCTTTTCTACGGCTACCTGATCTGCGTGAGACTGCTGAGGAATCAACAAATTCTCACGTTCGCTGCCCACAGGAAGAGCCGTAGCATCCGTCGCGCCCGCCACGGCAGTTCCCTCGGAAGCATGATCCGCGTGATCGGAGTGATCATGCGTCGCATGAGCGGCCGTTTCGGCATGCTCTGCACTCTCTTCCAACTTCAATCCCAAGAACGCCCCACCTACATAACATGCTGCAGCAACTGCCAAAGGGCCAGCGATTTGAAGATGGAAATCATTTCGCTTCATCAGTGCCCAGAGCCAATACAAGGCGAAGCCAACCAGCAACACCACTCCAGGTGCCTGCAGGTAAGGCAATGCAGTCGGGATGGCATGATGCTCCGGATGAGACACCTGAGCCTGATACAGCATCCCTGGAAGCAGCCCCAAGTCCCACTTGTGACTGTATTCCACCGTTTTGACCCCAAGAAACATCGCAGCACATCCGAGGGTCGCTCCAAGCAGGGCCACCAGCAGACGATGCTGGCTCAACTGCGCCGCTCGCACCGCCCACGCCATGGTCAATGAACTGAACAGGAGGACCCCGGTGTTGATCGCACCGAGTTTCTCGTTGAGGAACGCACTGCAGTAGGAGAACACTTCCGGGTTCAGGCTGCGCAGCAACGCATAAGCACAGAACATGCCGCTGAAGAACAGCACTTCGGTCACAAGAAACAGCCACATTCCAAGTTTGCCAGAGTCAAACTGCTGCTCGGCATCGTCGAAATGGTGAGCCAGCCACGCTGGATGATCATGCTCATGGCCGTGATCATCATGGCCGGTGCCGTGGGACTCGTGAGTGGTAGCGGTCATAATTCAATTCACCTGAAACCCATTGCCCTGCAAACAATCATCCATTCAGCGCTGAGGCCGTACGTAGCCTTCTGCTGACTCGGAATACTCAATCCCGCGGAAATCGTACGGGTCGTCCACCTGAGGAGGACGCTGAAAGTTATAGAACGGAGGAGGCGAAGTGCACGCCCACTCCAAAGTCGCTCCACCCCAAGGATTCGCGGACGCCTTCTTACCCTTGAAAATCGAATGGATCAAAACAATCCCTGCGATCAGCAGACCGATGCCCAGCGTGAACGAACCGATGGTCGAGTACTGGTGTAGTTCCTGGAACTCTGGAAGGTACTTCGCGTAGCGTCGTGGCATACCCCGCGATCCGAGAACGAATTGCGGAAGGAAGGTCATGTTGAAGCCAACGAAGACGATCACTGCGCTGATCATTCCCCAGAACTCATTAAACATCTTGCCGGTCATCTTCGGCCACCAGTGGAAAACTCCGCCCAGGAACGCGACCAGCGTGCCACCCATCATCACGTAATGGAAGTGTGCCACCACGAAGTAGGTGTCATGCAAATGCCGGTCGGTCGATAGAGGACCAAGAAACAGTCCCGTCAATCCACCGATGGTAAAGAGGAACATGAAAGACAACGCGTACAGCATGGGAGTCGTCAAACTGATCGTCCCCTTGTACATCGTCGCTAGCCAGTTGAAGACCTTGATCGCCGATGGAATGGAAACGGTGAACGTCAGAGCGCTGAAGATGATGGCAGCCACGTCCGACATCCCGCTGGTGAACATGTGGTGCCCCCAGACAAGAAAACCAAACAGAGCGATCGCAATCGAAGAGTAGGCGATGAATCGATAACCAAAAACACCCTTGTGGCTGTGAACGCTGATCAGTTCGCTGATGATTCCCATCGCCGGCAGAATCATGATGTACACCGCCGGGTGAGAATAAAACCAGAAGAAGTGCTGGTACGTCACCGGATCCCCATTCAACTTCGGATCGAAAATACCGATCCCAAGCAAACGTTCAGCGGTAAGCAAAAGCACGGTAATCCCAAGCACTGGTGTCGCAAGCACCTGGATGATGCTGGTGGCGTAGGTCGCCCAAAGGAACAGCGGCATCTTAAACCAAGACATCCCCGGCGGCCGCATCGTGTTAATCGTCACGATGAAATTCAGACCAGTGAAGATCGAACTGAATCCAAGAATAAAGACCGCCAAAGTCGCAGCGATCACCGGACCTGTCGTGTCCAGGCTATAGGGAGTGTAGAAGGTCCAGCCGGTATCCAGGCCCGTCGCGAACATCGCCACGAGAAACAAGATCGCTCCGGTAACCCAAAGATAAAAGCTGCCCAAATTCAATCGCGGGAATGCGACGTCTTTAGCACCCAGCATCACTGGAACCAAGAAGTTTCCAAGTGCAGCCGGCACGCTTGGAATGATGAAGAGGAAAACCATCACCGCTCCGTGCAGCGTAAAGATCTGGTTGTAGACCTTGTTGCTGAACAGAGCCCCTTCGGCTTGGTAGAGGTGAGCCCGAATCATCAGCGCCAAAATCCCTCCCAGCAAAAAGCTGGCCGAGACTCCCGCCAAATACATCAGACCGATTCTTTTATGGTCGAGCGTCATCGCCCAACTCAAAAAGCCGCTTGTGTGCGTCAAAAAGTTGTCCTTCTCGTCGGACGGAATGGCCGCTCCGCCGTGAAGAACTGGTTTGGAAGCTACCGCACTCATCGTTCTGATCCTTATGCCTTATCGTACCTGCGTCTCGTCGACGCGATGATGTGACAAACTTGTTTTTAGAACAAATGATCTGCAACCGCTACTCGGTCGGGAAGAGCGGATTGCTCTGCCTCCCCTTCCGGAAGACGACTTACTTCTTCAGCGACTTCAGGAACTCGATCACCGCCGCAATCTGCTCTTCCTTCAAACGACCTTGATAGGAAGGCATCGCCGAAGCCGTTTCATAGCCACTTCTCGCTTTGGCCTGTGGATCCAAAATCGATTCCCGAACGTAGTTCTCGTCGAATGCCTGCGAGCCTTTCCCTGCGGCCAGAGCAACGTCCACACCCCAGGATCCCTGGAAGCTAGGACCAACCACTTTGCTTCCGTCCAACGAATGGCAGCTCTTGCAACCGTATCGTTCGTAAATCCACTTCCCATGTTCCACCGGATCTTCCGGCGGTTTGGCAGCGTCAGCAACCCACTTTTCATACCCTTCCTTGGAGTGCACAGTCACTTTGGCCAGCATTTCGCTGTGCTTGTCGCCGCAGTACTCCGTGCAAAGTAGATCGTAGGTTCCCTCCTTGGTTGGCTGGAACCACATCAGATTGTAGCGACCAGGCACCACGTCGCTTTTCGCACGAAATGCCGGCACAAAAAAGCTGTGAATCACGTCCGAAGATCGCATCACCATCTTGGCGGCCTGATCGATCGGAAGATGCAGTTCCGGGGAGACAGCCCCATTCGGGTAGGTGAATGTCCACGCCCACTTCTGGGCCTGAACCTGAATATCGAGCGTTTCCGAGGGAGCCCGCGACATATTCAGGTAACCGGCAGCTCCGCGTACGAAGATGTAGATCACGATGAAGGTAGGCAAGACGGTCCAGGTGATCTCAAGCGGCGTGTTATGCTCCGCCTCGGGATTCCCCCGGTAACCCGGCCGCTCCCGATATTTCCAAATAAAGTACGCCATTCCTCCAACAATCAGCACGAAGAAAAACACGCTCAGCCAGAGGATAAAGTAAAAGAACGAATCGACTTCCGCAGCGAAAGTCGATGCCTGCTCTGGAAACCAGAAGGTCTTGTTGGCATCCGCCAGGGGCAATGCGTTAGGCAGCCAGTTCATCGTACTTGTTCCGTAGTATTCCGAGGTCTAGCAAGGACATCTGAGTTATCGGTCGAGAGACCTGCGACAGTTTCAACGACGACTTTCGAACTCTCTACCGTAGGCTCCTGGGGAGCCTTCCGGGCAAATCGCCAAAACGGAGCCGTCCCCCCCAAGAGAATCAGCGAGAAAGCTCCCGCAGCCAACGCCAGTAATTTTCTCGCATCAGCCGAGTAGCGGTTCTCCATGGCATCGTAGTGGAAGCACCAGAGCAGAAACGCCTCCCAAGGAGATCCAATCTCCCCGCGCCCTGCCTCTCTTATCGCCCCCTCCAACTTTTGCGGCTCCAGCCCAACATCGTAGGCATATCGCACGATTTTTCCGCTCGGAGCCACTACAGCGGTCATCGCCGCGTGGTCGAACCGCTTGTGCTTGGAATCATAGGTGAATCGGAATCCGAAGGCGTCAGCCATCTGGCGAATCGCAGACGCGTTCCCCCTCCAGAAGTGCCAGCCATTCGGATCGTGACCGGTAAGACCGACGGTGTACTTCCGGTGCGTTGCTGCAATCTTTTCGGGAGTCTCCGAGGGGTCCAAGCAAATCGACAGGATCTGGAAATCACGTCCTAGAAGGAGACCATCCATCCCCTCCACCGTGCGTGAGAGGCCCTCCAAGTGTGCGATGCATAGCCCCGGGCAGTCACTGTAATTGAAAGTGACCAACAGAGGCTTTCCCAAAGAGAGCAGCGATGCCGCGGTGACGATGCGATCCTGCATGTCCCGGAAGGTCGTTTCGGTCGGGATCTTCGCCCCCAACCGCTCATCAACCCCGATCCCTGCGGCGCGCTCAGGAACCCCAGTCAGTTGCTGAGAACAGCAACGACCTGTGAGCGTCCAGACGCTCAGGGCCAGCATCATCGGCAGGATTCTTGCAAACACGATCCGGTTTCCAAATCTCAAAAAAGGATGAAATCCCAGCACTCCGGTTTTACGTTCCCGGTTGTGCAGCAACCTTCTCCTTCCACTTCTCAACCGTCAGTTCCATCGCCCGTTCAATGGGGATTTTGAATTTTTTGACCATCTTCGAGTTCGGATCAGCCGGATCGGCCGGCACCTCGAAGGCTCCATAGCCTGCCAGAACCTGCCGCTGAGATTCCAGGACCTGGGTCGCCTGGGTGTACTCACTGCCAGCACTCTTCCGTTCGTATTCACTGGTCTCCCAGTAATACGACAGCGCCTGGACCCCCACGATAATCACGACCAGCAAAATCGAGCTCAAAAAAGTCGCTAGGCCAATCATCTTCGTGTTCAGGTCATCGTAGCGAGCCATGGGACACTCCAAACATTCTTCTCAGACAGCCGTCATCGCAAAAAACAACCGACGCGTCACAGCAGCGGATTGGTGTACGCCAGCGATTCTTCCAGTCGAGGATCTCGCACCGCCAACAGCGAAACCTGCGATGCCTGTCGCAACCAGAACGAAATCAAAATTGCAAACATCCCCAGCCCGACAAGCAGGTGAGCGATGATGACCACGGTGGAGACAGGTCCCGAATTGGGAAGAATCAAGTAGGTCATGTCCAACCAATGGGCTACCAGCGCCCATACTGCCCAGAAGGTCAACCCAAACCGGTGCCTTCGCACGTGCCGACTGACCAGTCCCAGCCAAGGGAGCACGAAGTGAACTGGGATCAAAAGGTACCCCAAAGCCGCCCAACCTCCCGACAATCGCTCCCGATACCAATTGGTTTCCTCAGGGATATTGCCGTACCAGTACAGCAGCAACTGGGAGAAAGCGATGTAGGACCAAAACATGGTAAACCCGAAAAGGAACTTGCCCATGTCGTGAAAATGCTCGGTGTTGACCTGCCGCGTCAGTACGCCCGAATCCTGAAGCGCCATCAGGAGGCAGATCATCAGAGCGAAGAATCCGAACATCGAACCTGCAAAGAGGTAGACGCCGAAAATGGTGCTATACCAATCGGCATCGATCGACATGATCCAATCGAAAGCGAGGAAACTGACCAACAGCGCATAGATCATGATCATGGGACCCGACCACTTCTGCATCTGAAGCGTCAAGTCGACCGAACCACTTTCATCCTGTGTGGTGCTGCGGCGGAAGTACCAGCGCGTCATCCAAATCAACAATCCAATATAGATCGCCGATCGCAAGGCAAAAAAGGAAGCGTTCAGATAGCCTGTCTTCTCGGCGGTCAATCCGTGCAAGTCAGCTTTCGGTTGGTTCCACTCGTAAAGCATCGACGACCCGGAAAGAACCATCAGCAGGATTGGAATGAAGAGAATGGCAGTCCATGGAATGGTCGAAGCGATCAACTCGGCGACGCGTCGAATGGAACTGCTCCATCCGGCACGGCAAAGATGGTGGATCATGACGAAAAAGATCGCCCCGAGACCGAACGAAAGGCAGTAGATGAAGTTAGTCAAATAGGAATGAACCAAATAACGACTCGCGAGCGCCTGATCGGTTCCCCACAGGAACATCGCTCCGCCGATCAATAACCCGATGGCTCCCACCGCAAGCAGCGCGGTCGACTTGCTCCGCCAAGATTCAGGAAGGCGGATCGATGTCTCATCAGTCCTGTCGCTCATGTCCAGTCACTGCCCTAAACGGAAAACTGCGGAATGGTATTTATCGACTCGCTGCATCATTGAGCGAGGAATAACCGGCGGCTACTCCCCAACTTGGTCATCCACCGGTGGGCCCCGACGCGGCCGCGGACTTCTCTTGTGGAATATCTTCCAGTCGTGCATCCTGGCTTCTCTGCAGAGCCTGAATGTAGAGCACAATCGCCCATCGCTCTCTAGGATCGATCGACGCCCCATAGCCGGCCATTTTTCCCTTGCCATTGGTGATCGTGTAAAAAATCTGTCCAATCGGCTGTGCGACCACTTTCGGGTCGTGAAGGGAGGTCGGAGGAAGCCAATACCCTTGAGCCAGTTGGTCCGCCCTCCGGGCAACCAGCCCGTCTCCCGTCCCGCTGATGCCATGGCAGACGGAGCAATAGGTTTCAAATTTCTTCTTGCCCAAAGCAATCAGGTCGGGATCGACTGGCAAAGGGAACTCGGTGATCCATGCCCGCTGAATCCCCATAGGTGCCGCCGGCGCCTGAGGTGCAGCGGCCTGGCCTCCATCGGCTACCGAGGGACTTACCGCCGGTGCCGCAGCAGGTGCCGCAGCAGGTGCCGCAGCAGGTATCTGCGCCGGGGTCGCGTCGGAAGTTGGTGCTGCTGCCTCGGCAGGCTTCGAATCTGCCGGGGTCGCCGTAGGTGATGAGTCCACCTTGGGATCCTGCCCGCCATCCTGGATGGGCATAGCCACCAACTGGTTGCCTTTCAATAATGCGGCAGTAGGCTGGTTCGGATCATATCCCAAATAGAATGGATCGCTCTGATCCAACTGCCCCCGAGCCACGGTACCGACAACCTGCGGCCGCATGGCGCGGCCATCAGCGAAAATGGTGGTCTTCTGCTGTGGCTTCTTCTTAGGCTGGAAATCCATGTCGAAGAAAACGTGCCAGCGAGGCTTCTCGCTGGTACTGTTGCGCATCAGAAAGACCACCATCGCCGGAATCATCGAAGCGAGAATGACCGAACCGAGCGTGTAATAAATCCAGGTAGGAACCGATGAGGAACTGCTGTCCTCTTCCACCTCGAAAAGCGCCTCCGGGTGCGATCCCTTCAGCAGATCATGTACGGCTTGGCTGTTGTAGTACTTGTCACGGGAATCGACATAGAGAAAAAACTTGTCGTCCGTGACGCGATCAAAGCGGGGGTTGGTGAAGACCGGGTTGCTCAGTCGCGGAAGACGATTGAGTGCAATCATCCCCAAAAATGTCGTGAAGGCACTGAACAACACCGTCAGTTCAAAAGAAACCGGGATAAACGCAGGCCAGCTCTTGTAGGGCTTCCCAGAGATGATGTAAGGGTAGTCGATCGCATTCATCCAGACCTGCATCACCAGAGCGGTTGCCAAACCACACAGGCCGGCGCACAAAACGATGAAAGGCAGAATGGTCGGTTTGATGCCCAACGCTTCATCGATCCCGTGGACGGGAAAGGGAGTGAACGCATCGGTCTGCGTGTACCCAGATGCCTTGACCTTTCTGGCCGCATCCAGCAACGCATGTTCGTCTGAAAATTCTGCCATCCATCCGAATTTCCTCGGTGGGGCAGCTGTCTTTGGCTTCTTCGCATGTGGCTCGGCCATATCGATCACTTCTTCAGGCGTTGAACTATCTTCCTATCCCATCCACAACACTGCACAGTCCGAGTCGGATCAATGGTGATCCGTGTGATGCCCGTGGTTCTGAATCGCAAGGATCCCCTTGACTTCCGACATCGCCACCACCGGCAAGAAGCGGCAAAACAGAAGGAATAGGGTGAAAAAGATCCCAAAGCTTCCAATCAGCATCGAGATATCCACCCAGGTGGGACTGTAGTAACCCCAAGAGGATGGAAGAAAGTCACGGCTGAGCGAAGTCACCGTAATCACGAACCGCTCGAACCACATCCCAATGTTGACAAAGATCGAGACGATCACCATGAGGAACGGGGTGGACCGGAACTTTTTGAACCAGAACAGCTGCGGTGAAATCACGTTGCAGGAGACCATGATCCAGTAGGCCCACCAGTACGGACCAAATGCTCGGTTCATGAAGGTGTACGATTCGTAGGGGTTCTTGCTGTACCAAGCGATGAAGAACTCGGTGGCATACGCCAGCCCCACAAGGGTCCCTGTGGCAAGAATGATCTTGCACATGTTCTCCAGGTGTCGCAGGGTGATCAGATTCTCAAGTCGATAGATCTTCCTCATCGGAACCAGCAACGTTAGCACCATCGCAAAACCGCTGAAGATCGCCCCGGCCACGAAGTACGGCGGGAAAATCGTGGTATGCCATCCGGGCAACTGCGAGACGGCGAAGTCAAAACTAACGACGGTGTGCACTGAAAGAACCAGCGGTGCAGCCAAGGCTGCTAGGAGGGTGTATGCCTTTTCGTAGCGCAGCCACTGCCGGGAGGAACCGTTCCATCCCAGCGACAGGATGCCGTAGACCATCCTGGGTAGCCAGTGTTTCGACCGATCGCGGAAGGTTGCTAGGTCGGGAATCATCCCCATATACCAGAAGACCAGCGAAACCGACGCATACGTTCCCACTGCGAAAACGTCCCAGAGAAGTGGGCTGCGGAACTGAGGCCACATCCAAAGGTTCAAGCTGGGGTAGGGTGTCAACCAAAACGCCAACCACGCGCGACCTACGTGAATCCCGGGAAAAATCCCGGCACAGATCACCGCAAAAATAGTCATCGCCTCTGCGGCGCGATTGATACTGGTTCGCCAGTTCTGTCGGAACAAAAAGAGAATCGCTGAAATCAGGGTTCCCGCGTGCCCGATCCCGACCCAGAAAACGAAATTGACAATTGGCCATGCCCAGAAAACAGGGGACATGTTCCCCCAGACCCCGACCCCTGTGTAGAAAAGATAGCCGATCAACAGGACGAACATCAGCGCCAACGAAGACGACACGGCGAAGAGAAGGTACCAGAGCTTCGGCTGTGGCTGTTCGGCAACTCGACACACCGTCTCGGTAATCGTGTGATAGGTGTGGTTGCCGGTCACCAGCGGAGCGCGCCGTCCCGGGGTCTCTTCGGTGTTGTCGATCTCGGTGGAAAGCACCTGGGAATCGGCATTGGTCGCAAACATAGGTCAGCCCATTGGTTGGCTAAAAGGGAATCGAGGGATCTTTGCGAAGCAGACTTCAGCTCTTGTTCGAAACAGGTCGGGAAATCGTGGCGTGATCATGATCGCCATGATCTGAGTGCCCTTCGTGATCGCCATGGCCACCGTGCCCGCCATGATCGGGGATTTCGGGTGGGTTGGCTTGCATTCGGTTCATCAGTCCGTCCGGAACGTTTCGCAGTCTGGCCAGATACTGGGTCCGTGGCTTGATGTTCAGCTCCTCCAGCATCGCATAGCTGCGTGGGCTGCTGAACAACTGCGCGACGCGGGTGCTTGGATCGGCCAAGTTGCCGAAGACGATCGCCTGTGTTGGACAGGCTTCTTGGCAAGCGGTCTGAATCGCACCATCCTGCACTCGTCCATCACCCTGCTGCCGCGCCTGAATCTTTCCGTTCTGAACGCGCTGAATGCAGTAGGTGCACTTCTCCATCACCCCACGGCCGCGGACAGTGACTTCGGGATTGAGCACCAGAGACTGCAGTTTGGTGTTGACCTTCTCTCGCCAATCCTGCCAGCCGTAAAAGTACCCATACTCCGTGTTGTAGTTGTAGTAGTTGAAGCGACGGACCTTGTAGGGGCAGTTGTTGGCGCAGTACCGCGTCCCAATGCAACGGTTGTAGGCCATCGCATTGATCCCTTCCTCTGTGTGGACGGTAGCGGCCACTGGACAGACCTGCTCGCAAGGTGCCGTTTCGCAATGAACACAGGCGACTGGCTGACTGACAATGGTTACGTCGGTCGGGTCGTCAAAACCCGCTCCCTGCTTGGTCTTGTCCATGTCGCACTGGAAATAGCGATCGATCCGAAGCCAGTGCATCTCTCGGCCCCTGGCCACCTGATCTTTGCCAACGACCGGCACGTTGTTTTCCGCCTGACAGGCTAACACGCACGCATTGCAACCAATGCACTTGTTCAGATCGATGGTCATCCCCCACTGAGGAAGGAATGGCATCTCGGCCTCGATCTTGTCGATCGGCTCCTTCCATAGAGACTCATTCGAATGGTGGGGCGCGTAGGTCTTGGGCGCGAAATCGGGATGCTCCAAAAACTGCTTCAAAGTCCCTTCTCGCACCAAAGTCGGTGTTCTTCTGGCAATTTCCTCCAGCCCACCCTCGTCGATCGCGAAATGATCCTGAGTTGTCGCGAGCCGATACGGAACCGCCGTAGGACTGACCGTAACGCCACTAAAAATCGGCTCCTTGCCAGGCTTCAGCCAGCCCGCCACGTCATGACCGACGCCCGTGCCCACCGAACCGGCCAAGAACCGTCCGTAACCCCTTTGGACGGCGATGGAACCCTCGGCCTGCCCTGGCACAATGAAGACCGGCAGGTCGATTGCGAATCCATCAACCTTGACTGTCGCTTTGTTCCCCTGCTTGAGCCCCAAGGTGGCAGCCGTTTTGGGGCTGACGAGCGCCGCATTATCCCAAGTCAGCTTGGTTACCGGTTGTGGCAACTCCTGCAGCCACGCGTTGTTGGCCAGTCGCCCGTCGAACAACGTATCACTGGGGTAGATCACCAGCTCTAAATTCCCCTGAGTGCTATCCTGCTTGATGGATGCCGGATCGATCGAGGCAACCTCGTCCAGTTTCAGATCCTTGTTGGAAATGCTGGGCAGCAAGTTGCGGGTTAGGTAACCACTGTGTAGAAGCTCACGCCACTGGCGATCCGATAGATTGCCCCCGGCCAGTTGAGCGGCAGTCTCACGAACGTATCGTTCAGCACCATCAAACGGGATCCCGCCCAATCCAGCCAGTAACTCTAGGGCACTTCGACCACCCAGCAGAGGCTCGATCAACGGCTGCCCAACTCCATAGATTCCGTCGACATCCACACAGTCGCTCCAAGCCTCCAGCGGGTGTGCTGCCGGGAGAACATAGCGACAGACCGCAGCCGTTTCGTCGGCATAGTCGGCAAGATAAATCGAAAAAGGGATCCCTTCGAGTGCGTTGTTGAGCGACAGACTTCGGGGCGCCCCGAAGGCGGGATTGTTGGCAAGCACGATGGCTGTCTTGATTTTCGAATCCCGCACCCTCTGAACAAACTCAGCTAGATCGATCGGCTTGAGCTGTCCCCAGACATTCGGTGTGTCGACCAGCCGCACCGCACCACCCAGGTTGCCAAGCTTGCTGTTCAGCCGAAGCGCCAGCCGTTGCACCGCCGCCGGTTGATGAGCTCCTACCGCAACCAGCGATGCGCCTTCATTGGCGACCAGATCCAGCGCGATGCTCTGAATCGTGCGTTCCACCCGATCCTCGAAGGACAGCTCACTGAAAGGAGTGGCTGCATCGATCGGCGCGGCGCGATCACCAGCCATGCGAGCATCGACTGCCGCCTCAATGCGCGCCAGCACCGAACCGATGTCGGAACTTCGGACAGGCAGTCGGAAGTCGGCCGCGCTCCCAGTGACGCTGTAGAGGCTTTCGATGGCATAAAGCCGATTCATCGAACCGGTGGTGTCTGGCGTTCGTCCAGCAGCGAACTGATGGGCATACCGAGCCGCCATGGGATCGGTCCCCAGGAGATCTGCATCCAGAGCCACAATGACTTTGGCAGCATCCAGCCGATAAGAAAGCTTGGCAGTGGGCGCCCCGAGCGACTTAAGGGCGTCACGGACCGGAGAACCATCGAACGGCTCGTATTTCACCAACAGGGCATCTGGATACTTCTCGTGGAACTGAGCGAGCAGTCGCAACATGGAAGGGCTACTGGTGGATTCATAAATCACCGCAGTCCCCGACCCCAGCGATGAAGCGATTTCCTGCGAGGCCTTTGAAATCAGTTCCTGCACCGTATCCGGATCCATCTTCGTTCCGGAATTGCGGACGATGGCAGCCATGGCGTTGTAAGAATTGGAATCCGTTCCTTCCCCGTTGAGAAATGCCTTGGAAGCCGTATCCACATCGGCGCGGTGAGCGACCGCCTCTCCTAGGCGATCCGGGTCGTATAGCGACAAGATTGAGGCCTGGGAAATCGCATCCAGCCCGACCTGCTTGAACTGCTTCTCCTTGCCATCCTGAAACTCAGACGCCGCGCTGACGTCCAGCGATGGATGGTCCGGGTTGCCTCGCAACTGAATGGGCCTACCATCCAGACTGGTCACCAAGGCGTGAACAATCCTACCCGCCCATTCAAAATTCGTCGCAAAGTACGTCGGCACACCAGGTATGCGACCCTCGGGCGCAGCGGTGAACGCTGCAAACTCCTCTTTGTAATACCGGCACCCTGAAGCAGCACCGAAACTCAACGAGGCACCCATCAACTGCAGCCAACGACGCCTCGAAACGCCTTCCGGAAACTCCGAGGCTGCCTGAGGGAATTCACGCTGCAAGAACTCCTGGAACTCGGGCCGGTTCTCCAGGTCCGCAATGCTACGAAAATATCGCTTCATACCGTTCCCGGTCTTTGTTGGAGGGTTCATCGATGGCACACCGCGCAGTTGGTCATGGGGTGAATCTGATTCTTTTCCTTCAGCTCACGCCCCAGTTCAGCCGCATCGCGACCGATGTCGGATGCCTTCCAGTCCAGCTTCGTCACAAACTCGACGGGCCGAAGATGCTCTTCGGGGTTTCGATGGCAGTCGACACACCAAGTCATCGAAAGTTCCTTGGCCTGATAAACCTCTTCCATCTTGTCGATACGACCATGGCAGGTCACGCAACTGACCCCGCGATTGACGTGCGCCGAGTGATTGAAGTAGACGTAGTCGGGCAAACGGTGAATGCGAACCCATGGAATCGACTCCCCGGTACGCCAACTGTCGTGCACCGCCTTCAATTTGGGACTCGCAGAGTGAACGGCGGAATAAACCGGTGGCCCCGAAGGACTCATCGGACTGTGGCAGTTGATACAGGTTTGAGTGGCCGGAACACTGGCGTGGGCGGCCTTGTCGACGGACGTGTGACAATAACGGCAGTCCATCTTCAACTGGCCAGCGTGGATGACGTGGCTGAAAGGAACCGGTTGCCCGGGCTGGTATCCCGTGTTCAGCGTTACCGGATCGGTAACGCCCAAAAACATCGGTGCAGCAAAAAGCAAACCACCGCCAAGTAGCGCCAGCCCCAAAACGGCCAAAAGACGGTTGGTCCAGCGAGGAAATAGGAAGCGTTCCATGGATTGATCGTTTCCGCAAAAACCGGAATCGTATAGTGCTCGTCTGCCCCGATGACACCCTCGGCCGCCTCCGGCAACCAGCCGAGAAAGCTCCCCTCAGGTGATCATTGGACAAGCCGATTGCCCTAAGACGGACTCCCCAAAAATAAACGATTAAACGACGTTTGGGTAGGGAAACATGAACTCCTCGACAGAGCTCCGCTACGAAACCCTCCCAGTATCGTTACCGAAAGGCTGGAACTTCAATAGCAACCTTTCATTTGCGACAAATCGTCGCACTCGTATTGAAGATGCAAAGCAGGCAGGGTGAGATTTGCTCGCGCAGGAAAACGGTAGGAAAGCAACTTTCAATGAGAATTGCCCGGTGCCGGTGGTGCTGGCACCTTCAGGCGACTGAGCCCCCCATCGACTCCCAACACTTGACCAGTGATCCAGGAGGCTCGTTCCGATAACAGGAATTCGATCGCCTGTGCCACTTGGGAGGGTTCCCCGAGACACCCAAGTGGGTGGAGCGACCTGGAGGCTTCCGCAGACCGTGGATTGGACCAGATTCTCTCGGTCATGGGGGTTTGAGTCAGTCCGGGAGCGATCGCGTTGACCCGAATTCGCCGTGCCGCGTAGGTAGCCGCTGCAGATCGAACCAGTCCTTCGATCCCTCCCTTCGCTGCAGCAATCGCCTCGTGATTGCTCAAACCAATCGACGCGGCCGCGGAACTCATCAGAACGATCGACAGTCCATTTCCCAATACGCTCGCCCCCCCTCCGACCGAGTGAAGTTTCGTCGCAGCGCGGATCACTCCAAAAGCCGAGGTCAGGTTTTGTGCGATCGTTGCCTGCCAGTCAGACGCAGAGGTCAGATGCGCCGGTTTCAGTAACACACTGCCAGCCAGACAGACCACCCCATCGATCCCAGTGAGACTCGATGCCGCCAATTGGTAGGCCCGCTCCAACTCGTCCCAGTCCGCCGCGTCCGCTCTGGCTACGCCCCCGCCAAACTCGCTTCGCCATTGCTCCAAGGCATCTTCGCGACGCCCAATGGCAAACACTTGATCCCCCCTCTCCACCAACTGCCCGCTGAGCGCCCGACCAATTCCACCCGTGGCACCAACAATCACCACTCTCATTTCTTCAGCCCTTTTCGATCAACCAGGAGGAATGACGCTAATCGCTGACAGCGAAAGCCATAGGTTCGCATTTCTGCACTCGCGCTCAAATGTTGCTATCTCACCGGCCCACACACGAGAAAATCGATCCACCGCCCCCGAACGATAGCAGTAAGCCAAGATCGCTACCCACTCCCCCTAAAAGAATCAAGCCGGGGAAAACAGGCCCTTTCCCGCATATCGCTCGCGATAGGAACGCGAAAAGATCAGTTTCCCTTGCCTCGCCCCTCCCGGCGAGCGATTCCCCCCCGGCAGACTTCTCGGCACGACGACGATTACTCCTCTCCCTCACTATGCCAAGTTGCCTCTGACTTCTTCCAGCAATTCCTCCTCTCCATCACGACGCAAACCAACCTGCGCCAACCCAAAAACCCACTAATTCAGGTGGAAATAACGAAAGGTGGGTGGCACCAATTGCAAAAGGTGGGTGGCA
>Ga0315902_10006166_pt1 | contig 16698 bp, 18 predicted proteins | sample LakEriMetagenome_9_FD_203523 | JGI IMG/M metagenome (GOLD analysis project Ga0315902, IMG submission 203523) | Freshwater fungal communities from buoy surface, Lake Erie, Ohio, United States - Buoy 12 MA117 | ecosystem: Environmental > Aquatic > Freshwater > Lake > Lake biofilm | place: USA...
CGCCAACGCTCCGAACGCTCTTCGCCCCGTTGAGCTTGCGTCTGTTATTGGGATCACTGAGGAACCTCGTCAGGGTGCGTATTTTGAGCAATTTCCACCGGGCGCCATTTATCTCGTCGAGTATGAGGACGGCGTTGCGGTGAGTTTCCATGAGTCCCATTTGGAGCTTCTTGTTCAATGACGCCTAAAGTCTTCATCGATGGCGAAGCGGGCACGACAGGTCTGCAAATCCGCGAACGCTTGGGGAAGCGGCGCGACATCGAGCTTGTCTCGATCGCGCCGGAGAAGCGCAAGGATGCTGACGAGCGTCAGAAGCTGCTCAACAGCGTCGACGCCGTGATCCTGTGCTTGCCGGACGATGCAGCGAAGGAAGCGGTGGCTCTGATCGAGAACGCCAAGGTCAAGGTGATCGACGCCTCGACTGCGTATCGCACAGCGGCCGATTGGGCCTATGGCTTTGCCGAGAAGCACAAGTCACAGCGCGACAAGATTAGAGCATCGCGCTTGATCAGCAATCCGGGTTGCTATCCGACGGGATTCATTGCGCTGGTGCGACCTCTGGTGCTGGCGGATTTGTTGCCGCGCGCATGGCCCATGAGCGTAAACGCCGTTTCCGGCTATTCCGGTGGTGGCAAAGCTATGATTGCCGAATTTGAAAACGCGGGCGCCCCGGAATACACGAACGTACCCTATCGAATTTATGCGCTGACGCAGAAGCACAAGCACGTTCCCGAGATGGCGCTGCACAGTGGTTTGGAGCGCAATCCAATATTTGCGCCGAGCGTCGGTCGTTATCGGCAAGGTATGATCGTTGAGGCGCCGCTGCCGCTCTCCGCGCTCCCGCGTAAGCCGAGGCTCGCGGACATTCATGCTGAGCTTTCGCGATTTTATGAGGGCGAGCGCTTTGTGAAAGTGGCGTCGCTCGAAGAAGCGGCGGCGACGAAGACGCTCGATCCGGAAGGCCTGAACGGCACGAACGATCTAAAGCTCTACGTCTTTGGCCACGACGACGAAGTGCGCTTGGTCGCGCTGCTGGATAATCTCGGCAAAGGCGCGAGCGGCGCTGCCGTGCAGAACATGAATATCGCGCTGGGCTTGGATGAGGGCGCGGGGCTTTAAACCTCACTTCGTCATTCCGGACGCGCGGAGCGCGATCCAAAATCTAGGGCCGCGGTCGCGTCATTTGCCCAGGGTTCGGGGTTCAATGCTGCGCATTGCCCCAGAATGACGAGCTGATCTGCGGTCAGCGCGCTAGTCCGACCGCACCTTCACATATTCGCCCGGCGCGTCACACAACGGCTGTAGCTCGCCAGCGCCTGGCCGGCGCGCATCGACATCTGCGCCGCTGATCCGCGTCAGCCATTTATCCCAATGCGGCCACCAGGAGCCGGGGTGTTCGGCGGCGAAGGCTTGCCAATCTTCGAGCGCGCCTTTGAGGTTTGGGTTGGTCCAATATTGGTATTTGTTGGCGCTTGGGTGATTGATGACGCCGGCGATATGGCCGGAGCCGGCGACGATGTATTCCACTGGCCCGCCATAAGAGAGCGCGCTGCGATAGACGCTCTTGGCCGGGGCGATGTGATCTTCTTTCGAGCTTTGCAGGAAGATCGGGATGGTCACGTCTTTGAGCGAGAGCTTTTCGCCCAGAAGCGTCATCTTGCCTTCGGTCAACGCGTTGTCGCGATAGAATTTGCGCAGATAGAAGAGGTGCAGCGCTTTCGGCATGCGCGTTTGATCGGCGTTCCAATAGAGCAGATCGAATGGCGGGGGTTGTTTGCCGATGTAATAATTGTCGACCACGTAATTCCAGACAAGGTCGTTCGAGCGCAGCGAGTTGAAGGTGTTGGCCATCGTCTGCGCGCTCAGCACGCCGCCATGCTGATCCATCTCGCCTTCGAGGAATTTGATGCCTTCGTTGTCGGAGAAGACGAGGAGATCACCTGCGTATTTGAAATCGGCTTGGCTGGCGAAGAAGGTTGCGCTCTGAATGCGGTTGTCGCCCTTCTTGGCCATGTGCGCCAGCGTGGCTGAAAGCAGCGTGCCGCCGACGCAATAGCCAACCGTGTTCATGCGATCGACGTTCGCGGCTTTCGTCACCGCCTCGACGGCATCGTAAATGCCCTCGCGCATATAATCTTCGAAGCCGACATCGGCCATGTCTTCGCCGGGGTTCACCCACGAGACGACAAAGACGGTGTGGCCCCGGTCCAAGAGCCAACGGATCATCGAATTCTTCGGCTGGAGGTCGAGGATGTAGAATTTGTTGATCCAGGGCGGAAAGATCAGCAGCGGGACTTCGTGCACTTTCTCGGTGGTCGGATTGTATTGGATAAGTTCGAACACGCGATTGCGGAAGACGACTTTGCCAGGCGTGGTGGCGACATTCTCGCCAACCTTGAATGCGTCGAGATCGGTCTGCGAAATGGCGAGCATGCCTTCGCCGCGCTTCAGATCGTCAGCGAGGTTTTCGACGCCTTTGAGCAGGCTTTCGCCGCCGGTTTGAAACATCGCCCGGAGCGCTGCGGGATTGGTCATCAGGAAATTCGACGGCGAGGCCGCGTCCACGGCTTGCTTGATGTAGAACGTCGCTTTCCTTTTGGTGGCTTCATCGACGCCCTCGGCTTTCTCAACCAGGTCGGTGATGAAATTCGAAGTGGCGAGGTAGCTCTCGCGCAGCAGCGAGAAGGCGGGGTTGGAACGCCATTCCGGATCCTTGAAGCGCTTGTCGCGCACGGGGCCTTCGTCGGGCGTGTTGCCGGTCAAAAGATAGCCCGTGTGCTTTTGCCAAATCTCGGCGTAACGCTGCCAGAGTTGCGCGTGCGCATCGCGCAGCGTCTCGGGCTGTTGCGCCAGATGCGACCACACTTCGTTCAACGCCATCTGCATGCCGAGCGGGTCGGGCTGCCAATTTGCCGGATCTTTGGCCTGGTCGATGAAGGCAGTGGAGAAGACTTGGTTTGCCCGCGTCATCGCCTGGGTGAGATTGGCCGAGAGCGCGGCCAGGCTTTCGGCCGTCTGCGCCATAACAACGTCGTTGAGCGCCTGGGGCGTTTCGACGGGCGGCTTGGCCGCCGGCGCGGGGGAGGCGGGCGCGGGTTCCGGCGCGGCGGGCTTTGCGGCTGTGGCGGCCTTCGGTTTGGCTTTGCTCGCCCGCTTGCGCTTGGGCTTTGGCGCGGGTGCGGCGTCGCTCACGGCCGCAGCCGGGGTTTCCGCCCCTGAAACCGGCTCCGCGGCTGTTTCTGCGCCGTCAGCATCCGTCATCGCACTCTCCCTATGGCCTCAGTGTAATGCCGCTTCGCCTGGTGGCGCAAAGGCGAACCCTGGTATAGACCAGCCCAAAGGGGGCCGGAATCGAGCCCAAGGGAAGACGGGAATGCGCGCAGCGATCCTCGTAGCAGCCAGCCTGATGGCGGCAGGGTGCGCCAGCACCGGCGAAACGCCCGATTGGCTGGCCGAGCGCTCGGCGACTGCGGACCAAGCGTATCCCGATTTGCACGCCGTACCGCGCACGCATGACGCCAATGTCGATCAGGCCCATTGGGCGGCGGTCGAGGCGGAGATGCTGGCGACGGGCCAGGCAGTCCGGGCAAATCCGCGAGCGGCTCCGGCCGCACAAACGGAAACCCCGACTGCGTTTCTCGAAGAGGCCCGGCGCGACCTCGAAGAGACCCGTCAGTCGCACACGCCCTGATATTTCTTCCCCAACGTGGCCCGTACGCGCGCGGACCCGCATTCCCCTTTGAGCCATGAGCACGTCTGACTTCCACAAAATCCGCCGTCTGCCCCCTTATGTCTTTGAAGAGGTCAACAAGCTGAAGGCGCGCCTGCGCAATCAGGGCGTGGACATCATCGATTTCGGCATGGGCAATCCTGATCTGCCGGTGCCGGCGCATATCGTTGAGAAGTTGGTGGAGACGGCGCGCAAGCCGCGCACCAATCGCTATTCGGCCTCGCGCGGCATTCCGGGACTGCGCAAAGCGATGGCTGGCTATTACGAGCGCCGCTTCGGTGTGAAGCTCAATCCCGACACGCAGATCGTCTCGACGCTCGGCTCCAAGGAGGGCTTCGCGAACCTGGCGCAAGCGATTACGGCGCCGGGCGACGTGATCATCGCGCCGAACCCGTCTTATCCGATCCATGCGTTTGGTTTTATCATGGCGGGCGGCGTGATCCGCTCGGTGGAAGCGCATTCGCCTGAGCAATATCTGAGTGGGCTGGGCCGCGCCGTGCGCCATTCAGTGCCGCCGCCGATCGCGTTGATCACCTGCTATCCGGCCAATCCAACGGCACAAACCGCTGATCTCGACTTCTACAAAGAGGTCGTGGCGTTCGCGAAGAAGCACGAGATGTTCGTGCTCTCGGACATGGCGTATTCGGAGATTTACTTCGAAGGCGATCCGCCGCCGTCGGTGCTGCAAGTGCCGGGCGCGACGGATGTGGCGGTCGAAGTGAACACGCTCTCGAAGACGTATTCGATGGCCGGTTTCCGCGTTGGCTTTGCGTTGGGCAATGAACGGCTAATCGCGGCGTTGGGGCGGGTGAAATCGTACCTCGATTACGGCGCCTATACGCCAATCCAGGTCGCGGCCGCGGCGGCGCTCAATGGCCCGCAAGATTGCGTGGCCGAGATGCGCGACATCTATAAGCAGCGCCGCGACGTGCTGCTGGACTCGTTTGCGAAAGCTGGTTGGACATTGCCGAAGCCAAGCGCGTCGATGTTCGTTTGGGCGGAGCTGCCGGAGAAGTTCAAGCATCTGGGGTCGGTGGAATTCGCCAAGCGCTTGATGGAAGGCTCTGAGATCGCCGTGGCCCCGGGCGCGGGATTTGGCGAGTATGGCGACAATTTCGTCCGTATCGCGCTGGTGGAGAACGAGCAACGCATTCGCCAGGCCGCGCGCAATCTGAAGAAATTCCTGCAATCGAACGATGCGGCGGCGGAGTAAGGCGATGACGAAGAAACTCCGCGTGGGTGTCGCAGGGTTGGGCACTGTGGGCGGCGGGCTATTGAAGCTCTTCGCTGACGATGGCAATCGTTTGAACGAGCGGCTGGAAGTGACGGCTGTGTCGGCGCGCAATCGCACGCGTAATCGCGGCGTCGATATTTCGCGCTACCAATGGTTCGATGATCCGGTAGAGCTCGCGGCCAATCGTGACATCGACGTGCTAGTTGAATTGATCGGCGGCTCGGATGGGCCGGCGAAGCGCGCGGTGGAAACCGCACTTGAGCGCAGTGCGCACGTGATCACGGCGAACAAAGCGCTGCTGGCGGTGCATGGTTCACGGCTTGCAGCGATTTCGGAGCGCACTGACGCAAAATTGCTGTTCGAAGCGGCGGTGGGCGGCGGCGTGCCGATGGTGAAGGCGGTCAAGGAGAGCCTCGCCGGCTGCCGCGCCAGCGCCGTCGCGGGCATCCTGAACGGCACCTGCAACTACATTCTGACCGAGATGGAGCAGGCGGGGCGTTCGTTCGAGGACGTGCTCGCCGATGCGCAGCGCCTTGGCTACGCCGAAGCTGATCCAAGCACCGACGTTGGCGGCTTCGACGCCGCGCACAAGCTGACTATCCTTTCGGCGATCGCGTTCGGGTCGCGGCCTGATTACGAGCACGTGCGCATTGAAGGCATTGAACGCGTGTCGCTGACCGACATTCGCCTCGCTGGCAAGCTTGGTTATCGTATCAAGCTGATCGCCAAGGGCGCGTTCGATGGCAGCGCGGTGTCGATGCATGTGAGCCCGGCGCTGCTCGCGTTCGATCACCCGCTGGCGAACGTGGGCGGCTCGCTCAATGCACTGGTCGCGGACGCCGATCCGGTTGGCCAGCTCACCTTCATTGGCCGTGGCGCGGGCGAGGGACCGACAGCGGCTTCGGTTGCCGCCGATTTGCTCGATCTTGCCGAAGGCCGCGGCGGCTACGCGTTTGGCCGCCCGCTCGCACAATTGGCGGAAGCACCGCGCGCGGCGCCGGCGGAGTTTGGCCGCTTCTATGTGCGCCTGATGGTGCAGGATAAGCCGGGCGTCGTGGCGGCGGTCTCCGATCGCCTCGCGCACGAGAGCATTTCGATCGAAAGTTTCTTGCAGATGCCAGGGCATGAAGGGCCGTCCGTGCCGATCGTGCTCACCACGCAATCGTGTGCACGTGCAGCATTGGAGAAGGCTGTGGAAGCGATTCAGCGTCTCGATGTTGTCGCTGAGCCTCCGTACGTTATGCCGATTGAAGAATCCGGCCACAGAGCACGGACCTGGAGTAAGGGATGAACGCCATCACCGACGATCTCGCGTTTGCCGCGGTTCGTGCGCCGATCGCCGCAGCGATTGCGGCGGCGCAATTTACCGGACGAGGCGACGAGAGAGCGGCGGACCAAGCAGCGGTTGATGCGATGCGCGCGGCGTTGAATGCGCTGCCGATCAAAGGCCGTGTTGTGATCGGTGAAGGCGAGCGCGATGAAGCGCCTATGCTTTATGTGGGCGAAGAAGTCGGCAAAGGCACGGGCCCTGCGCTGGATATCGCGCTCGATCCGCTGGAAGGCACTACGCTGACGGCGAAGGCGAAAGCCAACGCCATGTCGGTGATGGCGCTGGCGCCAAAGGGGGGCTTGTTGCACGCGCCCGACACCTACATGGACAAGCTCGCGATCGGGCCGGGCTATGACGAGGGGGTTGTCGATCTCGACAAGCCGATCGATCAGAACGTGCGCGCGCTGGCGCGGGCGAAGGGTGTGAAGGTTGAGGATGTCGGTGTCTGCGTGCTCGATCGCCCGCGCCATGCCAGCATCATCGAGGCGCTGCGCGCTGTTGGCGCGCGCGTGCATCTGATTGGCGACGGCGATATCGCCGGCGTGATCAATTGCACCAATCCGGAAACCGGAATCGATATGTATGTCGGCTCCGGCGGCGCGCCTGAGGGCGTGCTGGCGGCGGCGGCGCTGAAATGCGTGGGCGGCCAGTTTCAGGGACGCTTGATTGTGCGCAACGACGAAGAACGTCGCCGCGCCGAACAGGCGGGTCTCTCTGATTTGAAGCGTCGCTACACGCTCAGTGAATTGGTCAGCGCCGATGCGATCTTCATCGCCACCGGCGTGACGACGGGCTCGCTGCTCTACGGCGTCAAAACGGTCGCCGGCATCGTCCACACCAACACGATCGTGATGAATTCGGCGACGCACACCGTCGCCGAGCTACGTTTGAAGCAGCCAGTCGTCTAATCCTCACAAATGGGGGGCCACACGTAAGCGGCCCCGCGCTCTGCTCTCCTGGAATCGGCGCGAGCCGAAATCTGGGGGCTGAAATGAAGAAATTTGTGCGTGGCGCCATCGCCGTGGCGTGTGCGCTGATGCTGGGCGCGTGCGCGAGCATGATCACCGGCGGGCCGCTGATCCGTCCGGGTGAGCCGACTGGCACGATCCGCGTCTCCAACGCGAGCCGTTACATGGTCGATGTGGTGCTGATCTCTGCCTGTAGCGCATCCACCTACGGTCTGAACCGCTTGCCCAGCGACACAGCGATCCCGCCTGGCCGCTCGTACGATTTCACGGTTTCGGCTGGCTGCTGGGATGTCGGCGCGGGTTCCATGAGCGGCGGGGGCCAAGAAGCCTATCAGCGGATGCAGATTCAGGCGGGCGGGGGGGTGAATTACACCGTGCAATGAAACCGTAGGGCTTGGGAGGGCATGCGCCTGTGCGATGCTGGCGCATGCGCCCAAGCGATTCGTTTAAGCAAACATGAGCGCAGCGTTGAAGCTGGACGCCAACGCGGCGTTTCTTGGCGTCGAGCGCTCGCTCACCGGGCGGCGCTGGCGTTCGCGTGACGCGGACTTGGCGCTGGTAGAGGCGTTCCGCCGCCGCTTCTCGCTGCCGGAGGTCGCGGCGCGGCTGATGGCGGCGCGCGGCGTCACGATGGAAAGCGCGGCGAATTTTCTTCAGCCCACGCTGAAGGCGCTGTTCCCCGATCCCTCCACGTTTCAGGACATGGATGAAGCCGCGCGTGTGATCGAGGACGCGATCGTCAGCGGGCGCTCGTGCGCGGTGCTTGCCGATTACGATGTCGATGGCGGCTCATCGGGCGCGCAGCTCGTGCGTTATTTTCGTGCGCGTGGGCGTGAGCTGAAAATCTACGTGCCGGATCGGATGACCGAAGGGTACGGCCCAACGGTGATCGCGTTCGAGCGTTTAAAGGCGGCTGGTGTCGAGTTGGTGATCACCGTCGATTGCGGGGCAGCGGCCGAGGGGCCGCTGAATGCGGCGGCTGATCTTGGCGTCGATGTCGTCGTGCTGGATCACCATTTGATGGGCGGGCCGCCGCCGAAGGCGCTGGCGGTCGTCAATCCCAACCGCATGGATGATCGCTCTGGCCAAGGGCATTTGACGGCTGCGGGCGTGGTGCTGGTGGCGATGGCGGCGATTAATCGCGAAGCGCGCCGGCGTGGTTCGATTGGCTCGAACAATCTGCCTGATCTCATGCAAATGCTCGATCTCGCAGCGATCGGCACAGTGTGCGATGTGGCGCCGCTGACGGGCTTCAATCGCGCGATCGTGGCGCAGGGGCTCAAAGTCCTGCGCAACGGTAAGAACATCGGCATGGCCGCGCTCTCCGAGAATGCGGGCCGCAAGGGCCAGGCCAGTGTCTATGATTTTGCCTTTATTCTAGGCCCGCGCATCAATGCGGGCGGACGCGTGGGCGATGCATCGCTGGCAACGCGTTTGCTCTCGACAGAAGATCCAGACGAAGCGCGTGAGTTAGCGGTGACGCTGGAAGCATTGAACCAAGAGCGCCGCCAGCGCGAAGCGGAGATGCTGGCGGAAGCCGAGACCAACGCGATTGCTGAAGCTGAGAAGCACAACGTGATTATCGTTGGCTCGCATCGTTGGCATCCAGGCGTGATCGGCATCGCGGCGGGACGGTTGAAGGATCGGCTGATGAAGCCGACGATCGTGCTGGGCGGCGTCAGCGAACATGAGCCGGCGAAGGGTTCGGGGCGTTCGACGCCTGGCGTGAATCTTGGCGCTGCGGTCGCGGCGGCGAAGGAAGCGGGGCTGCTGATCAATGGCGGCGGTCACGCGGCGGCGGCTGGTCTTACCGTCGAGTGGGACAAAGTCGAAGCCCTGAAGGCGTTTCTCTCCGAGCGCCTGTCGGGAGAGCTGGCCGCGTCAGCGGGCGAAGCGCGCGCGCTTTCGATCGATGCGGCGGGCGCGATCAGCGCGCTTGATCTCGATCTCATCGATGCGCTCGACCGCATTGGCCCATACGGACAGGGGCACCCTGAGCCAGTGTTTGCATTGCCAAACGTGCGCGTCTCGTTCGCCAAGCTGGTGAAGGAAGAGCACGTGCGCTTTACGCTCGAGGACACGCGCGGCGCGCGTGTGAGCGGCATTGCGTTTCGGGCGATGAAAAGCCCGATGGGCGAGGCGATGATGAAGAAGGACGTTGTCTATCATGCCGCCGTGCGCCTCAAGCGCAACGAGTGGAACGGCAACGTGAAGGCCGAGGTCGAGATCGTCGATTTGGCCGAGGCGAAGGGTTAGAAATCGTCTTCGCGCTTGGTGAGTTTGCCCACCGACCATGCGATCATGGCCAGACCCGCAACAGTCGAGAAATCGACCATCGGCGCTGACGCGGCGATGTGGATGAAGGGACCCATCCAATCCATGAATGGCAAGCCCAAGCGCAGGTAAAAGAACACCAGCAGCGCCAGCAGCAACGCCCAGCCGGTTATCAGGCCGACGATCCCCAGCATTTGCTTGTCCCGGCTTGCCAGCGCCAATCAGCGCCTCTATATGGCGCCTTCCCGCGCGCCTGGGGCAACCTGGGCGGGCCACGCGGGCCCTTCGTCTATCGGTTAGGACGCCTGGTTTTCAACCAGGAAAGAGGGGTTCGACTCCCCTAGGGCCTGCCACTTCCCCGCCTTCGCCGCCGTGCTAAAAGCGCCCCCACACCAGGGGACGCCATCATGCTTACGGTCGCCGCACGCACTTTTGCTCTCGTTGTCTGCCTGGCGATTTACGCCTGCGCCCAGCCCGCGCCGCGGGCTGCGATCGACCCAGTCTCGGGTTTGGAGCTCGAGCAAGTCGTGGTCGAGACACAGAACGGGCCCGTGACCTTTACGGCCGAGATCGCCGACGATGAGCAAGAGCGCAATCGCGGCCTCATGTTCCGGGAAAGCTTGGCCGACGATCGCGGCATGTTGTTCCACTTCCAGCAGCCGGAAATGGCGAGCTTTTGGATGCGCAACACCATCATCTCGCTCGATATCATTTTCATCGCCCCAGACGGCCGCATCCTGAACATCGCCGAGCGTACGACACCATATTCCGACGCGCCGGTGCCGGCTGTCGGCATGACACGCGGGGTGCTGGAGCTTCGTGGTGGGCGCGCCGCTGAGCTGGGCATTCGCCCCGGCGATCACGTGCGGCATCGCATCTTCCAGTAAGTGCGTTGCGGTGCGGGCCGGCGCGTGGCAACAGAGCCGCCCAGTCGGGGTATAGCTCAGCCTGGTAGAGCGCCAGCTTTGGGAGCTGGATGTCGAGAGTTCGAATCCCTCTGCCCCGACCAAATCTTCTAACTTAGCTGAGATCAATTCTCGCGCGCATACCGGTTGCTGTGCACGTTAAACGCGAATTGGATTAACCCAATTTGGGTCATCCTGCCAATGGCATCGGCCGATTGGGCGGGTGTCAGCGCACAGGAGCAGCGCCGCATCCAGCTGGAAGCGGAGCGCGCAGCGAAAGAAACCGAGCAGAACAGTGTCGTCACAGCGCGCGCTGACGCGCTGAAGCGCTTGTCCGGCGCGGATTTGACGGCCTCGATCGATAACGCCTTCCTGGAGAGCTACGAACCTCTCCGCGTCGACGACAACGCCGCGATCTCGGCCATGCACGAGGCGGTCAGTGCTACGTCCGACGTGGCGCAAGGCATGCAAAACGGCACGCAGGATTTGTTGAGCGCGGCGGAATCGCTGTCGCGCCGTACTGAGCAGCAGCGGCGAACCTCGAAGAGACGAAAGTGTCGCTCGAGGAGATTACGGCGCCACGGCGCAAGACGCTAACCACGCCAATGTGGTGGTGGGTCAAGCCAAACAAGAGGGTGATCCCCTGAAGGGCATTGTCGCTCAGATTTCAGAGATTTCTCAGATCGTTGAGCAGATCGCGGCTGGGTCGCAAGAGCAGGCCCCCGCGCTCAAACAAGTCAACAGCGCCGTTAACGAAATGGATCAGATAACGCAGCAGAATGGGGCCATGGTCGAGCAGAGCACGGCCGCGAGCACGGCGTTGGCGCAAGATGCCGAGCAACTCGCGGCGCTGATGGCGCGCTTCACGGTGGCGACAGCCGCAATGGTGCAAACTTGGCCGGGGCGCGCTCCCTCGAGGCAGAGCCAGCGCCGTCGCGCTTGATGGAGGATGAACAATGCTGCGCGAAGACGTGCATGGGGGCAAAGTGCAGATTGAGCTTATGCTCTTTCGCATTGCCGGTCAGGAATATTGCATCGACATCCAGCAAGTACGCGAAATTCGCGGCTGGGCGGCGGCGACGCCGTTGCCGCAAGCGCCGCGCTTCGTGCGGGGCGTGATCAATTTGCGCGGCGCGGTGCTGCCGATCCTAGATCTGGCCGACCGTTTGGGCTTTGGCCCGACCGAAGTCAGCGCGCGCAACGCGATCATCGTCGTGCGCATGGGCGAGGGCCTAGTTGGCCTTCTGGTCGATGAAGTGTCGGAGATCATGACCGCCGCCAGCGACGCGCTGCAGCCGACGCCGCAAATGGTCGAGGGCGAAGGCTCGTTCGTGAAGGGCATTCTGGTGGAGGGCGATCGCCTGATCACTTGGATTATGCTTGAAAACGTACTGCCGCGCGAAGTCGAACTCGCCGCTTGATATAAAAAGCGCCGCGCTTCAGCGAAGAAGCGCGGCGTTGTTTTGTGCGTGCCTAGGCTTACGGGTAACGCTCGCCGTTCTCGTAATAATACTGACCCGATTGCGGATCGCGGAAATAATAGCGACCCGAACGGGCGTCATACGATTCACGGCGATTGACCTGTTGGCCATTGTTCGCGCCGCAACGCCCGTCGCGCACACAACCAGCGTATGCGCCGCCCGCTGCACCAACGGCCGCGCCGATAGCCGCGCCGGCGCCCGCATCGCCGTCACCCACATTGTTGCCAATCACGGCGCCAGCGACGCCGCCAAGAACCGCGCCCGTGGCGGCGCCGCGTTCCATATTTCCTGTCTGGGTGCACGCAGCGGCCAACAAAGCGGCCGCCGCGATCGATGCAATCAAGCTCATGCGCATGGGAATTCTCCTTTAAAGCTTCGAGCCTTGAAACGCCTCGTGGGGGCGTACGTTCCGAAGTGCGCTGTGGAGACGCGCTAGATGACGTTTGCTTCACGCAAGCGGGTGAGTTCCGCTTCGCTCAATGCGAGAAGTTCCGTCAGCGTCGCATCGGTGTTTTCACCGAGCGTTGGTGGGGCGGCGTGTGTCGTTGGCGGCGTCTGGCTTAAGCGCAGCGGGTTGGCGGCCAGTTTGATCGGCGTGCCGTCGCTCCGCGTAACGCTTTCAACGGCGTTGCGTGCGATCACTTGTGGATCGGCGTAAACTTGATCGAGCGTGTTGATTGGCCCGCATGGCACTTGTGCGGCTTCCAGCGCCGCAACCCATTGCGCCGTCGTTTTGCGCGCCATGATCGTGTTGAGCGCCGCCGTGAGTTCAACACGATTGCGCACGCGCGCTTCGTTGTGGGCGAACTTGGGGTCATCGCAGAGCTCTACGCCGGCCGCCGCGCAGAAATCGTGGAATTGGCCGTCATTGCCGACGGCGAGAATGATGTGGCCATCTGCGGTAGGCAATACTTGGTAGGGCGCGATCGCGGCGTGCTGATTGCCGAGGCGTGTGGGCTTGTCGTGCGAAGCGAGATAACTCGCGCCGATATTGGCGAGCATAGCCACTTGCGTATCCAGCAGCGCCGCATCGATCTGCTGGCCTTCGCCTGTGCGTTCGGCGTGGCGCAGCGCTGCGAGAATGCCGGTGACGGCGTACATGCCGGTGAAGAGATCGGCGACAGCGACGGCGCTCTTCATAGGTTCGCCCATCGGCTCGCCGGTGAGGCTCATCAAGCCGCCCATGCCTTGGATGATGTAATCGTAGCCCGGGCGGTTTGAGTACGGGCCGTTCTGGCCGAAGCCCGTGATTGAGCAATAGACGATGGCTGGATTGATCGCGCGCACGCTCTCGTAATCGAGGCCGTATTTTCTCAAGCCGCCAGTTTTGAAGTTCTCGACCAAGATTTTGCAGTGCGGGATGAGACGCTTCACGAGTGCGGCGCCCTCGGGCTTGGCGAAGTCGATCGTGACCGAGCGCTTGTTGCGGTTTGCGCACAGATAATAGGCGGCGTCGCCATGCGCGCCGTCTTCGCCATTCAAGAACGGCGGGCCCCAGGCGCGCGTATCGTCGCCGGCGCCGGGTTTTTCGATCTTGATCACGTCGGCGCCAAAGTCGCCCAGGATTTGCGTCGCCCAGGGACCGGCCAGCACGCGCGAGAGGTCAAGCACACGCACGCCTGTAAGGGCGGCTTTGGGTTTGGTGTCGCTCATGAACTCGTCGCCTATCGCTTTGCGCCAATTGGACGCGGTGGTAGAGCGGAGCCATGAGCGAAGTCAAAACGCCGATCGCCACAGGCGGCTGCCAATGCGGGGCGGTGCGCTACCAAATGTATGTCGTCCCGCAGAACAGCCACGTCTGCCATTGCCGCATGTGCCAGCGCGCGACGGGCGGCGTGTTCGCCGCGCTGGCGGGTGCGCCAAAGGCCGAGTTCGCGTGGACGAAGGGTGCGCCCGCGATGTTCGCGAGTTCCAATCTCGCGCAACGTGGTTATTGCCGTGATTGCGGCACGCCGCTTTCGTTCGCCTACAACACGCCGGAGGCGCGCATCTATGTGACCATAGGCTCGCTGGATGCGCCCGAAGATGCGCCGATCGTGATGCAATACGGAATTGAAGCGCGGCTGCCATGGGTAAAATTCTGTGAAGAGGTGAAGAGTGAGCGCACAGGCGAGAGCGCCGACGCGCAGACCTTCTTTGCCAATATGCAGGTCAATCAAAGCTCATGAGATCGCGGCTTCGCTCGCGGGTGCGGGCGCTCTATTTCGGCCACACGCAGGGCGCGCTGCGCTTTCAGGGCGTGCTGCTTGCGCTCGACGTGCTGATTATCGGCTTCTTCATTGGCAGCCAATTCATCACGGAACAGCCTTGGTTTTGGATCGCGGACGCGGCGATCGCGGTGTTCCTCGCGACGGACCTGTTCGCGCGACTGTTTGCGTTCGCCACGCTGAAACGCTGGCTCAAATATCCAACGACGTGGATCGACCTCGTTGTATTCGCTACGCTGCTATTGCCGACATTGCTCCATAATTGGGGCTTCCTGCGCATCGCGCGGCTTTGGACGATCGTACACAGCGAGCGGTTCTGGAACGTGCTGGCGCGCGGCCGTTTTGACGAGACACGGATCGAGGATCTCACGAAGGCGATCGTCACGCTGTTCGTGTTCATCTTCATGGCCGCGGGTTTCACGCAGGCCGTGTTCCTCGGACAGCACCCGAAGCTGAATAACTTCGTTGATGCGATTTATTTCGTGGTCACCTCACTCACGACGACCGGCTACGGCGACATCACGATCGATACGGCGGCGGGGCGCTTGTTCTCCGTCGTGCTGATGATCACGGGCATCAGCTTGTTCTTCTCAATCGCGCAAAAGGCCTTCGCCAGCTCACAGAAGATCATTCCGTGCCATGAATGCGGCCTCGATCGGCACGAGCAAGACGCAAAATTCTGCAAGTCGTGCGGTGCAAAGCTCGGCGCGACCTTGCGTCGGCGCGCGCTTGCCGTCAGAAGGCGCGAGCTAGGGGGCGGTTAGCTCAGCGGTAGAGCGTCTCGTTTACACCGAGAGGGTCGGGGGTTCGATCCCCTCACCGCCCACCAGCCTTCGCTCGACGCAAGTCGAGAGAAGGTTGTCCGCCGGAGCCTTGGCGGAGGGGGGCTTGCAAACCTGGCGTCGTTCTTTGGCTGGCGTGCGCCAACACCGCCGCCCCGTCTGTGGATAATTGCTTCGCCTGACGCGTGTGGCGGGGTATGAGTCTGTGCATGCGCTGGACGATGACTAGGGTTGGACTGGCCGCTCTGGCCGGATTGGTGGTTTCGGCCTGCGATAGGTTGTCGCTTGAACCCCATGAAGCCGCTTCCGCGCCTTCTGAACCAGTCGCTGTCACGTATCTCGACCCAGATATCCGGCCGTTCGCGGGGCGTCGCTACGCCGAGTTCGTGGTATCTGAGGGCATGCGACGGTATGCGACTGCCTCTTTGAGGCTCTCGGAGTCGGAGCAGGCGCGGTTTGAGGCCGGGATGTCAGTGGAAGAACCCGCGACTGTCGCAATTGGCGGCGGCGCCGAAGCCTTGGTGTTCTCCGGTTGCGCCATTTCGGGGTGCCCCCATGGGCGCTCGGTGTTGGCGATCGACGCTCGAAATGGCGCGGTGTTCGTGGGTGTCGCAGGGCAGGGTGGCTCGGAGGCGCTGATTCCAAATGATCGGCTCGAGGCGCTATTGCGGGTGACCTCGCCGACGATGCGCTGGGAAGACCCCGTCCGCGCCCCTCAAGCGGCGGCCCTGCCTGCAGACACGCCATAGAGCGCACTGCAACGCGCCTAAGTGTGCTTGACCGCCCGAACGGCTTGGCCTAATTCCGCGCCTCTCGCGAAGAGACGCGGGTGTAGCTCAGTTGGTTAGAGCGCCGGCCTGTCACGCCGGAGGTCGCGGGTTCGAGCCCCGTCACTCGCGCCATATTTTCCAAGGACTTCCTGGGAAATTGGTGATGGAACGGCCTCACGTTCCATCGGATTTCTAGAGCGATGTTCCATCGCCGGCCGTTTTTAACCCTTCGCGTCAGCCTCGGTAAGCGCCTGCGCTTTGACGCGCTTCGAGAGTGATTGGCGCGACTTCACGACCGTAGACGGCGTGTAGGTCGCCTCCAGGAAAGCCGACTTATCCCGATTGTTGGCGAGGAGTTCGGCCCGGTCTTTGCGGCTCATGCCGCCGATGTCGGCTTCGACCTTGGCGGTCCGGCGAAGGTCTAGCATGACCCGGGTGTCGCCCGGCATGACGACCTCTCGCGTTAGCCGGAAATGGCGCTCCCAGAGGTCCTTACCGGCTCCCAGAACGTTTCGGAGCGCGATTGAGCGCACGTCCACGGGCGAGAGGGCTCTGTCGTAGGCAATTCCGATCCCGAGCGCCAAAGCCCAGCGCCCGCGCGCCTCAGCGCCTTGCTGAAGGGCTCTGATCTCGGAGGCCGGACATATCCCGCTCCGTCCCGCCGGCTGTGGGTTGGGGACGCGGCCGATCGGGGCCTTGGTGATGAGCTGATAGGAGGCCGCCGCGTTCAGGAGCGCCCTCCAAACCCCTGCGCGCAATAGGTGTCCAGTTCGGCGGCTATATGAGCGCAGTGCCGGCGCTCATGGAAACGCCAGCAATTGTCTCTGTCCTTGTTATCGCTGGCGGACGCGCGCAGAGCGGCGACCGTTCGGGTCAAGCCTCACTTGTGGCGCGAAGTGCTGCTGAACGGCGCTGCCGTATTGTTGCTCGGGAGCTTCGTGATCGGCCTGTTGACCGGCGAGCGCGGCATGACGCGACTTTCATCCCGGCATCCCGGCATCCCAGCATCCCGGCATC
>Ga0315902_10006167_pt1 | contig 16695 bp, 26 predicted proteins | sample LakEriMetagenome_9_FD_203523 | JGI IMG/M metagenome (GOLD analysis project Ga0315902, IMG submission 203523) | Freshwater fungal communities from buoy surface, Lake Erie, Ohio, United States - Buoy 12 MA117 | ecosystem: Environmental > Aquatic > Freshwater > Lake > Lake biofilm | place: USA...
ACCCCAGCAAAGTTGATGATCGCTGGTGGTATTGTTTCTTCAGTATTGGGCGGTCTTTATGGAGCATTTGAATTCTATAAAGATTATATGGACATGAAGCAACAGATCCAAGAATACGTTGCCCCAGACCTTTCTGCAATTAACGAGCGCATCACGAAGATGGAAGAGCGTGTTGATAATGCAGTCGTCATGGTCGACGAGAGCGGCGACATTCTTCGCGATGTTCGTTCGGATCTAAAGGGTGACATTGATAGCCTACAAGCAGATGTCGATGCAGCAGAAAGACGCAATCGCGAACTTGATAAGGAAGTTCGTGGATTCGTTGGAGTTACAGATCGCGAGATGTCAGCGCGATTAAGAACGATCGAGCGTGAAACAGACTCTAAATTGAAGGAATTGGAAAAGAAAGTCGACGAGAAGATTCAGAAAGCATGGGAAAATCCATTGGCTAAATAAGAAACCATGATGGAAACATTATGTCTCCGAAATGTAGATAAGCGATATATTGTGAGTTTTCGTAGTCGGATTCTTATATTAACCCACGATTATAATGTAGCGGTAAAGTATATGAATTTCGTAAAATTCGCAAAAAATGTATTAGGAGACAAAAAATGAGTCTATTCGCTGGTTTAAGATCAATGGTCGCCGATGGTGCAGATGGTTCTATCTCATCTAAGCGTGTAATTACGACACTAGCAACTTTCTTGGTTGCTCTTGCGTTTTTATTAAATCTATTTGCTGGAATGACTGTCGATAAAAATATGTATGATTCAATGATGATGATTGTTATTGCTGGACTTGGTACTACTGTTGCGGAGAAATTCGCTAAAAAATAATATATTAGGAGTTTAAAATGGGTACATTAGTTGTTGTTTTATTGCTCGCTGTTGCTGGTTGGATTGTTTGGAAATTAGTTAAAGATCCAGACAAGAACGATGATGGCGTTGTTGACGCAAAAGACGTTGTTGCTGCTGCAAAAGAAGTTGCTGTTGAAGCAAAGGCTCATGCAGAAAAAGCAGCAGAAGTTGCTGTTGAGAAAGTCAAGAAGGCACGCAAACCAAAGGCACCAAAAGTATGAAGAAGTTAATTGCTCTCGCAGCACTAACTCTTTCTGCAGTCGCATTAGCAAACCCTTACGATTACAAAGTCGTAAAGGTTGCTGATGGCGACACGGTGGTGTTTGAAGCACCATTCATGCCAAAGCCACTCAAGCCACAATTAAGTTTGCGTGTTTTGGGTGTTGATACACCAGAAAAAGGAGCACGTGCTGGTTGCCCAAAAGAAGCAGCTGCTGCCGAAGCAGCAAGTGCCTTTACAAAAAACCTAGTTGCAAATGCAAAATCAATTCAAATCGAATTGAAAGAGCACGACAAGTTTGGTGGACGTGTGCTTGGCGACGTGATTATTGATGGTCAGAAACTTTCTGAACTTCTAATCAAGAACGGTCACGCTCGTGCATACTTTGGCGAAAAGAAAGCCAGTTGGTGCGATTAATGTTTATATTCTCGCAGGTATCTGTACCATTCATTTGGATGCTGCGAATACTTGCAGAATTCTTTAGACACATTTCTCTTGGTTGCTTTTGGTTGTATGAGAAGTTGCTTGGCGCAAGTATGTGGTTGAATGATCTGACTGAAGCAGACGTTTGGTCGAGGGATTAATCTATGCTGATACCATTACCCTATAAGATCCTTGCTGTGGTCTTTATAGTCGGCGGCGCATTTGCTGCTGGCTATCAAAAAGGAACTGCAGCAGGTGAGGCTGAAATTCAACGTGCAGCGAACGAAGCAGAAGAATTGTCTCTCAAATTGAAAAAAGAGCAAGCAATGATTCGCGAAGTTGTGAAGGTTGAATACGTTGACAAGATCACACGAATTAAAGAGAAAGAAACAAAGATTGTTGAAGCGGCTGCAGGTACTGTTCCAGGACAATATGATTTGTCAAATGGATGGGTCCACACTCATAATGCTGCAGCGTCTCCAACACTTGAACTTGATATGAATCTTGCTGCTGACCCATCAAGTTCGTTTGTAAGAGACAATCAAGCACTACAAACAGTTGCCGAGAATTATTCTATTTGTTTACAGAATGCTCAGCAACTTTCTTCGCTACAAAAATATATTATTGAAGTCAATAAGAAAATTGACGAAGAAAATAAGAAACGCGGAATTGACATTGAACTGCCTGATCTGCCATGGAAAAAGAAGGAGGGCGCATGAAATACCTTCTAGTGATTTTACTTTCATTAAGTCTTGCTGGCTGTGGAAACCCTTTGACGCGATTACTTCCAAAACTTGAAAAGTTAGAAGTTGATCCAATCTTAATGGCACCACCAAAGGAATTGAAGTTAATTCAAAAACCAAGCCCAGAACAAATACAAAAGATGATGGAAGAACAAGAAAAACAAAAGGCTGCTGCAAATGTCCCACCTCAGTGATACTGGATTTAATTATTTCCAACATCTAACCAGAGCATGGAAATTCTCCTTTATTCTCTTTGTACATGGCTTGTTTCCAGAAATTTGGAAAACAAAAGCCAGCGATGAAATGTGCAAAGATTCGAGCACACGAAAGTATCTTTTAGAAAAACATTACGGGATTAAAAATGATTGACTTTGAGGCGAGATTAAGTAAACTAGAGACTGATGTCGCTGCAATGAAAGAGAAGGTTTCTTTCTTTACAGTCATCTACGAGAAGTTTGACAAAACTCTTGAGAAACTCGACGAACGTCAAAACGACGATCGTAAAGAACTACAAGCCATGATGGATGAATTGCGTACAGATATTGTGCAAGAAATGAAAGCATTACGCGAAGATATGGCAGCACAACATAATGTCGAAAAACAAAAGATTGAAGATCTTAACAAATGGCGTTGGCTTGTAATGGGTGGTGCTGTTGTTGTTGGCTGGATTATTTCTCGATTAGGATTACCATTTGAGATTAAGTAATTATGATAATTTATTATGTGAACGATGTTCCAACAGATCTTGCAGATACAATAGAAAAGTATGTTTTATCTCCAGATATTCCATGGTCATACACAATATCAACTGTGTCTCCTGAAGTTGTAACTAACAAAAATAATGTGTCTGACGATTTTATTGTCAAAGATCATGAGATGATGAGTCATATAATTTACTCAGCAGGCAGTTCCGTAGAAAGTAAGTCTTATGATGTTGTTAAACATTTATCAGATTACCTAATTAACTATTTTGAAAACAATATTCTTTATGCCAAATTACGCCCTTTGCGAATTGTAGCGGTAATGAATCTTCCTAGAAAAACTGCTGAGGGAACAATTCAACAACCACACACAGATATAAATTTCCCTTCAGAATCTGATGAAGAAAATTACTATAGTTTTTTATACTATCCAATAAATTGTGATGGTGACACTTATTTTTTTGAAACAAGAGAAAATTACAAAAACAATTTAATTGCAAAATCATCTCCAATAAAAGGAACTGGAGTCTTGTTTTCTCCTAATATGAATCATGCAGGTTCATTACCTGTTCATAGTAACAGAAGAATCATTATAAATTTTCTTTTTGAGGCTTTGTAGCGATTAATGTTAATTTATTATGTAAACGATATTCCAACAGATCTTGCAGATAAAGTTGAAGAGTATGTATTATCTGAAGACATACCGTGGGTTTATGTAAAGAATAGTATTAATAAAAAAGATTTATGCATATCGAAAATAATTAATATAGAAACAAAAGGATTTAAAATCCGCGATCACTCATTCTTTGGTTCAATGTTGTGCTGGGAAAGAGAACCAAATGAGTGGATTGGTGTTATTGAAGAATTGTCTAATTACTTGGTCGATTATTTTGGACATAATTTGGTATATGAGAAGTTTAGAACTGGAAGAATTTTAGCAAATATGACTTTTCCTAGAAACACTGCAGTTGGAACAATTCAATATCCTCATCCAGATTGCGGTAAAGGTGGACCATATTATAGTTTTTTATATTATCCAACTGACAGTGATGGTGATACTTATTTTTTTGATGATAATGATGAACTAATTGCAAAAGCAAGTCCGTTAAAAGGAACTGGAGTATTGTTTGATTCAAACATGTATCATGCTGGTTCGCTGCCTGTGCATAATGAACGAAGAATTGCAATTAATTTTATGTTTGAAAGATTGAAATATTTTAAAGAATGATGTATGATGGTATGTCATGAACAATTTATGTGATGTATGTCCGTTTATATTGATAGAAAATTTCTTGGTTTTGTTTCATCTAAATTAGAGCAGTTTAAAGAGAAAAAAACTGATCTCTACAATTTTAGGTGTCCATATTGCGGTGACTCGAAGAAAAACAAGTTAAAGGCAAGAGGCTATGTTTATCGCAAGTCCAACGACTACTTCTTCGTCTGCCACAATTGCAGCAAGTCTACGACGTTTGCGAAATTTCTGGAGCACGTCGATGGTACAACCTATAAGCAGTATATCCTCGAACGATATGCAGCTGGTGAAACAGGATACGGCACTAACGCCAAGAAGCCTGATTTCGAACAACTCAAGGGAAACGCCTACGCCAGACTCCAGTCTACTCTCAACAACTCCAGAGGAGATTCAACGCAATCTCAAAGCCTGGAGAGAACTTGGCGAGCGTATACACATTATAGTGTAGCAAATTTACCCGAAGAGCACTATGCTCGAGCCTATATAAAAAAGAGGAAGATTCCCGAAAAGTATTGGGATGAAATTTTATTCATTCCAAAATTTCGAGATTTCCTAGATACAGAGTTCCCCCAACACGGCAAAGACGAGGTTCCAAACGACGATCGTATTGTTCTTTTCTACACAAACGAGAAAGGAGAAATTACGAACGTTGCAGGGAGAGCATTGTCTGACACCAAGATTCGTTACGTTACAGTCAAGATCTCAGATGAGAAGAAGGTGTTTGGATTGCATCGCTTGCGCAAGCAAGAACGTATCTATGTCTTGGAAGGGCAGTTTGATTCTTATTTTGTTGAGAATAGCATTGCCTCTGGCGATTCTAATTTGGGTGGCGTGGCAGCAGTTCTTCCAGAACTAGATACTGTTCTAGTTTATGATAATGAGCCGCGCAATAAAGATATTGTAAAACAAATTGAGAAATCAATTGACAAGGGACATAAAGTTTGTTTGTTTCCTGAGAGTGTCTCTGGAAAAGATGTGAATGAGATGATACAAAATGGCTTTACTTCTGATGAAATAAAGAGTATTATAGATAACAATACATTCAGTGGATTGTCTGCCAAACTGAAGTTTACGCATTGGAAAAGGTGCTAAAATGAATCTATCAGATCAAGGTTTAGAAATTGTTTTAAATCCAATAGTACAAGTGCGCCTTTCTCATTACAACAACATGTGGTATGTTGAATACAAACGTCAGCCAAAATATTTCTTTGACAAATGGTGGTGGTTTGACGACAGCACACATGCAGAGTATACTGACGCATATGTTCGTGCGCAGACTCTTGCCGCTCAAGGTGGTACAAAGGAAGTTAAACCAAAACAAGTACAAGTATTTAATGTAGCGAGCGAATAATCATGAAAGTAAAATTGATTTCTTATAGCAAGCCAGTTCTTGAGGGATTGGATACGCCAACGGACCTTGTTGCCTTCTGCGCAAGAGTGTCCAATCCCTCCAACCAAATGAATAGCGAGACTGCAGAAAAGTTGATCAAATATTTGGTCAAGCATCAGCATTGGTCTCCGCTTGAAATGGCAACAATGTGTCTTGAAATTGAAACAACAAGAGACATTGCACGTCAGATTCTGCGTCATCGCAGTTTCTCATTTCAAGAATTTTCTCAGCGGTATGCTGATCCAACGAAAGATCTAGAATTCACTTTCCGTGAAGCAAGATTGCAAGACGAAAAAAATAGACAGAACAGCGTCAAGACTGATAACTACCCATTGATCTATGAATGGAATAATAGACAAAAAGATATTATTGAACTTGTAAAAACACACTACAGTTGGGCAATTAAAAACGGCATTGCTAAAGAACAAGCACGAGCAATTCTCCCAGAAGGATTAACTTTATCTCGACTTTATATGAGTGGAACCTTGAGATCATGGATTCACTATATACAACTCCGAAGCGGCAATGGCACTCAAAAGGAACACATGGATATTGCGAAAGAGTGTGCAAAGGTTATCGCCGAGGTTTTCCCTCTTTCAACACAATTTATCGCAACAGAATAACAAGGAGCAGATGATGACAACTAGACTTCCAAGCATCTATCAAGATTTCATTCACATTTCTCGCTATGCACGCTTCAATGACGAACTAGGTCGTCGCGAGACATGGGATGAGACTGTAGATCGCTACATTCGATTCTTCCAAGAGAAGACAAACAATAATAAGAAAGTTCCTTGGGAAGAATTGCGCGAAGCCATTCTTGGCTTGGAAGTCATGCCATCAATGCGTTGCTTGATGACTGCTGGTCCTGCATTAGAAAAAGATCAAGTTGCTGGATATAACTGCTCATATGTTGCGATTGACACACCAAAAGCATTCGACGAAATCATGTATATTCTCATGTGCGGAACTGGCGTTGGATTCTCTGTAGAGTCAAAATATACAAACAAACTCCCAGAAGTGCCAGAAGAATTACACGAAACAGACACAACGGTTGTGATTGCTGACTCAAAGATTGGTTGGGCTTCAGCATATCGTGAAATCATTTCTCTTTTGTATTCTGGAAAGATCCCAAAATGGGATGTGTCAAAGGTTCGTCCTGCTGGCGAACGTCTAAAAACTTTTGGTGGTCGTGCGAGTGGACCAGAGCCATTGGTTGATCTAATCAAATTCACTCTCAACATCTTTCAAAAGGCACGTGGTAGAAAACTATCAACGTTGGAGTGTCATGACATCGTATGCAAGATTGCTGATATTGTTGTTTGCGGTGGCGTTCGCCGCAGTGCTCTCATTTCTCTTACCGACCTCAACGATGACCAACTGCGCCATGCAAAGTCGGGAGATTGGTGGGCGCATAACGGACAAAGAGCGTTGGCAAACATATCAGCGGTGTATGATAAACAGGTAGACATGGATACATTCATGAATGAATGGCATGCTCTCTATATGTCAAAGTCTGGTGAGCGTGGTATCTTCTCGCGTGCTGCTTCACAGGCTGTCGCTGCCAAGAATGGTCGTCGCGATCCAAAGCACGAATTCGGTACTAACCCATGTTCTGAAATTATCTTGCGTCCATTTGAATTCTGCAATCTTTCAGAGATTGTTGTTCGCGCAAATGATGATGTTGACTCATTGAAGCGCAAAGCACGTCTCGCTACAATTATTGGAACATTACAATCAACACTCACAAACTTCCGCTATATCAACAAGCGTTGGAAGAACAACTGTGATGAGGAGCGTTTGTTGGGTGTATCGTTGACAGGTATTTGTGACAGCAAGTTGCTAAATAAACCATCTCAGAAACTCGCGGATGCACTGGATGCAATTCGACTACACTGCGTTGAAACGAATAAAGAATTCGCCGATGCTCTTGGTGTTCCACAGTCGGCTGCAATCACTTGCGTTAAACCTTCAGGCACTGTTTCTCAATTGGTGGATTCCGCATCAGGCATTCACCCACGTTATGCTCAGTTTTACATTCGCCGTGTAAGAGCAGACATGAAGGATCCTCTTGCCAAGTTTATGATTGACAAGGGATACAAGGCTGAAGAAGATTTCTACAGCAAGTCAAATTGGGTGTTCTCATTCCCAATGAAAGCCCCAAAGAATTCCGTCACTCGCAATGACATGACTGCCATTGAGCAATTGGAACTTTGGAAAATCTATCAGGATCACTGGTGTGAACATAAACCATCTATTACTGTTTACGTTGGTGATGATGAGTGGATGGAAGTTGGTGCATGGGTTTACAAGAACATCTCAATTCTTTCAGGTGTTTCTTTCCTTCCACGTGACAATGGTTCATATCGCCAAGCACCATACGAAGAAATTGATGAAGCGAAGTATAATGAACTTCTTGCGCTCCAGAACGTTGACATCAACTGGGTGGAGTTTATGGAAGAAACAGACACTACAACTTCAGCAAAGGAACTCGCATGCTCCGCTGGAGTTTGCGAGATCTGATACATAACACGAGGGTAAAAAACAATGTCAGTAAATATACAAAATATGTCAGAAGAGGCTTTTTTGAAACTAACGCCAGAGGGAAAGGAAGCCCGAATTGCCGAGCAATGGGCAACGGAAAAGGTAACAGAACTTCTTGAGTGGCGTGTGAACAATCCAGAAAAAGCTGCTGAGTGCGCTAGACAAGCAAGAGAAATTACTGCCAAGTGGTTGGAAGATCGCAGAATTATGAGAGAAACCAACCTTGAAGCATTTGTTGCGATGGTAAAAAATGAGGCACCAGGAAGTAAAGATCCTAGCAGACACACTTATCTCGAAGAAAGAAAACTTGTAACTGCTTTGAGGAGAGAAGAAGCCATTGCTAAAAAAGAGGCTGATTTCGCAAAAGCACAGGCTGAAAAGTTGGCTGCTAGAGAAGCAGAAAGGGTAGCAAAACTCGCTGCTAAAAAGTAATGTTGTTAGTTGTTAATATATAAAAAGGAGAAAGTTATGAAGAATGTTATTCTAGTTGGTTTAGTTGCTGTTGGTCTAGTTGGTTGTGGCGCAAAGGAAGAAGCCGCAGTTGAAGCAGCACCTGCTGTTGAAGTTGCTACCGAAGCACCTGCTGCAGACGCTGCCGTTGAAGCCGCTCCTGCTGCTGATGTTGCTGCAGTTGAGGCACCTGCCGCTCAATAATTATTTGAGGTGATTTGTGAAGATAAGCGTGATTACACCAACGCATCTTAAAAATGCGTTTATAACTGAACTATATCATAGCCTAAGAACTCAGAACTATGAAAATTGGGAATGGGTTCTATTTTTGAATGGAGGAGCAACTTCAGATCAAATTGATAATTATGTAAAGATTGATCCGCGTGTAAAAATCTTCACAAGCGAAGACCCAAATACAAATATTGGATTCAACAAAAATAAAGCATTTCACCTGGCAACAGGTGAAGTGCTTGTTGAAATGGATCATGACGATCTTCTTACAGTAGATTGTTTAGAGGAACTTGCAAAAGCATATCAAGAAAATCCAGATGTTGGATTTGTCTACAGTGATGATGCTCAGTGGTATCCTGACGAAGAAAATCTGAATCATTTTAATGAAGCGTGTGGATGGACATCCAGAGTTGTTGAGTGGGAAGGAAAAAAATTAATTGCTCATAATAGTTTTCCACCAACAAGTCGAGCATTATCTTTTATCTGGTATTCTCCAGATCATGTTCGATCTTGGAGAGCGTCATTTTATAAATCAATCGGTGGGCATAATGTAGGATTAAGTGTTTGTGACGATCATGAACTCATGATTCGAACTTATCTTAATACGAAAATGCACCACATTCCAAAAGTTTTGTATATCTACAGAATCACTGGACAAAATAGTTTTCTTTTACGCAATCAACAAATTCAAGAAACAACAGTAGAGTTATTTAAAAAATATGCGTGGGATCTTGCTTGCAAAGATGCAAGAGATCAAAAACTTCATATTGTTGAACTAGGTGGTGGGATTGATCCAAAACCTGGATGCAATATTAACATTGATTTGGATGATGGGAACTTTAAATGGGATTTAAACCAAGGCATCCCATTACCAGACAACTCAGTTGGCGTAATCTATGCTTCTCATATTCTTGAGCATTTACACGATAAGCATAAGATTATGTCTGAAATTCATCGCGTTCTTGTTGATGGGGGTTGGGCATTTATCCAGGTTCCGAGCACTGATGGTCGAGGAGCATTTCAAGATCCAACACATGTGAGTTATTGGAATGAGAATTGTTTTTGGTATTACATTGACAAAACCTATGCTCGTTTTATTCGCAACGATAAAATTAAATTTCAATCATTTAGACTTGAAACATACTATTGGGAACCTAGAGAAATTAACGTTGCGGTCACTGATGCTTGGCTTTGTGCAGTTAAATCGGATAAGAAAAGACCGCACTTATTAGCAATATGACAAAAATTGCAATTTTTTACCATGTGTATCAATATGGTGATTGGGAAAATGTGTTCAAAGAACAGATAGACAAACTTAAAAAAAGTTTGTTGTTCGATATTGCTGATTTTATCTATATTGGAGTTAGTGGAGAAGAAATTCTACCAATGACCCAAGAAGATTATGATAGAATTGATGTGATACAAAGAATTTACGGTGAAGATAAAAAACAAGGAGAGGCACCAACACTACGATCCTTGTATGAATTTTGTAAAAATAAACAAGACAATTGGAACGTTTTATTTCTTCATGCAAAAGGAGTCACTTGGTCTTTAGGCGATAAGAAAAAACTATATGTTTCTAGTGTTGATGAATTAGAAGAAATTTGGTCTAATGTTAACAATCCAAAGAATAAACTTTTGACAATGGATTGTTATAAAAACATTATAAAGTGGCGAAACTACATTGAATTTTTCTTGATTGAAAAATGGAGGACGTGTGTTAATAAATTAAACGTACCATCTTTGTTGACTCAATTTGGAACATACCAGACATTTGATACGGTTGGTACAGAATGGCTTCCATATTTTGCAGTAAATGAACTTGGTTCTAAAGAAGCCATTGGTAAACTTCATGATTTTGGGCATTATAGCGGGAACATGTGGTGGGCAAATTCATCATATATAAAAACTCTAGATTGGAATTTTGTAGAAAATACTAATTATTTTTTTGGTGGTAAAATTGAGGGTAGAAGATTTTTATCTGAAGCATGGATTGGTTTAGGTAAACCAGTTTTTTATAACTTCCACAATACAAACAGAGATCTTTATATCAACGCTATTGAAGAGTATGAATATAGGAATAGATTTATGTTAAACAATAAAAATACTGCGACAAACGGTCGCATTTGTATGATTTCAATGTTCAAAAACGAGGCTGCTGGCATTGGTAGAATGCTGGAATCTGTCTCTCCTTATATTGATTTTTGGGTCTTACAAGACAATGGTTCTACTGATGGAACTCCGCAAATTGTAGAAGAATGGGCAAAAAAACATAACATTCCAGGATTCATGTACAAGTGTGAAGAAGGTTGGATTGGATATGGTTGGAATCGCGACCATGTTCTCCAAAAGGCATTGCAAGCCAATCATAATTGTGATTGGATTATGAAGATGGATTGTGATGAGGCTCTGGAGGTTGATGATGATTTCAATTGGAATGAACTAAACGATCATTCAACTCATGCATATTCAGTTCATGCTAAAGCTCCAGGATGCCAATATTTTAGAACGTGGATCTGGAGATCTGATTTACCATGGCGATTCAATCATGATCCAGCCCATGAAACAATCTATCTTGATAATGAATATGGTCATAACTATTCAACAAAAAATCTGGGTCTTCAATTTAAAATGCTTGCTGGCGGAAAATCAACAGGAGAAAGTCACCAGAATCCTGCAAAATATGCACTAGATGCTTTAAAACTCGAAGAAAAATTGATTCGAGAAAACTCAATGCTTGAAAACATGTATCATTTCTTTTACGTTGGTAAAAGTTATGAAGATTCTATGCCAAACAAACTTCCGCTTGGAATTAATCACACCATTGAAATGGCGCGAAGAACTATCTTTTATTTTAGCGAATGGCTAGAAAGAAGAGAACCTGGATTTATGACAACATACAAACGTAATAATCCTGAGTCAATTGATGAGATGGGGTACTATGCTTGTAATGTGCTTGGTGTTGCGCACAGAGTTCTTGGCGAACACTATAAAGCGATTGAATGGTGGGAAAGAACTGAGCAGTTTGTTCCATCAAGAAATGATCACTTGGTTAATATGGCAGAAACGTATTGGGAGTTGATGGATTACAAAAAGATGTTGCAAGTGACAACACGATTAATGCACCCAGATAGAAAGAATCCATTTCCAAGTATTCAATTCGCTGTATCCCAACACTATTATCATGATACTGGGACGCATGTAAAATTTCTACATGAGCAAGCAATTGCCTTGAATGAACAATTTACTCCAATGGGTTCGTTGTTTGCAATGAATCGTAATCCAAGAAAAAAGTTATGGGTTGTAGATAACTTCTATGAAGATCCATATGCTCTTCGAGAGTTTGCTCTAAAACAAGATTTCAATGATGATTTGCGGTTTTATAAGGGAAAGCGCACTGCAAACGTATATCACACACCTCAGATTAAACAAAGATTTGAAGAGATCATGGGAGTCAAGATTCGAGAATTTCCTGGAGATGGAACGATGAATGGTGTGTTTCAATATTGCACTCCAGAAGATCTTCTTGTCCATCATCATGATACTCAGACATGGGCAGCGATGGTGTTCTTAACACCAGATGCACCATTTGAAACTGGAACTTCTTTCTATCGCCATAAACAAACTGGAATTACGCTCGCAGATCCACCGAAATCAGACGTGTATTCAATGCATGGATTTTACGATCGAACAAAGTTTGAACTAATTGATCAGATTGGAAACGTCTTTAATCGCCTTGTAATTTTTGATGCGCGTTGTTTACACTCTGCCACTCAATACTTTGGAACAAAGAAAGAAGATGCAAGATTATTTCATATTTTCTTCTTTGATTGAATATATACTAACATGGCATACTTAAATGCAAACATCCCGCCCATAGAATGTTATGTGCGGACCAATTTTCTTCAGAACAGAACAGAGTTCGATGAAGCGAAGGACACATATCTTCCAGTCCTTATATTCGGTGTGGCGTCGATACCGCATCGTGCCCCACTTTTTCATTTCATCATGGAAGACGAAGGGCTTTGGTTTCGCATGCCGATACACGCTTTCTGTCATAAAGTTCCTGCGCCGCAAAAAGCCTTACACAATCTAGTCTTGTGGGATTCATTTAGTTCATACATCGGCGTCACTCAGTTCGATTTTCTTTGTAACAAAAGAATGCGCTATATAGACAGAGAAAAGCGATGGCAAGAAGGAACATATTTGTTCACTCTTGATTGGTCGCAAGAAGATCGAAACATGGCTGATGTTGGATTCAGTGAAGTTCCAGGGCAGCATAAATGTGGTCATGTAATTAAACTCGATGATGGTAATTTTGCTATTCAACCAAATAATCGTATACGTGCATTTGAACCATCATTTGTGACAAAACCAGGGCAGAATGTCATTGAAAGAAAACTCGGAACACAAATGTGGTCTGTAGAAAATTCTGCCAAGTGGGTGTTATCAGATGATGATAGATACGAATACGAGGTAAAAGAACATGTCTGACGTAGACAACGAATTTGATTTTGGATTTAGTTTTGAAGACGAAGAAACAGTCGTAAAGACTACAACTCCAACAGCACCTGCAGCAAACACGGATCAGTTGCTTGCACTACAAGCAAAGATTGACACTCTATTAGACGCTCAAGAACAGACATTACAGAATGCATATGTTGCTGCTCTTGAAGAAAAACATAAAGCAAAACTAAAAGAACTAGAAGGATTGATTCTTCCGCTTCTATATAATTTAATGAAAAACCCAGACAAGCCAATGATCAAATGGGAAAATCGCGAACCTGTCATTAAGAAGCAGATTGAAAAGATTCTTGCTGTAACTAGGGGGTAATTATGCCTGATTTAAAGATTGTTTGTGACAATTGTGGATCTTCCTTCGCATTATCATTTGATGATGAAGAAGTAAGTTACTCTCCAAGTCACTGTCCATTCTGCGGTGATTTTTATGATACGGAAAATGAAGAGTTAGACTTCAATGACGATTCTGATTATTTTTCAGAAGAAGATGAATCTGACGAAGATCTTCTAGACGAAGATGATTACAGTAGGCATTGATTACAGCCTGACTTCCCCTTGTGTTTGCATCAGTAAAGATAAAACATTTTCAAACTCTTATTTTTATTTTTTAAACGATCGTAAAACGGTACAAGGAAAGTTTCACAATATCCTCGGCGAGGAGCATGAGGAATACCTAACAGACCAAGAACGATATGAAAACATCGCAAGTTGGGTATTGACTATTCTTGGTGGATTTGAAAAAGAAGAAGTTGTAGTTTTAATTGAAGACTATTCTTTTGGTTCTAAAGGAAAAGTTTTTAATTTAGCCGAGAACTGCGGTATACTAAAATACATGCTTTACAAAAATGATTATAAGTTTTTTACTGTGCCTCCAACTGTTGTAAAAAAATATGCCACTGGAAAGGGTAACGCAACAAAAGAAAAGATGTACGAAGCCTTTGTTGCTGAGACAGGAATTGAGTTGCACAATATCATTAGTCCAACAACCAAACTTGGTTCACCAACAACTGACGTTGTTGATGCTTGGTATATTGCAAGATACATGCAAGAGAAATGTGCGGAGAAAGTGTAATGGAAACTTTTATTCGTGTTTGGAAAAACTTTCTTTCAAAAGAAACATGTGACTATATTATCGAAAGGTTTGATCACCATTACAGCAAATTAGAACTGCGCCATTTAGCCGAGGACAATAAATGGGGAAATTGTTTATTCAGAAAAGATCAGGCAATTTTTTTGAATCGTGAAGAGTATGGTGAACCAGAATTAACAAAACTTATTTCAGACGCTGTTGATAGTTGTGCTACGCAATATGGAGAAGAATTTACTCACATTAAAGACCAATTCTTAACAAATAGAAATTGTATTAAGATACAAAGAACTCTTCCATATGGAGGATATCATGTTTGGCATCATGAACAAGTGGCAGGTCAAGACTCTCATGACAGAGAATTAGTTTGGACTCTTTATCTAAACGACATGCCAGAAGGCGAGGCAGAAACTGAGTTTATGTATCAGCACATGAAAGTGCAACCAACTGTTGGAACTGTTTGTATTTTTCCTGCAGCATTTACACATTTACATCGTGGCTTGACTGTCTACACACATCCGAAGTATATTGCTACTGGCTGGTACTTTATTAAATGAGAGGTGTCAAATGGACCTAAAAGAAATCGATGGTGCAATTTGGGGAATCACATCTCAAGAAAATGGATTCAACGAGGTTGAGACAACAGTTTATCGGTTCAGAGATAAAATCACACCATATGCAACACAAGATCTTGAGATACACAAATACAATATCTTGACTTTTAAGTCGGCTGAAGAACCAGAGTCAATCGAATTTATGAAGGCACATATTGGAGACGTTAAGCACTTTATTGACAATTACGCTAAAGCAGGATACAATGGTCTTATGGTAAAGGAAGGTTGTATTCCAAAGAAGACAATTAAGGAAATGATTAAAGTCACTTTCAAGAATTGGCATTTACCAGAAAAGTCCCTCAAACCAATCTTATCTCAGGTGTAACATGGTATTCACAAAAGAAAACTTGCTTGATATGCTTCGTAACAATGTTGTCACTGTCACATTCACAAAACTTGATGGAACAGAGCGCACAATGAAATGCACGTTGCTTGGAGAATATGTGCCTGCCCCAACAACGAATGGTCAAGTTCTGCTGCAAGAAAATCGCGGTGGTGACAACAACATCTCTGTCTGGGACACAGAAACAAAAGATTGGAGATCATTCCGCGTGAGCAACGTTAAGTCAATTAAAATTGGCTAAATAACCAACCAGCCGCCCTACCTTTCGGTGTAAGGTTTGTCGCACAGCGATGGCTGTCTTTGTAAAAGAGGAATCTAGGGCATAGTGCGCACTGTGTGACGATAGATAAACCGAGACCTTTATTAAAATCTTACTATGAAATTAGCTGTGTATACAACGTTTTGCGGGCATGTTGATAGAATCACATGGAAACCTAATCCAATTGATTCTCGATTTCCACACTATTTTGTTGCAAACGATCCACATGTATTCACAGTGACCAATTCGTTTAATTGGAAACCCATTTATATGGATGCTGAACTTACTAACGATGCGACACATTGCGCGCAACAAGCAAAAGTTCCAAAAGCAATGCCGCATATATTCCCAGAATTGCAGGAATATGATTACTTGCTTTATGTTGATGATAAACTCACTTTTAATTTAAATCGAATCGAAGAAACAATTGAGACTATGGAAGCAATGGGTTCTTCTATTGCAATGAGAACACATAATACATCTCCAAAAATAGATGAAAAAAATAATGTCCTATTTGATATTATTGAGTGTATGTATCAATGGAGATATCGAAGAGAATGGCAAAGAACAGTCAAGTATGTGAATAGCCAAATTAATCTTGGTAAAAAATTAGAGACTAAAAAATATTTTGCAACTGGCTTAATTTTAAGAAATATGCGACATCCAGACACACAAAAAATAAACGAGACTTGGTATGACCACATTCAACAATGTGGTCCGCAATGCCAAATTAGTTTTCATTTTGTTGCGCAAGATTTTAAAAATATAAAAATTCTTCCAAAAAACATGGCAAGTTGGTGATTTAGAAATATTTTCGAAACGACTTTTCTCTATATACTGATTCCAACCTAAAGGAGTCAGTCCATGAAATCTAAACTCGCAGTTCTTTTTGCACTTTCCCTAATTGTTATCTCTCATGTGGCTAATGCACAAGGCAGAGATCAAATTACAGCAGTAGGTTCTTCAACAGTATATCCATTTACAACGACAGTTGCCGAGCAGTTCGGTCGTGCTGGAAAATTCAAGACACCAAAGGTCGAATCAACAGGCACTGGTGGCG
>Ga0315902_10006169_pt1 | contig 16688 bp, 12 predicted proteins | sample LakEriMetagenome_9_FD_203523 | JGI IMG/M metagenome (GOLD analysis project Ga0315902, IMG submission 203523) | Freshwater fungal communities from buoy surface, Lake Erie, Ohio, United States - Buoy 12 MA117 | ecosystem: Environmental > Aquatic > Freshwater > Lake > Lake biofilm | place: USA...
AAAGCCCCCATGCGCAAGCAGGGGGATAATGCGGCCGCAAGCAAACCGCAGAGGGATCGTCACGGCCGCAAGCAGTCAGTCGAGCCAGTCACCCTCCGCCAGCCGTTCCGGCGTGTAGGTGTCGGTGACGTAGCTGATGTCCTTCGAGATGAGCGACTCGACTTCGAGCTTGAAGCCGTTCTTGAGCATCGTCTCGATCTCCTTCTGCCAGGCCTTCTTGCCCGCGAACCAGGGGTAGGCGGCGATCTGCTTGGCCCGCTTGATGTCGGTGTCGTTGAGCTGGATCTGCACGCTCTGCGACAGCTTGCAGCGGTCGTAGTCGCGGGATCGCAGGCCGAGGAAGCGGGCCTCGGGGATCGCCATCCGCTTCGACTCGTAGGCCAGGTTGATCGATCCCTGCTTGAGCACGGAGTAGATGTAGTAGCCCCAGGGGTCGTTGTCGAGCAGGCAGTAGACCGGCAGCTTGAGCTCATGGTGGAGCCGATAGAGCATCCGCCGGACGCCGCGGGGGGGCTGGCCGCCGCCGTGGGTGAGCAGGCAGCCATGCTTCTTCCAGAACTTGTCCTCGTTGAACCGCCGCCAGACGGTGTCCTTCTCGACGTGGAGGATGAACTTCGCGTCGCACGACTTGAACTTGATGATGTCGGCCTCGACGATCGACGGGATCGAATAGCCGCCCGATCCCATCCGGGAGCAGTCGATCTCGTCGCCGGAGTCGACGAGCGTGATCGGCCCCACCATGCCGCCGCGGTTGCTGGCGTAGACGTGCAGCTCCTCGCGGAGGCTCTCGAGCGTGACCTCGAGATCCTCGATAATCGGGTCGCATTCCTCCTGCGTGGCGAAGGTCTCCTCGCGGGTGCCCTCGATCGTGTGCTTGAGGAGGTAGTAGAGACCTCGGATGCTCGTGGTCTTCTGCTGCTCGAGGAGCTGCTTGCAGCCGGTCGCGACGAGGAGCGTCTGCATGTAGCTCTTCGCCTGGGAGAGATTGAAAAGCTGGCGCCGGTTGGTCTGGCCCCCCATCTCGATGATCTTCCGCGACTTGTTGAAGCGGACGTTCGAGAGGCTGCGGGCCGGGATGTCGAGCCAGGGGTCGCGCTTCTTCTCGGCGGCGGCGGCCACCTCGTCGGCGAGGCCGATGATCAGGCGGCGGGTCTTCTGGTCGACGGGGGGCAGCTTGGAGGTGGCGACCTTCGGGGTCTTCTTCGTCTTGGTGGCCATGGGGTGCGTCGGGTGCGGAATGGCGGCTGGAAACAGGCCAGCATCCTACCTCCCGTCAAACACCCCCGCACGCCCGCTGGTTTTTCGCATCGCGGCCCGGAACAAGAGGCGGGCCGGATGATCCCCCGGCTCGCGCCTGGGGGCTTGGATCGGACGTCACGCGCGTGCACGCCCGCGGGTTTCCCGGATCAAAGCCCCCATGCGCGAGCAGGGGGATCAATGCGGCCCCCATGCCGAGCCGTCGCGTGTATTCAGCAGCGGACGTCGTCGGCACGGCCGACGAAGCGGCGGACGACGTGCGGCGCCTGGGCGGGCTGCTCGGGGGCGTCGGTCCGGAGCGTCTCGTCGGTGCGGCGGGCCGGAGTCTGGGCCGGTGCCGCGGCTGGCTTGTCCTGGAAGAACTCGGCGATCCGGGCCACGACCGTCCGCTGCTCGGCGGCGGTGAGTTCGGGGAAGATCGGCAGGGCGATCGTCTCCTCGGCGGCCTGCTCGGTGTGTGGCAGGTCGCCCTTCCGCCAGCCGAGGTGTTCGAAGCACTTCTGCATGTGGAGGGGCACGGGGTAGTAGATCTCGGTGCCCACACCGCTCTTCGCGAGGTGGGCCCGCAGCGCGTCGCGGTGGCCGCCGGAGACGCGGACGATGTACTGGTTCCAGACGTGACGGCCCCGCGGCTCGTCGGAGGGCGGGGTCACGTGGCCGGCGAGGTCGGAGGCGGCGAAGATCTCGCCGTAGCGGGCGGCGTTGACCTGCCGGGCGGTGGTCCATGAATCGAGGTGCGGCAGCTTCACCCGCAGGATCGCCGCCTGGATCGAGTCGAGCCGGCTGTTGATGCCGATCACCTGGTGGTAGTAGCGGGGCTCCATGCCGTGCACGCGGAGCAGCTTGAGCCGCTGCGCGATGTCGTCGCGGGTGGTGGTGAGGAAGCCGCCGTCCCCCATGCCGCCGAGGTTCTTCGTCGGATAGAAGCTAAAGCAGCCGACGTCGCCGATCGCGCCCGTGCAGCGGCCGTGCCAGGTGGAGAGGATCGATTGGGCCGTGTCTTCGACGATCGGCAGGCCCGCCTGGCGGGCGATCGGCAGGAGCGCGTCCATGTCGGCCGTGCGGCCGAAGAGATGCACCGGCACCAGCGCTTTCGTCCGCTTGCTGATCTTCTTCGCCACGTCGTCGGGATCGACGAGATACGTCTGCGGATCGATGTCGGCGAAGATCGGGGTCGCCCCCAGTCGCGTCACGGCGCTGGCGGTGGCGAAGAACGTGTAGCTGGGCAGGATCACCTCGTCGCCGGTGCCGACGTCGAGGGCCATGAGGGCCAGCAGGAGGGCGTCGCTGCCGGACGCGCAGGAGATCGCGTGGGGCACGTCGAGCAGGCGGGCCAGTTCCGCCTCGAGTTCCACGACGTCGGGGCCGAGCACGAACTTGCCCGAATCGCATACCCGGGTGATCGCCGCCTGGATCTCGTCCCGCAGCACGGCGTACTGCCGGTCGAGGGCCAGGAGGGGAACCGCCGGGAGGAGGTCGGCTGCTGCGGCATGGCCGCCGGTCTTGGTCGTGGGGGCCGCGGTGGCCGTCTTGCTCTGCGTCGTGGACATGCTCGTGTGCAACTCCTGGACTCCTGGCCGGCCGCCGCGTCCTGCCGCCGGCGACCATTCCCTGCGGATCGTGATCGTCACGATCGTGCCGGTCGCTCCACTCGAACCGAACACGAAGACCGGCACGCCTGCGCGGAGCCTTCCGGCGTGCCGCCGACGCAGATGGCGGGGAATAGGTGAACCCGCCACGGGGCGTCAAGGCCAGCGGCCCGGCAATCGCCCGCGGTTTCGCCTGTTTGACAGCGGTCGGTCGGGCACCCTAGATTCCTGTGGTTCCGGATCCCGTGACGCCCCGGATGCCCGGGCGAATTGGATCGAGGAGGAGAGTTGCGCGGTCCGCCGAAGGCCTGTCCTCCGGCGACGCGAGTCGGATGGGATCGACAGCGCTCACGGCCGTCATCGATCTGGGGCTGATTTCCCAACGCCTCGGCCTGCCCGCGGCCGGTGTGGAGGCGACGGCGCACCTGCTCGACGCCGGCAATACCGTCCCCTTCATCACGCGGTATCGCCGCGACCAGACGGGGGGGCTCGACGAAGAGGACGTGCGGCGAATCGCCGACGCCCTCGCCCGGGCCCGACAGCTCGCCGATCGCAAGCAGACCGTGCTGCGGACGATCCAGGGGCAGGGCAAGCTCACGCCCGCTCTGGAGGCCACGATCCTGGGGGCCGAGAGCCCCAAGCAACTCGAGGATCTCTACCTCCCCTTCAAGCCCCGCAAGCTCTCCCTGGCCGAGATCGCCAAGCAGCGGCGGCTCGAGCCGTTGGCCCGCGAGATTCTCGCCGGTGATCCGGCTGCGTCCGATCTCGACGCGCGGGCTGCCGACTTCATCGACGAGGCCGCCCAGGTGGCGACGGTCGCCGACGTGCTCCTCGGCGTCGGCCACATCATCGCCCATGAATTCAGTGAGCGGGCCGATGCCCGGCAACGGCTCCGCGGCATCCTGCACAAGTCGGCCCGACTGACCAGCCAGCGGGTGGAGAGCGAGGGCAAGGCCCTCTCCAAGGACGAGCGGCACTTCCGGGACTACTTCGCCTTCTCGGAGCCCATTCAGCGGGTTCCGCCCCACCGGGTGCTGGCGATCAATCGCGGGGAGCGCGCGAAACTCCTCAAGGTGCGGGTCGAGGGGCCGGCGGATGAGCTCCAGGCGGCGGCGGAAGAGCTGCTCGTGCCCGCCGGGCATCGGCATGCCGAGTTTCTCAAGGGCTGCGTCCGCGACGCCCTGGCCCGGCTCATCATGCCGAGCCTGGAGCGGGAGATCCGTCGCGAGATGACCGACTTCTGCGAGTCGCACGCCGTCGAGGTGTTCGCCCGCAACCTCCGCAACCTCCTGCTGCAGGCCCCGGTCGCCGGCAAGCGGGTGCTGGCACTCGATCCGGGATTCAAGAGCGGCTGCAAGGCGGCCGTGATCGACGAGTGCGGCACGCCGCTGGAGCACGCGGTGCTCCACATCATCGGACAAAAGGAGAAGCGGGAGGCGGCCGCGAAGAGGATCATGGAGCTGGCCGCGAAGCACGGCTGCTCCGTGATCGCGATCGGCAACGGAACGGCCGGCCGCGAGACCGAGTCGCTCGTGGCGGAGCTCGTGGCCGGCGAGCTGGCGGCCAGCGACATCGGCTACGTGATCGTCAACGAGGCCGGCGCGAGCGTCTACTCGACGAGCGTCTACGGCCGCGAGGAACTGCCGCAGCACGAGGCGGCCGTCCGGGGGGCGATCTCGATCGGCCGCCGGCTGCAGGATCCGCTCTCGGAGTTGGTGAAGATCGAGCCGGCGAACATCGGCGTGGGCCTCTACCAGCACGACGTGAAGGCCCGGCACCTGCACGCCTCGCTCGACAGCGTGGTGGCCAGCTGCGTGAACTACGTGGGCGTCGACGTCAACACGGCGAGCCCCGCGCTGCTGCGGTACGTGTCGGGGCTCAATCAGGCGACGGCCCGCAACCTCTACGAATGGCGGGCGAAGAACGGCCCGTTCGCATCGCGGCAGCAGCTGCTCGAGGTGCCCGGCTTCGGCGAGGCGGCGTTCGTGCAGGCCGTCGGCTTCCTCAAGATCGTGGGCGGCTCCAATCCGCTCGATTCCACCTGGATCCATCCGGAAAGCTACGCGGTCGCGGAGCGGGTGCTCGAGCGGCTGGGCGGCTCGCCGGCCGACCTCGCGAACCGTCAGCAGGCCGAGGCCCTCGCCGAACGGGCCGCTGCAGTCGACCTCGCGGCCCTGTCGCAGGAGCTCGGCGTCGGACGGCTGCTTCTGGCCGACATCGTGGAGCAGCTGGCCCGCCCCGGCCGCGACCCTCGCGACGACCTGCCCAAGCCGTTCTTCAAGAAGGGCGTGCTCAAGCTCGAAGATCTCGAGGTGGGCATGGAGCTCCAGGGAGCCGTGCTCAACGTGGTGGACTTCGGGGCCTTCGTCGACATCGGCATGCACGACAGCGGACTGGTGCACATCAGCCAGCTTTCGAGCCGTTATGTCCGCGACCCGCACGACGTGGTGAGCGTGGGGCAGGTCGTGAGAGTCTGGGTGCTCGAGCTCGACAAGGCCCGCCGCCGGGTGGCGCTGACGATGATCTCGCCCGCGGAGCGCGAGCGGCAGTCCGCGGCCCAGAAGAACGGTGGTCGCGGTGACCGAAGCCGGAAGGAGCGACGCGGCGGCGACCAGCGCGAGACTGGCGGAGCCCAGCAGCCGGCCGCAGCCCAGTCGCAGGCGAGGCCGCCGAGGCCACCCCGAGCCGCCGGTGGCGGTCGAGGCCGGCCGCCCCGAGAGCAGCAGCCGAAGGTGTATGTCTCGAAGGGCCCCAAGAAGCCGACTGCGCCGATCTCCAAGGCCATGAAGGAAGGCCGCGAGCCGCTCCGTACGTTCGGCGATCTCAAGCAGTTCTTCGAGACGCGCGACGGGCAGGGTGAAGCGGCCGGCGAGCCCCCGGCGGAATAGCACGCGGATCATCCCCCGGCTTGCGCCTGGGGGCTTGTATGGCAATCACATGCATACAAGCCCCCATGCGCAAGCAGGGGGATCATGCGGCCGCCAGGAAAAGCACGGGCGGTGGGCGCGAGGCGGCGCGGATCATCCCCCGGCTCGCGCCTGGGGGCTTCCACGAAACGGCCGCTTATCGCTCGCGGAACGTGATCCGGCCCTTGGTGAGGTCGTAGGGGGAGAGTTCGACCTTCACCTTGTCGCCCGGCACGATGCGGATGAAGTTCTTCCGCATCCGGCCCGCCACGTGGGCGTTGACGATGTGGCCCCCGGTGATCTGCACGCGAAACCGCGTGTTGGCGAGCGCCTGCGTGACGACGCCTTCCACCTCGAGAGCCTGTTCTTTTTCCGCCATGGGATTCCTTGAAACGATCGATCAGAGACTGGGAATGTAGCCAGAGGCCGGCCGACAGTCCAGCCGCGGCCGCCCCGCGGCTGGGGCGTCAGGCGTCGTCGCCGCCGGCCGTGGGGGCCTCGCCGGAGGCCTTCCAGCGGAGATACGCGTCGAAGAAGCCGTCGAGATTGCCGTCGAGCACGCTCTGGAAGTTGCCCACGTAGTGTCCCGTCCGCTGGTCCTTGACCCGCTGGTCGGGGTGGAGGAAGTAGTTGCGGATCTGCGAGCCGAAGCCCGTCTTGGGCTGCTGCTTGTAGCGGGCGAGTTGCTCGGCCTCCCGCTTCTCCTCCTCGAGCCGGGCGAGCCGGGCACGGAGCATCTTGATCGCCGTGGCCCGGTTCTTGTGCTGGCTCCGTTCGCTCTGGCACTGCACGACGATGCCGGACGGGAAGTGGGTGAGCCGGATGGCGCTCGAGGTCTTGTTGACGTGCTGGCCGCCGGCGCCGCTCGCCCGGAAGACGTCCTCGCGGATGTCCTCGTCGCGGATCTCGATCTCCGTGTCGTCGTCGGAGATTTCGGGCGACACGTCGACCGCCGCGAAGCTCGTCTGCCGCTTGCCCTCGGAGTTGAACGGGCTGATGCGGACCAGCCGATGGATGCCCGTCTCGCCCTTGAGATAGCCGTAGGCCCAGGGGCCGCGGATCGCGACCGTGGCACTCTGGATGCCGGCGACCGCGTCATCCTGCCGGTCGAGCAGCTCGACGGCGAAATCGTGCTTCGACGCCCAGGCGGAATACATGCGAAGCATCATCTCGGCCCAGTCGTTGGCGTCGGTGCCGCCGTCGCGGGCGTGGATCGAGACGAGGGCGTCGGACGAGTCGTGCGGCCCCGAGAGCAGCGACGCCAGTTCGAGGGCGTCGACGAGCTTCTCGAGCCGGTCGGCCTCGGTGGCCAGCTCGGACTCCAGCGACTCGTCCTCGCGGGCGAGTTCCCCGAGGGCCTCGAGATCCTGGCCGACGGCGAGCGCCTCCTCCAGCGGCTTGAGCACCGAGTTGACGCTCTTCAGCTCGGCCACGGTGGCCTGGGCCTTCGCGGCATTGCCCCAGAAATCGGCCTCGCTCATCGCCCCTTCGAGGCGGGTGGCGGATTGCTTGCGTCCCTCCCAGTCAAAGAGAGTCCCGCAGCTGAAGCAGGCGGGCCCGGATCGCGTCGGCGCGGTGGAAAAGTGCTGTGTCCATGCCGCGGATTCTACGCGCGGCGGGCCTTTCGCGTCGAGGCGGTCGATTCCACGAGGGCCGCGAACAGGGCCGACCGCACCCGGCCGTCGTCGTTGACGATCGTGCCGGTGGCCGCCGCCCCGTTCGCCGCCAGCCCTGCATTCACGGGATTGGCGAGCACGACGCGAAACGTCTCGTCGGCCTCGCGCGTGCGATCCCCCCGGATTCGTACGCGGAGTTCGGCCTGCCGCTGGCCGGCCCCGAACGTGACGGTGCCCGATCCCCGCTCGTAGTCGCTGCCGGCCAGTGCGGTCTGGTTGGCGGTGGACCACGACACGGTCACCGGCTGCGACGCTGCCGCCGACAGCGTGACCGTGAACGAGAGCCACTTCCGGCCGCTGTGGCCCTCGATGATCGTGGCCGGGGCGATCGACACCTCCGGTGGCGGCGGGGGCGGATCGATCGGGGGCGTGCCCCCCCACAGCGATCCATCGGCCGCGGCCACGACCGCGGCATAACTGTGGGCCGTGGCGAGCGGCTGGTCCATTCGATGGAGCTTCGCGAAATCGCCCCACGGGGCGGCGCCCGCCTGGCCCGTGAACTGGAAATCGACGTAGAGGTCGAGGCCCGCGGCATCGAGGCCCACGAGATAGTCGCGGTAGATGTCGCTCATCCGCGGATCGTTCGTCGCGGCGTAGAAGACCTGCTGGTAAGGGGAGTTGCGGCCGTCGAGGTGCGGGCCCCCCTCGTAGGCCACGAGCTGGATCGGACGGCCGAGGCGGGCCGAGAGCCGCGTGGCGAGTTCCGCGTGATCCTTGGTCCACTGGAGCGACGTGACGACGTTCAGCCGGGCGTCGGCCAGCACGCGGTCGACGGTGGTGGCCGACGTGTACGACGCCCGCTGCTCGTCGGTGAACGTGATGTAAGGAGCCAGCGCGATCGCGTCGAACGCGCCGTCCATGCTGGCCGTGATCTGCTCGACGATCCAGACATTGGCCGCCTGGCCGGCCGCCACGCGCACGAGCCGGTCGGCCTGGCCGGCGAACACTTCGGACCAGATGTCGAAGTCGCGCTTCGCCTCGCGGCCGGTGACGATCCACTGGCCGTAGTCGGGATCGAGGTTTTCGGCCCGCGCCCGCTCGGCGACCCAGGCGGAGGCCTCGAAGCCCCAGCCGAAGTTCCAGAGCTCGTTGGCCCACTCCACGTAGACCTTCCGCCCCGGCTCGAGATGGCTGCGGACGTACGTGGCGAAGTTCCGCACGAACGTGTCGTCGGCCAGGTGCGGCATGTTGAACCAGGGATCGGCGTCGAGCTCGTTGGCGAGCTGCACCATGTATTCGAGCGAGATGCCGTTGGCGATCGGCTCGCTGGGGGTGCCCTCGGCCCCCGATCCTTGCCGGATGTCGCTGGCGTCGCGCCGCTGCGACCAGGTGGCGATGTCCGATGTGTTCGTCTCCTGCATGCCCATGAAGCGGAGCGTCTTGAACGGGGCGAGCCGCTCGAGGAACAGCGGGTGGAACGGCGAGAACGCGGCCCCCGGCTGCCACCGCTCGCCCACGAAGCTGCGGCCGTTCCAGTCGGGCATCCAGACGTTGAAGTTCCTTACCGGGTCGGTCGGGCTCGTCTCGTCGATCCGCAGGTAGATCCCGCTGTCGGTGGGCGTCACACGCAGGTCGGCGAAGTTGCGGCCCGCCGCGGTTCGCCCGCTCGCGGTCACCGCCGCGTCGAAGCCGAACGTCACGACGCCCGTGCCGTCCCATTCGGCGCGGTAGGTGCCGCCGGCATACGCTCCATCGAGCGAGTTGAACATGAGCGTGCCGGCCAACTGCCGCATGGGCACGCCGTTCTGCGTCCACGTCTTCAGCGAGCGGACGTTGCCGTTGGCGTCGAGGTCGAGCGTCGGTGCGAGGGCCGGATCCCAGGTCGTGCCCCAGGTCTGCGGGTTGAACGCGTGGGAGATCCACGGCCGCGACGCCTTGAAGGCGTCGGTGAACGTCCAGGCGGGCGACCAGTCGACGACGTTCTCGAGGTTCATGCCGACGGCCATGCGGCTCGCATCGGCCGCGAACAGCCGCCGCGGCTCACAGGCTTCGAAGGTGAGCGACGGCGGGCGGCGGATCCGCGTGCGTGACGAATGACGGCTCATGAGGGCCCCCGGGTGTCGATGCCCCAACGCGGAAATCGTACACCGTCGTTTCGTCTGCAGCCAGCGCCTCCCTGGCTGGCGTGGGTCGGGGCTGCCCACGCCCCGCGAGCCGGACGTTCGCTACGGACATCCTGTCCTTCGCGCACTCGATGCTGACTGCGCTTCGGCATCCTGCCTACGCTGGTCAGCAACGCCGGCTCTCGGGGCATGGGCAGCCCCTCCGAGTCATCGCCTGGGCGGGGGGCAGGCGGATGGAGGCCGCTCCTGGGGCACGTGCTGCTCAGGCCCGGGCGACGCGGTTGCCAGGGAGGCGGCGGATGATCCGCCGCATTTCGAGCACGCCGATCGTGGAGAGCACCTGCGAGGCCGTGAGGCCGCTGGCCGCGACGACCTCGTCGATGTCCGCGCCGACACTTTTCGAGCCGCTGTGGGAGTCGACGGCCGCGAGCACCTCCCGCTCCACGTCGGCGAGCTGCAACTCGGCCGGCGACTGCACCGTGCGGCCGTCGGCGGTCGTGGTCGCCTCGAAGAGCGGGCCGAGCTCCTCGAGCACGTCGTCGATGCTCTGCACGAGCGTCGCACCGTCGCGAATGAGCTGGTTGCAGCCGCGGGACATCCGGCTGTCGATCGGCCCCGGCACGGCGAACACCTCCCGCCCCTGCTCCCCGGCCAGCCGGGCCGTGATCAGGGCCCCCGAGCGGTCGGCCGCCTCGACGACGATCGTTCCCAGGCAGAGACCCGACACGATCCGGTTGCGCTGCGGAAACGCCCCGCGAAACGGCTCCGAAAGCGGCGGTGCCTCGCTCACGAGGGCCCCCCGACCGATCACCTCGACCGCGAGATCGGCATGCTCCGGCGGGTAGACATGGAGCACGCCGGTGCCCAGCACGGCGATCGTGCGGCCCCCGGCGTCAAGGGCGCCGCGATGGGCCGCCGCGTCGATCCCGCGGGCGAGGCCGCTCACGACCGTGTAGCCCGCCCGCGCGAGGCCGCCCGCCAGCTGCCAGGCCACCTGCCGGCCGTAGGCCGTAGCATGCCGCGAGCCCACGACCGCCACGGCGAGCGCGTCGCACGGCTCGAGCGAGCCGCGCACGAAGAGCAGCTGCGGCGGATCGTCGATCCGGGCGAGCAGTCCGGGATACGCATCGCTGTCGGCGCGGACGATGTCGACGCCGCGGCTGCGGCAGAGTTCGAGCATCCGCTCGGCCGTCGGATCGGTGGCGAGCGTGTGGATCAGCGCGGGCAGCTTGCGGCCGATCCCCGGAATCGAGGAGATCTCGGCCGCCTCCGCGGCGAACACCGCTTCAGCCGAGCCGAACCGTTCGATCAACAGCTGGCGCATGCGGGCACCGACGCCGGGCACGCAGGCCAGTCGAACGTCGGCCAGGAGCGAGGCGTCGGCCGAGGCAGCCTCGGCAGCACAGGAACCCATGAAGACCTCCGCGGAAGCGATTACATGTACACGCGTTCACAAGACGCGTTGTACGGCTTCCGCGGGCAGCCGTCAAACAGCCGGCTGAAAAAGGTGTCAGGACTCTTTTCTGTGCGGCAGGCCGGCATCAAGTCCCGAAACCGCCTTGCGCCCAGAAAAGAGTCCTGACACCTTTTTCAGCCAGCGGCGACCTTCATCTCGGCGAGCCGCTGGGCGGCGCCGACGAGCCGATCCCAGTTCTTCTCGACGTAGTCCGGCGGACCACCGATCTGGGCCACGACCTGGGCGACCTCCTCGGTGGGCACCATCTCGATCGCATCCCAGGGGCAGACCTTGAGGTCGTAGGGATTCGACTTCTTGCCGGGGATGTGCACGCAGACTTCGCAGCCCACGCACCGTTCGATGTCGATCTCGCACCAGCTCTGCAGATTGTGGAACTGGTCGTACTGCTGCACCTTCACGATGCAGTCGACGGGGCAGACCTCGAGGCAGCTCTCGCAGCCGGTGCAGTTGTCGGCGTTGATGACCGCGAGTTCCTTCGGCAGCTTTTTGCGGGGGCCGGCTTTTGCCATGGTGGTGAGATCGGCGAGGCGGTGGGTGAAAATTCACAGGTTACCCTGCGACAAAGCATTTTAGCCTCGAGACCGGTTTGGAGAAGCGCCGGCTCGGGGGCGGTACAAGTCTCGTCGCGGTGGACCTCGCGGACTCGGTCCAAATGCTCCTCGAGCTTGCACCGACCCCCTCGCCTCCCCGGTTCCGGCCGCAGCCGGGGGCGCCGGCTACACCGTCTCGCCGCGGATGAGGTCGGCGGGGGTCTGGCGGGCGCGGACGAGGCGGGCTTTGCGCGAGTCGACGAGCACTTCGGCCGGGAGGGGCTTGGAGTTGTAGTTGCTCGCCATCACGAAGCCGTAGGCCCCGGCGATCTCGATCACGAGCAGGTCGCCCACCTGGGCGGCCGGCAGGTGCCGCGTGGCCACGAAGCCGCCGTCGGTCTGCGTGAAAATGTCGCCCGACTCGCAGAGCGGCCCGCCGATCGCCACGTCTTCGGTGGCCGCAGCGGCTCCCGCGTCCTGCGGGCAGAGGCTCATCGGGTGGTAGGAGCCGTAGAGCACCGGCCGGGCGAGCGTGTTGAAACCTGCATCGACGAGCACGTATTTCCGGCCCCCCTGGTTCTTCACGGCCCGCACCTCCGTGATCACGAAGCCCGATTCGGCCGTCAGGTAGCGGCCCGGCTCGATCTCCAGGCGGATGCGATGACCGAACTGCTGCTCCAGCTTCTTGCGGGTGGCGTCCCAGAGCGTGAAGTAGCCGCCGAGATCGGCATGCACCTCGCCCGGCTTGTAGGGCACGGGGAGGCCGCCGCCGGCGGAGATCGTGGTGAGCGATCGGCCGATCTCCAGGGCCACCCGCTCGAGCGCCCCGGCGACCTCGGCGAGATGGGCGAGATCGGTGCCGCTGCCGATGTGCATGTGGAGGCCGGTCACCGAGAGGCCGGCCCACTCCGCCCGCCGCAGCACTTCCGGGATGTCGGCATGCCAGATGCCGTGCTTCGAGCCCTCGCCGCCGGTGTTGGTCTTCTGGCTGTGGCCGTGGCCGAAGCCGGGATTCACGCGGAGCGTCACGCTCGCCCCCGGCACGCGGGCCGCGAGCTGCTCGAGCATGTCGGCGGAGCCGCAGTTGACGTGGATGCCGAGCTTCGCGACGGCGTCGAGGCTGTCGCGATCGAAGATGTCGGCCGTGTAGACGATCGGGTGCACCGGCGGCAGGGCATCGGCCGAGGCCGAGCCGGCCGGCGCGTGGGGCTGGTAGCCGGCGGCCAAGGCCCGGTGAATCTCCCCGGTGCTCACCGCGTCGACCATCACCCCTTCGCGGCGGACGAGGTCGAGGACGGCGAGGTTGGAGCAGGCCTTCTGGGCGAAGCGGACGGTGTCCCAGGCGGCGAGGTCGCGGCAGCGGCGCCGGACCATGTCGGCGTCGTAGACATACAGCGGGGTGCCGTAGTCGCGGGCCAAGTCGGCGACGGAAACGCCGGCGATCTCGCGGCGGAGGGCAGGGGGGGCGGGGGGAGTGATGGTGCTCATGCGACCACCTTAACAAAGGGCCGGTGCCGGTCGAGGGGCATGCAAGATTTGCAATCTGCGGCGCGGGTGCGGCGATTTGCAACGCCTGCCGGCGGGCGACGGCCGGCCGCACCTCGGCCAATCCCGGTCCAGACGGCATACCGCCGACGGCTGCTGCTTCGGCACGCGGTGTGCTCCTCGTGAAGAGCCAGCCAGGAGGACCGCCACCATGACAGCCGCAGCGCATCGGATCGACGACGGGATCGGGTCTCCGACCGACGAGGAGCTCTTCGGCCGGGTGTGCCGGGGCGACGACGCCACGGCCTTCGCCACCCTCGTGCATCGCTACGAGGGGGAACTCTTCGCCTTCCTGCACCGGTATCTGCGGTGCCGCGAGCTGGCTGAGGACGTGTTTCAGGCAACGTTCTTTCAGGTGCATCGCCGTCGCGGCCGGTTCGAGCAGGGCCGTCCGTTCCGGCCTTGGCTGTACGCGGTCGCCGTGCGGCAGGCGATCGACGCCCACCGTAAGGACGTGCGGCATCGCCGCGTGCGGCTCGATGCATCGCCCGTCGACGGCGGCGATGCCGGCTCACTCGCGGAGACAGTTGCCGGCCGCGAGTCGGCCGCCGACGAGGTGTTCGAACGGGAGGAAACCCGGGCTTCGATTCGGGCGGCCGTCGCGCAGCTGCCCGAGTTGCTGCGGAAGCCGCTGGAGCTCGTCTACCAAGGCGGCATGAAATATCGCGAAGCCGCCGGCATCCTCGGCGTGCCGGTGGGCACCGTGAAGAGCCGGATTCACACGGCGTTGTTGCGGCTCGGGGTCGCCGGCCGCCCGGTGCCCGTCAGGGTGCCGCGGTAAGGGATTACGGCGCGAGGCCGGGCAGCGGCACGCCGGGCTGCAGCGGGAGGCCACCGGCGCCGGGCAGGCCGGCGGGACCGGGCTGCGGCGCGACGCTCGTGGCGATCGTCTCGATCACGCCAGCATCGGCCGAGAGTCGGACGGACACGCCCCTCTCGATCGGCCGCACGCGGAGCTGCACGCCCGCGTCTGCCCTGTCGCCCGCCTTCTCGGCGACGGCTGCGAGCTGTGCGTTCTGCGGATCGCCCGGACTGAAGACGTTCGCCATCTTCGCCGCATAGCCGACCAGGGCGGGCAGCGAGAGGTCGATGCCCGTGAGCGGCTTCACGTCGGCATTCGGCTTGCCGCTGGCGGCGATCGCGGCGGCGACCCGCTTGGGCATGTCGGCACCGGAGATCAGGAAGGCGTAGGTCGGAGTCACGGCGAGCATGAGTTCGACCTTTCCGCCGAGCTTCTCGGCATCGGGCAGGCCGGCGAGATCGACCGTGATCGCGTGCAGATTTGCCGCTCCTTCCTTGCCCGAGTCGAAGGCCACCTTCACGCCTGGCGGCAGGGCCCCCGCCTTGCCGAGCCGCTCCTTGACCGCCGCCTCGAGCGCCGCGCCATCCTTGATCCGCATTCCGATCGTGAACGCGGGTAGCGGCCGGTCGTCGGTGGAGCCGCTCGTGTCGATCGAGAGGCCGGCATCGATCCCGCCGGCGTCGAGCATCGCGGCGAGCAGGTCACGAACGATGCCGAACGAGGCCTTGGCAAGCGGATCGGCGTCGGCGTCGGGCATGGCCTGCGTGAGCCCGAGTTCGACCGCAGCCCGCACGCCCTCGGGCACGGACTGAGCGTGATGGGCGCGAACGGCGAGCGGCTTGCCGTCGCCCGCCGGTCCGGCGCCGACGGTGGACTCCGCCTTGCCCACGCCGTTCCAGAGTTCCGCGGACATCGAGCCGGGCACCATCACCGTGCGGCTCTCGACGGCGACCTGCTTGCCGTTCGCGTCGACGGCGAGGCCGACCGAGAGCGACTCCGTCGTCTTCAGATTGTCGAGCGCCGCGAAGAGCATCGCGCGATCGACCTGCTGGCCCTGTGCGGCGGCCGCGTCCGCGGCCTGCTCGATGGCCTTCTTGAGCCGCTCCCGCAGCCCGTCGGGCATCCGGCTGGGAAACACCTTGGCCCCGAGCGTGTACGAGTCCACGAGCGGCTCGAATGCGGCCGACGGATCGGCCATCGGGCTGGACGTGCCGGGCAGCGAGAACACGGCCCAGCCGTTCTTCTCCACCACCTCGAGCGGCAGACCGCCGGGCGGGGAGAGTCGCCACCCGCCGTCGGCCTTCTCGGCGGGGCCCACCACGCCCTCGAGGGCTGCGAGCAGCCTGCCGAGATCCTTGACCGGCACGAAGCCGTTCACGGCGGGCACGCCGTCGGCCACGGAGGCGACGATCCCCGCCGGACGATCGACGTCGAGGCCCGCCAGCCCCTTGAACTGCGTGGCCATCATGATGAACGACTCGGCAAACCCGTCGAGCGCAGGATTGCCCACGAGCGTGCCGATCCAGCGGAGCTGCTTCTTGAGGTCGGCGTAGCCGTCCACGGCGACGACGGCGATCACCTCGGGCTCGGCGGCGCGGGCGACACCGTGCACGGCCGTTGCCGCCCCCGTCAGGGCGACGAACAGCGTCGCGAGGAGCAGGCGGCTGATGAGGGTGTTGTGGGAAGCGGACATGGTGGACTCACGAGGAGAATGAACGGGGCCGTGGTGGAATCGACGCCGACAGTTTATCAGTCGCCGCCGCAAACCGTTATTCTCGGTCGCCTCGCCATGCACGATCCGCTGCCGTCCGTCGAGCCCGTCATCCGCAGCCCGCGGCAGCCGGCTCCCCGTCTGCGGATGCAGTCGCTCTTGTTTCTCGTCACCTGCCTGACGACGTTCGCGGCCGGGGCCGTGGGCTGGGAGCCGCTCCTGCTCGGAGTCGATGAGGGCATCGCGGAGCGGATCGCCGTGAATTGGCCCCGTGGACTCGCCTATGCGGCCGCCGTGATGGCGGTGCTGGCAGCCCACGAGGCGGGGCACTTCATCGCGGCGCGGATCCACGGCATCCCGGCCACGCTGCCCTTCTTCATTCCGGTGCCCGTGCTGCTCACGGGCACCATGGGGGCCGTGATCGGGATGGAGGGTTCGCGGGCGAGCCGCCGTCAGCTCTTCGACATCGCGATCGCCGGACCGCTCGCGGGGCTCGTGGTGGCGCTGCCGCTCCTGGCCCTCGGCATGAGGACGGGTGAGGTGGCCGAGTCGAATCCGTTCGCGCTCCCTCCGTTGGCCCGTTGGATTCTGGCGGCCGTGCGGCCCGACATCACGGCGACCGGCACGATCGCCCCCAACGCCGCGTTCATGGCGGGCTGGGTGGGCCTGCTCGTCACCGGCTTGAACATGCTGCCGGTGAGCCAGCTCGACGGCGGCCACATCTCGGCGGCCCTGTTCGGCCGGCGGGGCAACTGGGTGGCGCGGGGCGTGCTCCTGGCTGCGATCGCGGCGATCGTCGTGCTCGGCAGCTACAACTGGGTGGTGATGGTGGTGGTCGTGGCCCTGATCGGCGTCGATCATCCGCCGATCCGCGACGACGGCCGGCCGCTCGGGCCGCTCCGCACGGCACTCGGGATCCTCTCGTTCCTGATCCCGATGGTCACGTTCATGCCCGAGCCGCTCGCGCTGGGCTGAAGCGGAGGGGCGGCGCGGGCCGAAAAACGGCTCCACGCCGCGAAAAATTGCATCCGCGCGAACTTCGGGGTATTCAAGACCGTAAAGCAGTCGTTCGCCCGGAGATTCCCGTCATGCCCCGCTCCCGCCGTCTTGCCGTCGAAGGCCTGGAATCCCG
>Ga0315902_10006171_pt1 | contig 16683 bp, 12 predicted proteins | sample LakEriMetagenome_9_FD_203523 | JGI IMG/M metagenome (GOLD analysis project Ga0315902, IMG submission 203523) | Freshwater fungal communities from buoy surface, Lake Erie, Ohio, United States - Buoy 12 MA117 | ecosystem: Environmental > Aquatic > Freshwater > Lake > Lake biofilm | place: USA...
TTCCGATAAAATACTTAGTCGCTTGTTTGAATCACTGGAGGAAATACCTGTACGTATGGTGAGTTACGGAGGAAGTCCGCACAATGTTTCTATCCTTGTTCCGTCCGACTATAAGACTGCTACATTGAAAGCACTCAACAAAGGAATTTTTGGATTGGAGTAGAAGATGGTTGTTGGTTGTTGTTTGCATACGTCCCTAACTAACATAGAGCTGGCGCAAGTGTTCCGACAATAGGAGGGGTACTTGCGCCATTGTTTTCTGCAGCCACGTTTGTAACGTGGCGAAATATTTTAAAGCTTTAGAGGTATTGTCCGGATACAATCCGGGCAGCAGTAATGAATCACAGATGCCCCTCACCTTTGGTGAGGAACATCTGCGTTAGTTTTTAACAAACAACCAATAATAAATAACCTACAACTTCTTCTCCGCCTTTTTCCAGAATGAAAAGAAAGAAGTAAACGGTCCTCTTATATCAGGTATGAGCCATGGATAGTCGTCTGCATGTCCTTCAAAATGTTTATGCAGTGGATGTTCAATAAAATAAATCTTCTGTGAAGATTGAAAATGTGATTGCAGTTCATTAAATTCTCCGATAAAAGTTTGAAGATTTGCGATATTCTCTCTTCCTGCATCAAGAATAAAATTCAACACTTTTTCACTGACAGGAAATTGTTCAAAATGGGAAGGCTCCAGCAAAAGAATTCGATTCGCATCAATATCGTTTCTCCACTTTGGATGTAGCCAGAATGAAGTATAAATGCAAACAGGTTTTGTATGATCAATGATGATATCCTTTTTATCAACAGGCAATATTGTTTTTAATTCAGGCATGCATGTTTCTTTCAGAATATCCGGTATATCTATTGATGTCAATTCTTCATAAGAATGATCCAGAAAACTGTTTTGCTGTTGACTCTTCAAATAACGATTGATGTTTTCCTGGTTGGCATAATATTTTTTTGAAGAGAAAGAACCTGCAACCCATTGCCAGCTGCAGGTATTGCTTGCCGGATCGCCATCCAATAAATGATAATACATCCATTTACTAGGCAGCTTCCAGTGCGACTGTCCAACATTGCATACAATCGATGCGATGTACATGCGTACATGATTGTGTAAATAGCCTGTTTGATACCATTCTCTGATTAGCTTGTCAAGCGAATCTATACCTGTCTTGCCTTCAACAACTGCTCTTGGAATTTGATGATGAGCTACATTTTGCTGGGGATGTTTGATGTCTTCAAATAATTTTTCTCTCTTTTCCCACCATACCCTTTGAAAAAACTCGCGCCAGCACAATTCCTGCACAAACTTTTCCATCTGATTTAGCTCATAACCTTTTTCTTTAACTTGTTGCAGTATCTCTGGAAGTGTAATCATTCCTCTCGAGATATAAGGAGATAATTTTGTCACTGCTCCGTCAATGAAATTTCTAGTTTTTCCGTACGTAATCGGGTTGATGCGTTTTACTTTTTCGTATACTGAATTGATATCAGTTGGAAATGCAGGGAACAAAGAATCGGTAAACATCATTTTAATATATAGTTACATTACCCGCGAATAATCTTCTTATCGCGCAGGTAATTCAGGGTTAAGATTGCTTCATCATTTAAATTTTTATATGCCAGCACATCACAAACAAATCCTCTGTGATCACCACCGTCGAATGATTCATTTGCTCTTAACAGTAATACAGCTGCTGCTTCTTTCAAAACAGGAAAACCTTCCCACTCGGTAAGCAACTTTCTTTTTTTCAGACGTTCTATTTTATTTACCTTTTTCCCGCTTTGCTGACCGAGCAGGCGTACTAGCGGTGCCTGTTTTTGAGAGAGAATTTGCAGTACAAACAATGGGTTCTTCTCCACCAGTTCCAATGTTTTGGTGCCTTCAAAAACACCCACTACATAACGCTTCGGTTGCATGCTAATAGCTGTCACATAAGAAATGATATGCATGTTGTTCTCCTTTCCATCAGTGGAACTGATCGAATAAACAGGATGATCTGTTCTGTTCCAAGGTTTTTTACGTATGGACATCCTGATCAAGTTTTGTTAGAAATTGATTCGCTGCTTTCAGATGTGCTGCTTGTTTCTCTTTCGGCATTTTATCAAACGTTTTCAGCAGCATGCCTAATCGCGGATTTTGAGAAAAAAAGCTTCTATGCTCATGCATAAACCGCCAGAACAAACCATCCCAGATAGTAGTCCATTCACCTTTTTTCCAGTCGCCCATCTTTAGTAAATAATTACTGCCGCTGATATAAGGTTTTGTTGTCATCAGTCCGCCATCTGCAAACTGCGTCATGCCATATACATTGGGCACCATCACCCAGTCGTAAGCATCAATGAATAATTCCATAAACCATTTATATACTTCATCCGGATCAAATTCGCACAGTTGCATGAAATTTCCTAATACCATAAGACGCTCTATGTGGTGACAGTAACCTGTCTTCAGTGTTTTTTGAATCACGATGTCAATCGGTTCAATGCCTGTTGTACCATTCCAGAACGACTCAGGGATTTTTCTTTTAAAACTCCAGTAATTGGTAGTGCGTTGTTTTGTTCCTTCACGTTCATACACCAGCCTGATAAATTCTCGCCAGCCAATAAGCTGACGAATAAATCCTTCTAATGAATTGAGTGGAATGTTTTTCTTGTGCCCTGTTTTCAATGCAGCAGCTACGACTTGCTGCGGACTAAGTAAGCCGATATTGATGAGAGGAGATAAAACCGAGTGATAAAGAAAAGATTCATTTGCTACCATCGCATCTTCATAGATCCCGAATTTTTCAAAACGCCGATCAAGAAATTCCTGCAGCCATTTTTCCGCGTCATGATGAGTAACAGGATAGATGAAGTTTTCAGATGAGCCGTAATTATTGTTGAAATGTTTTTCTGTATAATTTCTTGCTTCCTGAATGAGGTCATCTTCTTTTGGAAAAGTGATGGATGGAATTGTTTCACCTTTCGGAAAAGCTTTTCTGTTGTCTGCGTCAAAAGTCCATTTCCCACCCTCGGGCTTCAGTTGTTCATCAACCAGTATTTTTCTTTGTTTACGTTGCCAAACATAGAAATCAGTCTGAAAATATGTTTTCCTTCCGCTGAAGAAATCATTTGTTTCTTCTATAGTGTTAAGAAAATTAGGTGAGTCGCTTTTCTGCAGCATCATTTTATACTTACCTGCAGCGGTTACGATTCTTTTTTCAAGCCAGTTATCTGCCGGGTCTGTATATAGTAGTTCCCTTACTTTTTTTGCAGCTAATTTGCTGATCAGCACACGGATATCACTTTCGGGAGCCTGGCTGTCGATATACTCTATTTTGTAGCCTTGTTTCTCAAGTAGGTTAGCATAGTGTTTCATCGAAGCACGATGCAGCATTATTTTTTTCTTATGGAAAGGGTATTGCCGGAAGAAAAGGAATTCCTCAATCAGATATACAGGCACCTTTTTATGCAGAGAAGGATGCTGAGTGAAAAGCTGATGTGGGAAAATAATTGTAGCCTGATTCATGTAGACAATTCAACAATTCTCAATGCGCTTTGTTTATCCTCTAAATAAATTCAACATGGAATCAGTTAAAGGGAAGTATGTTTTACTTGCAGGTGCAACGGGAGGAATCGGTGCAGCCGCAGCGCGTTTATTGGCGGGAAGCGGAGCCAGGTTGTTCATCACGGGAAGAAACAGCCAGAAACTTGACGCATTGGCATCAGAGTTAAAACTTCCTTCTACGCAGGTATTTGCGGGTGATATAAGTGTTTCTGCGGATGTGCAGCAACTGAAAGAGAAATATGTTCAGGTTTTTTCTCAGATAGACGTGCTCATAAATGCAAGCGGAGTGGGCATCATAAGACCGGTTGAGCAATTAACCGACGAAGATTTCTTAACCTCGCTGCAAACGAACCTGTTTGGTTCATTTCTGCTGGTGCGCGCCTTTTTGCCAATGATGAAAGAAGTAAAGAAAGGACTAATCATCAATATACCCGGCGTATTGGGTAAAACGCCAATGGCCGGTGCGGCAGCATACAGCGCGAGTAAATACGGATTGGTGGGGATGATGCAAAGCATACGTGAGGAATTAAAGCGTACAGATATCCGAATTACCAATTTGTTTTTGGGTGGCGTGGATTCTCCATTCTGGGATACAATTGATCTGCGAGTGCAGAAAGACAAAATGATTCGGGAGGAAGAAGCTGCCAAAGCCATTTGGTTTCTCTGCCAGCAACCCGCAAGTGGGGTTGTAAGCGAAATGGTATTACAGCCGTTTAATCATCAGGCGATTTGAAAGGTTATTAGTTGTTGGTTATTAGTTTTTGGTTTCAATTCTTCAGCGCAGAGAAATAATGATATAAAGCTTTCTAAGAGCATATCTCTGCGCCGAAAAGGATATGAATTTAAAGTCCAGTAACTAACAACTAACAACCAACAATATCCCATAACCCCTAACTTTATATTCCCTTTCTTGCCATGGAATCAAAAGAATTACTCACATCTTTTCATGATACCCAAAAAGCATTTGCTTACAAGAGTGATGCGCAGCTGAGGAAAGCTTATTGGTTGTTTTCGATGATGCGGTATAATTGGCTGGTGAAGGTGGGTACGAGGATGACGCCATGGGCCATTCGCCGTGGGTTACCCATAAAAAATATTTTACGAAAAACATTGTTTGAGCAGTTTGTGGGTGGAGAAGACCTGGATCAAACAAACAAAGTGGTTGAGCAGTTGAATCGTTATGATGTACAGGTTATATTAGATTATGGAGTAGAGGGTGGAGCGAATAATGAAGAAGCGATGGAAGCTGCTTGCAGGGAGTTCATAAGAGTCATCGAGCATGCAGCCGCGCACAATGGTATTCCTTTTATCAGTATCAAAGTAACCGGTCTGGTACGGTTTTCTTTATTGGAGAAACTGGATGCTTTGATGAACAATGAAGAAGGTTTATTGGCAGATCGGTACAGAAAGTCGGTTGCATCATTGAGTAATGTTGAAAAAGTAGAGTGGCAGGCATTGCGTGACAGAATGGATCGTATCTGTAAAGCTGCTTCAGAAAAAAATACAGGAGTATTGATTGATGCGGAGGAAACATGGATACAGGATCCCATTGATGCATTGAGTCTGGAGTTGATGGAGACATACAACAGTAAAAGTGCCGTAGTTTACAATACTGCACAAATGTATCGTCATGATCGTTTGAATTTTGTAAAGGATTGTCATACAGTAGCAGAAGAAAAGAAATTCATACTTGCTCTGAAAATTGTGCGTGGAGCTTATATGGAGAAGGAGCGTTTGCGCGCAGAAGAGAAAGGTTATGCTTCACCCATCCAGCCCGATAAAAAAAGTTGTGATCATGATTTTGATGCGTCTGTGTTGTATTGTATTGATCGCATTGAGCGTATTGCGATCGTTGTTGCTTCACACAATGAGGAAAGTAATTTGAAAACAATCCGGCTTCTGCATGAAAGGGGTTTGCCAAATAATCATTCGCACGTACATTTGAGCCAGCTTTTTGGCATGAGCGATCACATTACCTTTAATCTGGCAGCAGCCGGTTATAGAGTAAGCAAATATTTGCCTTTTGGTCCTATTGAAGAGGTGGTACCTTATCTGATGCGCAGGGCACAGGAGAACACATCGGTGGCAGGGCAAACAAGCAGAGAACTCGAGTTGTTGAAACAGGAACGCAGGCGAAGAGCAAAATAAAATGGACTGCTAGCTCAGTTGGTTTAGAGCACTACTTTGACAGAGTAGGGGTCACTGGTTCAAGTCCAGTGCAGTCCACTTTAAAAGTCCCAAAAATCAATTTTTATTGGTTAATGTGCTAACAACCACTTAATTTGGCTAACAAATTTCAAAACCTAAACATTTATAATATGACAATGGATTTTAAAGATGCCATTAAATCGCATGGAGATCGTGTAAGTAAATTAAAGGATCAAATCCAAACAGAAGAGGCGACTAAAAATGCATTTATTATGCCTTTCCTTCAGACATTAGGCTATGATGTGTTTAATCCATTAGAAGTTGTGCCTGAATATGTGACTGACATTGGAACCAAAAAGGGAGAAAAGATAGACTATGCCATTTTGAAAAATGGTATTCCGACTATTTTGATTGAATGTAAGCATTGGGCGCAAAATCTAGATTTACATGATGGTCAACTACTTCGTTATTTCCATGTTTCAAAAGCAAAATTTGGTATTTTGACTAATGGGATTGTTTACCGTTTTTATTCTGATTTAGTAGAAGCAAATAAAATGGATGAGAAACCCTTTCTTGAATTTGATATTGTTGATATAAGAGACAATCAGATTGAGGAATTAAAAAAGTTTCACAAAACATATTTTGATATTGAAAGTATTGTCAATACGGCCAGTGAATTGAAGTACACTAATGAGCTTAAGCATTTAATAGCAAAAGAATTTACAAATCCAACAGAAGGATTTATTAGGTTGTTTGCTTCACAGGTTTACTCTAGAAAGCTTACTGAAAAAGTTATTGAGCAGTTTACAAATCTTACTAAAAAGTCTATTAATCAATATCTTAGCGATCTAATTACTGATCGATTAAAAGCTGCACTAAATAAGGAGGCGGAGAAGGAGAAGCAAGAAAGTCAAGAGAATGTTAACCAGGTAGATCTAGTAGCAGATAACAAGGTGGTTACTACAACTGAAGAAATTGAAGCTTATTATATTGTAAAAGGAATTTTGCGTCAAAAAATAGATGTAAACAGAATCTTTTATAGAGACGCACAGTCTTATTTTACAATTATATTAGACGATTCAAATAGAAAGGTCGTTTGTCGATTGTATTTAGGTGAAAAGAGAAAGTTCATAGGAACTTTTGATGAACAGAAAAAAGAAACTAAAAACGAGATTTTAGCACTAGATGACATTTTTAAATATAGTGTGCAGTTACTTACAACTGCTGAAAATTACGACAAGGGCTAAGTATTCTCCCGTAGGGTTTGGCTTAGCTAACCCTACGGGAGAAAAATTCTCCTTTATTCAATAATCAATTTTGTTTGTTGTTGTTTTTCCTCACTGAAAAGAGTAAGCAGATACATGCCTGCCTGTATATTTTTCTCCCGAATATTCAGCGAAAGATTATTCTTCCCTGCTCCTACAGCTAAGGTTTGACGATAAACTATTCGTCCCTGCATATCGGTAAGCGCGAGTTCTCCTTTTTGCGCTTTTTTAGAGTTAAAAGAGATCTGCAGTTTATCTGTGGTAGGATTTGGAAATGTGGAGATTGTATTTGCGCTAAATCCGTTGATCAGATTATTAGTTGATGTAATCTCAGCTTCTCTGAATCTAATGTTATCAAAACTATATCTGTCGGTAAATGCAGAAAGCACAGAGTCGGTAACAGCAATAGCCTGATGCGTGCAGGAAGAGGGGTTGTAAGTGGCATCACTTCCGGTACCCCGTAGTGTGTTGCCTACGAATAAAGACCATGTGCCGTTGTCATAGGTAAGCGTAACCGTACCAAGTCCACAGGTTGTTCCATTGTTATAGTTAATAATCGGTATTGGAGAAGCAACGCCATCTGTTACTTTTTGCAGCATCAGGTAATTGCGACGTGTTGTTCCATCTAAAAGTTGGAGACGGTAACTTAATTTATATCCTGAAGTAGTTTTAGGATTATTGCTTGCTCCCGTCATTAAGAAATAGTATTCCACTTTTCTGCCTTCCGCGGATGCCGGACAAACATCCACAACAAAATCAATTTGCCACGCATTGCACACTTTTGTAAACGGGGTAGATAAAGCACTGAAGCCCTGAGGGTTAACCGTAGAATTCATATTCGTTCTCACTACGTTTGTTCGGCCGAAAGGGCTTGTAATATCCCATGGCCCGGAATTCGGCAATACTGTCCAGGCGGGGTTTGCCGTGAAATTGCCATCTGAAAAATCATCCAGCAGAGTCAGATTTGTCGGTGGTTGTGAGGTAGCCGGCGAGTAGAGTATAACACAAACAATTACATAAACCGAAATAAGGAGTGAGCGTATCATAAGAGATGTTTTAGTTGCTGGCAATACCATTTAGTCTTCTGTGAAAGAAAGTTTTTCTTGATCCTCGAATCTTTTTAATGAATCATGGAGCATCAAGAATACAAAAGCGAAAGTAGTTCATTTTCATCAATGAATAAAAGCGTTCACTTCACTTTATCTCACTTAAGTATATACATCAGAAACCGGTTCGTATTAAATGTAATCTCGCAGAGGATACCTGAAGTTAACTTAGGTCAAGCATTTCTTTCCGTTCCGAAGGTTTGGTGCAGCTGATCCTGTGCTTGTAATAGGATTCCGGGTATTACTTCGTGAGGAGTAATTCAAATAGCTTTTTTTAATATTTTTAAATATGAGATAATAATATCCGGTAGCCTTATTCATAAACACAGATCATCAAAAAAAGATAAAATAAACATTAGCAATGTATATAGATTTTATAATTAAAGATGAGGCAAAATTTAATGACATGAAAAATGTCTATAGCCAACTCGCTGAAGCAAAAAAAACAGGAGATTTTAAAACCGAAGAATTCTGGCTATATATCTTTCCTGATTACTCATTAAATAAATTTTATTTTAATGAAGGTGATTTAGGCCCTAAAAATTATACACCTGATATTCCGATATGCCGATTCGTTGATATGTTTAATTTAATCATGTTTTATTTTGATGTTGAACTGAATGAGTGTAAAAGGATTCAGCAAAATGGGAGAATAGAATTTGAGGCTTTGGGATTTCCTTATGGAACAATAGGTCTTAATGGATTGATCAAGTTTTTGTATGCTTTTGATTGCAAGGTTTTTGAAATTGATCAAGGTGGTTCTATACGTGCAGTGTACTGGATTTTTGATGATGTATATATATGGGATGATAAAATTAATTCAGATACAGGCAGCTCCGAAAGAATCTCTATTTTATCTGAAGACAGGCTACTCTTATACAGACCTTTAACTATTGCATTTGATCAAGTGGCAGATGCTATTAATCGGGTAGGCAGAGTAGAGTTGATAGAAAGAGAGCAAAATTTTATTATATGTAAAATCAGATATAAATTCCGATTAATCCAGATTAGTATTGCACTTTATAATGTAGAAAATGATAAGACGTATATTTTAACTGATACTCCTGATTCTCTTGCACAGGATCCTGCAATAAAGAATGTAACAGAACGTTTAGTTCAAACCATATTTAATATGGATAATCCAAATTATAAGCCAGACAGACTAGGAATAAGTTTGTCTTCAATTATCTTTTGGGTGCTTTTTTTCACAGGGTTAATTATATTAATAATAAATATAATTACTTAGTTAGAATTCTTAATCAGGATGAATGACATTTCGTCCCCTGCAGGATCAGGCATAGCCGACCCTGCACTATTATATTCGTAGGGCACACTTCGTGAGACCCCGAGTTGGGGGGCATTAATTTTATTTATTACAAACAAAATAGTTTTATTTTAGTAAAAACAAATTTTATGCGATATTTTTTCTCTCTTCTTTTCATTTTTTCATGTTCTGTTTCTTTCGGGCAGATGACCCTTCCCGAGCTGTTGAAGATTTTTAAGATGGACTCTGATAATTTTGAAGTTTATGCCCTTAGTAAGGGGTATAGCTTTAATAAGTTTTATAACAGTGAGAATGAAGACGGTATTTGCTATGTTAAAGGCGTCTCAAAACAAACGAAATATCTTAAATTTTATACACAGTTTTTTTCTCATGGTACAACTGTCATCTATCAATCTACAAACACGACAGAAATCATCAATCTGAAAACACAATGTAAAAGTTCCGGATACAAGCTTAATACAACCTATTTCATGGATGACAATACAACCAAAGTGGAAGAGTTTAGAAACGGCAGGTTTCAGCTTTCTGTATATACTATCCCGCCGGACGATGAATATAACTGGGTTACCTACGAAATTGCATTTTTCGAATATTAATTGATCCACGTTTTAATTTATTTTATTCCCGCAGGGTCTGGCATAGCGGATGCCGGTTCTTGGTTAGATGTTGTCGTATACCAGTGTTGTAGTTCTCCACATTGGTTTAATCGCCCGCCCCTTCGCGTTGATAAATAAGTTTATTCTCACAATTAATTTTAATCGTAATCTTTTGATCTATACTTTTACGTATGTCTGTTTTCCTGGTAACTCCGCCTTTCACCCAGCTGAATACACCCTATCCGGCAACGGCATACCTGAAAGGATTTCTGAATGCAAAAAATATCTCCTCATATCAGGCTGATCTGGGTATAGAAGTTACATTGCGGATATTTTCCAAGTCAGGACTTGATAGTTTATTTCAGGCTGCATCATTCAATACAAATACGTCTGACAATTCAAAACGGATTTATCTTTTAAGAGAATCATATATCGAAAGTATTGATGATGTAATTTCTTTCCTGCAAGGAAACAATCCCACTTTTGCTTATCTGATCGCTTCTCGTAATCTTCTTCCGGAAGCAAGCCGGTTTGAGAATTACAATGACCATGCTTTTGGCTCCATGGGCATTGAGGACAAGGCGCGCTATGTTGCAACTCTGTTTTTAGAGGACATGTCTGATTTCATTAAAGAATGTGTGGATGAGCATTTTGGATTCACACGCTATGCTGAACGTTTGGGTAGATGCGCCAATCAGTTTGATGAAATTTATGCTGCACTGCAGGATACACCTTCATTTATTGATCAGGTTTTATTTGATGTTTTAAGTGAACATCTGCAATCAAATTCTCCCAAACTAATTGCTGTTTCAGTGCCTTTTCCGGGTAATTTGTTTGCAGCTTTCCGTATTGCTGGTTGGGTGAAAAAACATCGGCCGGAAATTAAAGTAGCCATAGGTGGCGGATTTCCTAATACAGAATTACGTTCTCTGAAAGACCCGCGTGTATTTGAATATTTTGACTTTATAACCCTCGATGACGGTGAAGCACCCGTTGAACAACTTATTCGTTATATCAATGATGAGATTAATCTGGATCAATTAAAGCGCACTTATCTTTTGCAGAATGGAACGGTAACGTATGTTAATAGCTCTACATGCAAGGATTACAAACAGTCGGATACCGGTACGCCCGATTACCGCGGGTTGTTACTGGATAAATATATCTCGGCGATTGATGTTGCAAACCCGATGCACAGTTTATGGAGCAATGGAAGATGGAATAAGCTAACCATGGCACATGGCTGCTACTGGGGCAAATGTACTTTCTGCGATATTTCACTCGACTATATTCAGCGGTATGAGCCGCTCACTGCTAAACTGCTTTGCGACAGAATGGAGGAGATCATTGCGCAGACCGGTACCAATGGTTTTCATTTTGTGGATGAAGCAGCACCACCATCACTGATGCGATCGCTGGCTATTGAAATAATCAGAAGAAAATTAGTTGTTAGCTGGTGGACAAATATCCGTTTTGAAAAAAGTTTCACGCGCGATCTTTGTTTGCTCCTAAAAGCAAGCGGGTGTATTGCCGTAAGCGGAGGTTTGGAAGTTGCAAGTGATCGTTTACTTGAATTGATTGATAAAGGAGTTACTGTTGCCCAAGTTGCAAAAGTAAATCGCAATTTTACGCAGGCAGGAATCATGGTGCATGCATACCTGATGTATGGATTTCCTACGCAAACAGATCAGGAAACCATTGATTCTCTCGAGATGGTTCGTCAGTTGTTTAAAACAGGGGTGCTGCAGTCTGCTTACTGGCATCAGTTTGCCATGACTGCACATAGTCCGGTTGGCATGAATCCGGAAAAGTTTAAAGTGAAAACAGCGAAAGAAGCTGTGATCATGTTTGCAGACAATGATGTAGAGCATATTGATCCAACGGGAGCCGATCATGAATCTTATTCGTTCGGTTTAAAAAAGTCATTGTTCAATTACATGCAGGGGATCGGGTTCGATGAACCTTTATACAAATGGTTTGATCGCAATGTGCCTAAAACAACGATTTCTAAAGATCATATTTTAAAGATTATTACTGAAGAAGAGTTGCCTCCATCAAATTTGAATACTAAGATTATATTTCTGGGCACATTGGCTCAGTCGGAATTGGTTACAAAATCGAAGAAAGGTAATCAGTGGACTGTATTGCAGTTGACATTTCTCTCCAAAAAAGAAAAGCTCACCATACAGGTTGATGAGCAAAAAGGCAACTGGCTTTTAACCGTTTTGCCAAAGCTGACTATTCAGCAGCAAAAATTGATGACACTTGAAGAATTGAAAGCCGATTATGAAAAAGCAGGTCTTGAAAATTTTGAATTGTTCTGGGATAATAAGCCCGTGTCGCAGTTGTATAAAGTGGGGTTGTTGAGGGTGTAGTTTTTCAATTATCTGGGAATAAACAATTAAAATTAGTAATTGTATTCAGATAAAAAAAAGCCAGGGTTAATTTGCATACCGTAGAAGTAAAGTTTAAAAGTACATTTTCCTATTGTGTAGATGCCCACATAACCATTGCCATGGTTAGGGCTTACCTTTATCCTGTCAAAGATTGGATTATACAATAATACTCCGTCATCATCATTTATTATTCCCCATTTATTGTTTATCAAGACATAATTAAAATCACCCATACAGGGTAATTCGCGAATTTTATCGAATATAAAAGGCGTTACTTGTTTAAGTTCATTATTTAAAAGAGCCCACTTGTTATTATTGGAGACTGCAATTCCATTTACAAGTTTTACTTTAGGGTATTGATAATTTATATGTAATGAATTTAATTTTATGTTCCATACCCCCCATAAATTATCTTTCTTAACAAATATAAAACTGTCTCTGAAAACGGGACCTATATCCTCAAATATAAGTGGAACTATCTCGCTAAATTCATTGTTCGAAATCCTAACAAGCCCAAATTTTTTATTTTTACCTACTCTAATATAATTTGATGCATTTGAGTAGTTGTGCATCACATCATAATCTGTATATGATTTTTTATATTGATTATTTTTACTTTGTGTAGGTCTTTTTAATTCAACATAGTCAATTGTATTATTTCTGTAGCATGCTAATTGATAATAATCATTATAATTATTTTCTAAAGGGTTAATACTTTTAATTGAATCATAAATGACTTCTGAAGAGAAAATCCCATCGTGACTTGTTATTCCAAAATAATTATTTTTACGGACAATGATTAGTTCGGGGTTTGAGCCATAGTAGATTGTATCAAATTTATAACCTCCTGTCACAGGGTATTGATGTAAAATTTTACCTTCATCGTTCTCAATCCATGAACATAAATCCCAATGATCTTTAATATTTTTAGTAGATAGATCATGCCAATTCTTGTTAGAAGCTTCAGAAATTAGTCTCCCATTTTTGTCATATGAAGCTTGGCGATTTCCCTTAATTGCATAAAATGTATTAGGATCTTTTATGCTAATAACCTCATATTTTATGGGTATAATTTCATTTCCCCAATAATCATACATTCCCCAAAGGCCATTCTTGCTAATCAAAATACGCTCTTTGCTTCTATCTTCTATAATAAAATCATAAATAAAGGGTAGTTTTGTTTTTTCACTTTTATCTATCATCCCCCATAAATTATTTTTATTCGCCAGGGCAATTCCTCTGTTGAAATCTGATATGTAATTGTATTGATTTGTAATGGTCATTTGTCCAGTTTGATCAATATATCCCCATTTTCCGTTTATCTTCACCCTCGAAATACCATCTATGAATTCGTTTACATCCTGATATACAAAGGATATGCGTGTTGCGCCGTTTTTATCTATAAAACCTTTCTTATTAAAATCATTACCAGCAATTATGAGATCTTCTTTGTAATCACCCAGATAAAGAAAATCTGGTTTGATTAAAACGTTATCTTCTATATCTATATATCCTGATTTCCCGGATATAGTTACTTTGGCAATGCCTCTTTCGTCGAAATCGGAAATCCAGCTATATTTCGGCTTAATTTTCCATTCTCCCTTTGTGTTGATAACTCCCCATTGGTTTAGTTGGCCATGATTAGCCTTGGCCAAACCTCTTTTAAATGGATAAATTTCCTTAAATATAAATCCTATTTTTATAGATCCGTACTTGTCAATTATTCCGTACATCTCATCTTCAACATTAACAAAATTCTCATGTATTTTTAATGTACCAATACTCACTGCTGCAAGACCCTCAGAAAATGCATTTGCATGAATATACTTACAGCGAATAACTTCTTCACCACTTTCATTTATATAACCCCAAAGGCCATTTCGGTTTACACGAGCCATCCCCTCTGCAAATAGATCAGCCTGATCGTATTTATCCCGGCTAATTATATTTTTGGTGACCGTATCTATGTAATAATAGGTTTTTGTATTCCTATCATATACGGGAATAATATTTTGTGCAAAGACATTTTTTATGATTGAAAATAAAAATAAAGTTACTATTATGTATTTCATTTGAGACGTTTTGTTATTAAGCTTTCACATATTTGAGTAAAGGTACATCCATTAGTTTATAGATACATTACATGCCATTAGTTCTTAAAAATATCCACTATATATAATGTGCCTATTTTTTCAGGCAGCTTTATATTCTTGCATATCTATTCCGTCTAACCCGGGATCGGGATCTGCCTTAGCGACCCTTGTGAGTTTTATATAAATTATTTTTTCATTTATTTTTATGACTGATATTTAAATTGATTATCTCAGAAAAGATGTCTGTTAAAAAACTACTGCTTATGAGGTCGGTTATTCTGTTCTTGTTAGTTCTTCCTCTGCATTTACTTGCACAAGCTCCTCAATCTTATACAACTTTTCAGAATGCTACTCTGAACTTATATAAATATGAAGGTGCAAAGGTGATGGTGCTTGCAAATTCTCCAACACTCAATGCGTCAGCAATGACAAAATTGACAAATGCGCTTGATGGCACCTATGATTTCTATAAACGTTGTACCGGTCGTGAGCCGACCAGATTTCCTAATACATTCATCAACAACCGAACAACAGTTGCTAGAGTTGATGCCACTTGCGGTGCTGGTTGCGGCTACCTTGGTGCAACAGGAATAGAATTGCTTAATTCTTTCTTTGATGTTTTATATACTGAGATACTTAATAATAATCTTTACGACCAGGCGGTTTTCTATGAGTTTGGCAGAAATTTTTGGTTTTACGGTAATCTTGCTTACAAGCAGAATGATCCTGTTACTACCGGCTTTGCTGTATTCATGAGGTTCATGGCGATGGAGGACATTGGGGTACAGGGTGCCAAGTTCGGCAATATGACGTTTACTGAATTTAGAAATAAGGTTCAGGGGTTACTTCCTTTATATCTCGCAAATTCTTCATTGAACTGGAGCAATACTCTTGGTGCAGGTCAGGGTGTGCCAAATTCCGGTTTAGGTGGTGCTGATCTGTTCGCTTCTTTTTGTTGGTATCTTAAAAATACATACGGTCAGTGTTGGCTGGAAAATGTATGGAAGTACGCTGGAGAAAGACCGGATGCCGTCACCACGCAGGATGCTGTAGATAATTTTATCATTGCATCATCACTTGCAGCTAAAACCAATCTTGCCCCACTGTTTCAGCAAACCTGGAGGTGGCCGGTATCTACAAATGCTGTCAACTACTTAGCAGGACTAAATTTCAGCGATTTTGATTCTCCTTCCGCACCTTCATGTATTCCTGCCGGAATTCAGAATCCGAATAATGGTTTTGATATTGGGATACGACAGGTTATACTAGCAGATATGCAATATAATTCCGGTGGTTATTCAGCAGATAACTATCAGTTTTACAAAGATAATACCGTAAAATCTGCCACCTGTCCAAAGCTTTTACCTGTGGCACGTTTACAGAGAGGAAATACATATAACATATCTGTACGTACAGGTATTAGTAATCCTGAATTTGTTCGCGGGTGGATTGATTATAATAACAACGGAGTTTTTGAGACGTCGACGGAGATCATCATTTTCAGCAACGGAAATGTTCCCAATCAGCTTCATACGGCATCATTTATAGTGCCTTCGACAGCTGTTACAAATACTTCTTTAAGGATGCGTTTGTCGTCCGATTTTGGTGTGATACCCCAGCCATGTACTAATCTTGCTTATGGGCAAACAGAGGACTTCACTGTTCTTATTTCAGTATTGTCATCTGTAAATGAATTCGGACAGCCTGATGTTTCTGTATTTCCGAATCCTGTATCAAATATCCTCCAAATACAAAGTCAGGAGAAGGTGAAGTCGGTTCGTGTGTTTGATGTAAACGGTCAGTTAAAATGGGAATCGTACAAACCAGTCAAGCAGGCAGATCTGTCATTTCTGGCCAAAGGTATGTATGTGGTGGTGGTTGAGACGGGTAAACAGATGTACAGGAAAAAGATTCTGAAAGAGTAAATTTTTGTAGTTGATTTGTCCCCGGCAGGGTCTGTCGCAGACGACCTTGCGAGTTCCCGTGGTCCGCTGTACTAGACCCCGGGACGGACAGGATCAAATGTTTATAAAAAAAACAAATGAAATTGCCAATGAAAATACATATGCAATGCCCAAAACGGTGGGCCGATACCAATAATAATGAGAATAAAAGGGTATAACATATGACCATTAAAAACTACAACTATTCACATATGAAATGCCCATAACGGAGGGCCGATACCAATAATAATGAGAATAAAAGGGCATAACATATGACCATTAAAAACTACAACTATTC
>Ga0315902_10006172_pt1 | contig 16683 bp, 16 predicted proteins | sample LakEriMetagenome_9_FD_203523 | JGI IMG/M metagenome (GOLD analysis project Ga0315902, IMG submission 203523) | Freshwater fungal communities from buoy surface, Lake Erie, Ohio, United States - Buoy 12 MA117 | ecosystem: Environmental > Aquatic > Freshwater > Lake > Lake biofilm | place: USA...
ACATCCCATCGATGTTTGTCTCTGTGGCATCGGCGAAAACGGTCACCTTGCTTTTAATGATCCTCCTGCTGATTTCAACACCACTGCTCCTTATATTGTTGTGCAACTCGATGAAGCCTGCAGAAAACAACAATGGGGTGAGGGATGGTTCCCTACGCTTGATGATGTTCCTCAGCAGGCCATCAGCATGTCGATTCACCAGATCATGCAATCGGCTCATATCATCTGCTCGGTGCCCGACGAAAGAAAAGCAAAGGCCGTAAAGGATTGCATGGAAAATCCTGTCAGCAATCTCCATCCGGCCAGCATCCTGCAGCAACATCCGAGCTGCAGTCTTTACCTCGATAAACAATCCGCATGTCTGCTTCAACCGTAACCGTAAGCTCCCTCTCTCGCAGGGATACCGCCATTTCGATCATGATCATCGGAATGTTGTTTTTCATTTTTGGTTTTGTCTCCTGGGTCAATGCGATCCTCATTCCCTATTTCAAGATCGCCTGCGAGCTGAGCCATTTTCAGGCCTACCTCGTCACCTTCGCTTTTTATATTTCCTATTTCGTGATGTCGGTCCCGGCTTCTTTTCTGTTAAAGCGACTCGGATTCAAAAAAGGCATGATGATGGGCTTCTGGTTCATGTCGCTCGGTGCCTTCATCTTTGTACCCGCCGCTTACGCGCGCACCTATGAGATCTTCCTGATCGGATTGTTCACCATTGGTGCTGGTCTCGCCATTCTGCAAACCGCCGCCAATCCCTATATCACCGTGCTCGGTCCCAAAGAAAGCGCCGCCCAACGCATCAGCATCATGGGTATCTGCAACAAGGGTGCCGGCATTCTTGCACCATTGATTTTTGCAGCCGTTATTCTCAAGGCTACTGATACCGATCTCTTTGCACAATTGGGCACCATGGATGCGACACAGAAAGATGCTGCACTGGATGAGCTGATCCGCAGGGTGATCACGCCATATGTTTGTGTAGGATCCGTTCTGTTCCTGCTGGGATTGCTGGTCCGCTTTTCACCCTTGCCCGAGATCGATACAGAAACAGAATCGGAAGAGCTGGCTACCGCTAATGCCGACAAAAAAAGCATTTTCGATTTTCCGCATTTGATCCTCGGTGCTGTTGCCATCTTCCTGCATGTAGGTACACAGGTCATCTCCATAGATACCGTCATCGGCTATGCCAACTCTATGGGCATCTCCCTGCTGGAAGCCAAGGCTTTCCCTTCCTATACCCTCACCGCTACCATCTGCGGTTATATCATCGGTATCATCACCATCCCCCGATTCATCAAACAGGTCAATGCCCTGAGGATCTGTACGGGACTGGGACTGCTCTTCACCCTCCTGATTATTTTCACGAAGGGAGAAATTGTATTGCTGGGTCATCGTGCAGATGTATCGATCTGGTTTGTGGTGCTGCTCGGTCTCGCCAATTCACTGGTATGGGCAGGCATCTGGCCACTGGCACTGGACGGACTGGGCAGGTTTACCAAGATCGGTGCTTCCATCATGATCATGGGACTCTGCGGCAATGCCATCATGCCGCTGTTGTATGGATATGTTGCCGATGCAGTAGATGTACGCCAGGCTTACTGGGTGCTCTTCCCCTGTTATCTGTATCTTGTATATTATGCCGCTTACGGGCATAAGGTGAGAAGATGGAAATGAACAGCATCAAAATTATTAATGGCCGACTTATCCTGCGCGACAGGATCATTCCCAATGGTTGCTTGCTGATTGAAGCCGGCAAGATCATTGCTGTTGAGGAAAGCGATCACGAATTTCCAGATGCCAAAATTATTGATGCAAAGGGAGATTATGTTTCACCTGGCTTCATCGACATTCATGTGCACGGCGGTGGAGATCATGATTTCATGGATGGAACTGAAGAGGCCTTTTTGAAAGTAGCGGAACTGCATGCGGCACATGGCACCACATCCATGCTGCCTACCACACTGACCGCTGATAAAGAAGGTATCATTCGCACGATTGAACTTTATGAAAAGGTCCGCGATAAAAATCATCACGGTGCTGCTTTCATTGGACTTCACCTGGAAGGCCCTTATTTCTCCATGAACCAGCGTGGAGCACAGGACCCAAAATACATCCGTGATCCAGATCCAGCAGAATACAATGAGATACTGCAACATGGTGCTTCTATCAAACGCTGGAGTGCAGCACCGGAAAGAAAAGGCGCGATTGAATTTGGAAAAATACTGACTGCTCGCGGCATTCTCCCTTCCATGGCCCATACCGATGCCATCTATGAAGAAGCATTGGAAGCTTTTGAAAACGGATATACTTTACTCACCCATTTTTATTCGGCCATGTCGGGTGTCACGCGCAAAAACGCCTTTCGTTATGCGGGCGTGGTGGAAGCAGGTTACCTCCATGATGATCTGGATGTGGAGATCATCGCCGATGGCATACATCTTCCCGCACCCTTGCTCAAACTCATTTATAAAATAAAAGGTCCGGATCGGATCGCCCTTATCACCGACGCCATGCGCGGTGCCGGTATGCCGGAAGGGAATAGCATCCTGGGCAACAGAGTAACCGGACTTCCAGTTATCATTGAAGATGGTGTGGCCAAACTTCCCGACAGGTCTTCGTTTGCAGGAAGTGTTGCGACAGCAGACCGACTGGTTAGGACCATGCTGAACATGGGTGAAGTGCCGATGGTGGAAGCCATCCGCATGATCACGCATACACCGGCCAGGATCATGAAGGTCGATGACCGCATCGGCTCACTCCAAGTGGGTATGGATGCCGACATCAATATATTCGATGAGCAGATCCGGATCAAACATACCGTCCTCAAAGGAAGAGTTGAAATCGAACATGTGAAAATGTAAAAAGAGTAACAAGTAAAAATTATCACCGCTACAAAAACATCCTGCCACTTTAACAAAAGAATGCAAATCCTTTATTTGAACTGAGAAAAACTCGGATTAATTTTGATTTTCAATATATGCTATGAAACAGATCCTGATCATACTATTCGCATTTGGTGTAACAACCGTTTCAGCACAGCAACTCAAATCATTGGTCAATAAGGCAAAACAAGTTGCAGGAGTAAACACAAACGATGGAAATCAGTTGGATGTTGGCGCTGCACTCAAGGAGGCCCTCTCGTCTGGTGTGGGAAAAGGAGTAGAAAAGTTATCTGCAGAAAATGGATTTTGGGGAAATGCCCTTTATAAAGTGGTCATGCCTCCTGAAGCACAAAGAATTGAGAAAGCATTGCGGGGCATTGGATTGGGATCGAAAGTCGATGAGGCTCTGCTTTCCATGAATAGAGGTGCAGAAGACGCTGTTAAAAAAGCAGGTCCCATTTTTGCAGATGCAATTCGTGGGATGGATATCAGGGATGCATTTGCCATTTTAAAGGGGGTTGATACTGCTGCCACGGGTTATCTGCGAACCAGCACGACTGCTTCCCTTACAACTGCCTTCAAGCCAGTGATACAGGAGTCATTAGAGAGATCCGGGGCCTCAAAAAGCTGGGCAAGCCTGATGACAGCCTACAACAAGATCAGCCTGCAAAAAGTAAATACAGACCTTGCCGGTTATGTCACAGAAAGGGCTTTACAGGCCTTGTTCATGCAGATTGCAAACGAAGAAAAGCTCATCCGCAAGGATCCGGCAGCCAGAACTTCTGCGCTGTTGAAAAAGGTATTTGGCAGTAATTAAGTAAATTCAGCCTGTTGAACTAAAACAGATCCCTCGCTTCGCTCGGAACAACAATTTAAATTTCGTGTTGAAGCGGTTGAAGGAGTTGAAGCAGTTTAAGATAGATTCTTAAACCTTCTCAACCCCTTCAACTCCTTCAACTCCTTAAACCTCTCTCAACCTCAAACAATATGAATCGTCGGCTCTTTGTAAAAAACCTCTCTACAATTACTCTCCTCCTGAATGGGAAATCCATCATGGGTTCAGAACTACCCTTTATGGGTAACGCAAAACCCTTGCTCCGATTTGTTATTGCCTCTGACCTGCATTACGGACAAGATAAAACACCCTACGCTTTAATGACAGATACTGCACTGGGTCACATTAAGCAAATGCATGCTGAAAACTCATTTGATTTCGGAGTCCTCAATGGTGACCTGGTGCACGACAATATCAGTTTCTTCGAAGAGCTTAAACAAAAAGTTGATACCCTTCCATTTCCGTATTATGTAACGCAGGGCAATCACGACCTGGCTACCAAAGAAGAATGGGAAACTGCCTGGAAACAACCCCTGAACTTTGAAATCAAGAAAGGAAATACAGTACTGCTGTTCGCATCCACATCCAACAAGAAAGGAGAATATCTTCCTCCGGATCTAACCTGGCTGGGAGAAAAGTTCAGAGAACACGCGAAAGCCAAACATGTCCTTCTGTTCATCCACATCCCTCCGATCAAATGGACCAAACACGCCATTGAATCAACACCCTTTGTTGATCTGGTCAAAAAACAAAAGAACCTGAGAGCGGTATTCCACGGACATGAACATGATCAGGATGGGATCAAGTGGAATGATGGCATCCCTTATCTGTTCGACAGTCATGTCGGTGGAAATTGGGGAACTCCCTACAAGGGATTCCGCATTGTCGAACTCATGAAAGATGGCTCCATGCTCACATGGATCATGAACCCGACAGAAAAGATCAATGCAGCTGAGCTTCCTGCAATGGAGGGCGCATCAAAATCCTGAAAAATCAATACTTCGCAGGTTGCCCGGGTTTGGGCAAGGTCTTCTTGATGAAATCTCTCAGGCTCTGGTTACTGGTCTCCAGATCAGGACGGCGCAGGTACATCATGTGACCGCTGCGGTATCCTTCCCATGACAAACGATCTTTCATCTTGCCACTGGGATCCAGTTGCCACATGCTGTATTTGGCATTGAAATAATCACAGGCGCCATCATAATAACCCGACTGTATCAAGACATTCAGATAAGGATTCTGTGCCATCGCTTTACGCAAATTCTCACCGGTTTGATCTCCTGTTCTGTCCCAAGGCTGCACTGGTCCGAATACATAATACTTCAGGTCAGTCTTATACTTGAGTTCTTCTCTGAGATAAATATTGATGGCCGGTGTGAAAGAATGTTCCCATGAAAGCAGTTCCGCATTGAAATCCGGCTGCTCACCACCATCTCTTCTGTCGATTCCCTTGTATCTTGAATCAAGTCTTCCAACTGTATACCCTTCCTCTCTCAGCAATTCCTTCCAGAATAATCCCAATGCCACATCCAGGTTGTTTTGTAAAATAACGGTTTCAGATATGCCAGCGTAACGTGACATTTTCTTTGCGATCTCTTTCTTTTTACTCTCTTCCAGAAATCCGCCTTTTGTAAGGGCCGGAACCAGTTCATCGACCGTGAATTTCTCCACCTCAGGCAATACATCGGTAAGGTCCTTGGATTGCAGATCAGGGGGCAGTTGTTTGTGGTACCATGCGGTTGCAGTATAATATGGAAGTTTCAATGCAGATGCAAGCGGACCATCTCTTTCAATGCCCAGTGTTGTAGGTGATACAAGTATCACGCCATTAATAAACATCCAGTGCGACTGTTGCAATTCCAGTGCGAGTCCGGATACACGGCCTGTTCCATAACTCTCACCGATCAGGTATTTGGGAGAAGCCCAGCGGTTCATGCGGGAAACAAAGGTGTTGATCCACTCTGCCAGGTATTTGATATCGGCATTCACACCAAAGAACCGAGAAGTGGGCACATCCTTGTTAACGGGACGAGAAAAACCTGTATTCACAGGGTCCACGTATACGATATCGGCTACATCCAATACAGAATAAGGATTGTCGCGCAAGCCATAGGGTTGTACGGGATAGCCTTCATCATCGATGTTGAGGATCCGGGGACCTGTATAACCGAGCTCCATCCAGAGCGAGGCGGTTCCTGGACCACCATTGAAGGAGATCATCAGCGGACGGGCTGCCCTGTCCTTCACATCCGAGCGCTCATAATAGGTGAAGAAAACACCTGCCTCAGCCTTACCATTCGCATCCCATACAGGCAACATGCCCGTCACCGTCTTATAGGGAACCTTAACGCCCTTGATCGTGACCTCATGATCCGCAGTTATCTGCTGATCAGGGTTGAAGGGAATATTGTTATTGATCGCAGTTGTTTTTTGTTCTGCAGGCGCAGGAACAGATGCAACAGGAGAGGGACGTTGCTGTGCAAATAAACCCAAACTGCAAACCATGGCGAGACCTGAAATAATTTGTTTCATCATTATTCAATTAATGTCCGTAAAATAATCAAAGTTGAAGACCTGAAAGGATCCTGTTGAGCGGTTTAGGGAAGCAGTGCAAAATCAATTACAGGAGGGGATGCTGCTTTATCAATTTTGAACTGGCTGTCTATAGCAACTCCAGGGAAAAAGAAACCGCAGTTTTTCAGGAAGAAGGCATTGCCCTTTGTTCCACCCGCATAGTCAAGTCTGAAGCGCTTCCTGGCAGTCTGATCTGCCGTGAACTTGGCATCAGTGATTGCCGTCCACACCCCATTGCTGTCCCTTACCCAGGGATTACTGTATATCGCCATCCTGGTCTGGTCTCCCGTAACGGTAATGAAGTTCTCCAGAAAAGAATGGAATCGCTTGAGATAGGTATTCGTTGCAGGTCTTTTGAAGCTGGCAATCAGCAGCCACTTGTTTTCCTCCGGTGCAAAAAAATAGGCGGTATAGATGGTTGAATTATCCGACTGTGGTTGTCCGCGCAACAGGAATTTATAGGTCTTTCCAGGCGCCCATGGATAGACGAGATAGCTTTGGCCCCCTGCTCCCTCATTGCCAAACTCTCCCGTATAGACATTGTTCCCTTTTTTGAGCATGGTGATCTTGAATTCCGGAGGTATGCTGGCAGGATTATCGGTCGCATAAGGGCTCCATACGGAGAAGAGTACGCGCCGCTCTGTTGCAGAATTGACTTGTATGCCAAAATATCCTTCTGCAAATCCATTGGCCATAAAATAAGAGCCGATGACATCATTGCCTGCAGGAACTGTGATCTCACTGTAAAACTCAGTTACGTTCGTATTGGGCATGGTATAATTAAGGTGCACAGAGGGTCCTCTTCGTCCCCAATAGAAATAATTATCAACGTTATCCTTGACAAATGCTGTCTCTGAGCTAACAGAAGTTCCGCTGATGACCAGCGAGGACAATGAACCAAAAGTAGCTGCAGTTTTGGTAAGTCCCGTGAGCTCAATCATCGCATAGCCTGCTGTAATATTGTTCCATTTCCCCACGTAGAATTCTTTTTCTGTGTTGCCTTCTACTGTTACTTCCTTTGCAACTCCCTGTATAATAACCTTCAGCGTGCTTTTCCCACCAGGATTGATGTTCAGAGAAAGATGCAGGCTACCATCTTGAGCAAGATGAACATAACATTTGACTTTAGTATTGGTCGATTCCCAGTTGGTTAGTCCATTATTGGTGACGCTGCCTCCATTGATTACCCAGGTATTGCCACCAACAGGAACAGTCAATTTATTTGCGTCGTGCGTTGGCAGTTCGCTTTGTTTTGTTGGTGCGGCTTTTCCACAGGAACCAAAGAAAGCTATGAGCAAAAAAGGAGTGAGAAGTTTGATCATGGTACAATATAATTAACTTTAGTTAAACTGATTTTCATGATACGAGTCATCATTACTTTGCTGGCATTATTTCCACTCCTTATCAATGCACAAACCTATGCTGAAAAATTAGGTTACCCCAAAGGATCAAAAGTGATCATCCTGCATGTGGATGATGCGGGGATGTCATTCGACTCGAATGAAGGTGTGGCGCAATCCATGCTGAATGGTGTGGCCAACTCCACCAGCATCATGATGCCTTGCAGTTGGGTACCCGGAATGTTTGCCTACCTGAAAAAATATCCTGAAACGGATGCAGGCTTACACCTGACACTTACCTCGGAATGGGATCAGTATCGTTGGGGGCCACTGGCGGGTAAGTCGGCTGTACCCGGACTGGTAGATCAGCAAGGTGCCATGTGGAAAAGCGTGAGAGATGTAGTGATGCATGCCAGTGCTGATGAAGTTTACAAGGAGATCAAAAGTCAACTGGATCGCTCCAGAACAGCAGGATGGGAACCAACCCACTTCGATTCTCACATGGGAACCTTATTCGGATCGGAAGGATTTCTCAGAAAATATCTTCAATTGGGAATGGAAGAAAAGATACCGGTCATGTTTCCAGGCGGACACAACACCATGATCATGAAGTCGGAAGCCGGTACGTTCCTGAAAAAAGAACAGACCGACATGATTGGACAAATGCTCTGGAATGCAGGATTGCCAGTACTGGATGATCTCCACAATGTGAGTTATGGTTTTGACTATCCCAAAAATATAACCAACGATGCAGCATTGCAGAAGATCGCAACATCACACTACCTCAAATCATTTCAGAATCTTCAGCCCGGTGTGACCATGGTAATCATGCATTGTACTGCGCCAACAGAAGCATTCGACAAAATATCCGGATCAGGGGTAACGAGAAAAGCTGATCTGCTGGCCATGCAGTCAAAAGAACTAAAAAAATATTTGGAGGATAACAAGATCATCCTGACAACCTGGAGAGAGCTTAAACAAAGAAGGGATAAAGCACGTTGATCTCATCAGATTACAGGTGGAAGAGCCTCTATGATCTTCTTCGCATCTTCTTTTGTCAATGGCTTTTCTTTGAATTCCGTTAGAAATGGAAACGACAATGCCTTTGTCTTATCACTTTCGTAAAGAGAGGATGTTACAATGTAGATATGGGTGTTCTTGAAAAAATCATTTACATGTGGCTGACAAAACTCAAGAAACTGAAATCCATTCATTTCCGGCATATTCAGATCCAGGAATATACAATCAGGTGCTTTTTCACCTTTCGCAATCAGATCATTGAGATAATCAACTGCCAGTAAACTTGATTTCATGCTGACAATCTCCCCGTCAGGATCAGCATGTCGCACCACGTGCTCATGTAAAAAAATGAAAACTTCATCATCCTCTACTATCAGGTATTTTCGCATGATTCAAATTTAAACTATTTGAGGGAATATCAATTTAACGCTAGTACCCTTTCCAGGCTCTGAAAGCAACAAAATCTTACCCTTGAACTTATCCATTATCTCTTTACAGATATACAAACCAAGTCCTGTGCCGCTTACGTTCGATACACCTCGGTAAAACATATCAAAAACCTTGCTTGTATTTTCTTGTGCAATACCGATACCATTGTCTTCAATTGTAAAACGATACTGACTACCCTGTTTTATGAATTGTACAGATACAAAAGGATCATCAATATCTGTTCTCCTGTACTTTACTGCGTTTCCGATCACATTTCTCAAAACTGTCTCCATTCTTGATCGGTCTGATACAATTGTTGTAGATGTTGCAATGTTTGAAATAAACTGGAAGTTGATCCCTGTTGAGTAACGCAACTCATCAAAAATATCATCTACCAATAATTTAAGATCAAACTCAGATTGATCAATCTCCAGTCGGGAATTGCGGGAATAAGCCAAAATCTCCCTGATGGTATCATCCAGGTTGTTGATGCTCTTGTCTATCAGGTTCAGATACTGCAGGTTCTTACTCCCGGTTGTCTCTTCATCCTTCATTAAACCGGAAAGACCCTTAATGGATAACAATGGGGATCTTAAGTCGTGAGAAACACTGTACACAAATCGATCAAGCTCACTATTTGCTTTGATAAGCTCTGCATCAATGGTATTACTGACAAGCATGATGAAATAAACCTCAATCATGGTGGCAAATGCAGAACCAATAATATTGAGTGCCAATTCTCTTCGCACCTGTTCACGAGTATAAGGTGGCGAATCCCCCAGATGAAGATCACTCAATATGAGAAATGTCATCAATACCAAAACAAATATTGCAAAAAAGACCCCGATTCTTCTTTCCTTTCCCTGAAAAATAATCATGGCTCCAATGAAAACCGGAATGAAGAAAGCAAGAATGCTGTCACCATTGTTCAAACCTTGCGCGGATCGTGTTAACAGAAAAATCAGAATGATGACTGCAAGTATAAGAGTTAGGTTTAGCAGTTTGGATAAAATTGTCCATCCTATTCTGTAAAAAATGTATACAATGGCAATGAGCGGTAATGAGGCAAAATTTACATAGGCAGCACTTGCCTTGGCATCAAGAAAATAATTGATGATGCCGAACATAAGCATATAGATTCCTGCGAGATAGATCAGAAAAACATGGATCTGGTTCCCTTTTTTGGCAAGAATACTTTCAGGCCCTTTTGACATGTTGGGAAAAAAAATGCTTCCTACTTTTTGTATGAAATTTTTTATGTTCATTTTTTTGTGTTCAGTATGGTTACGATCATGTTGGTTCCTTTTCCATGTTCAGATCTTGCTTCAATCTTGCCATGCAACTTGAGCAGTATCTCTTTGCAGATGTAAAGTCCTAGTCCAGTACCTTGACTCGAAGTGGTTGCCCTAAAGAACATGTCAAACACTTTCACGAGGTTATCCTTTGATATTCCCTCGCCATTGTCTTCGACAGAAATGATCATCTGGTTTCCAACAGTCTTTACGCTGGTCTTAACATAGGATTTCTGATCTGATCTTTTTTTCTGATACTTTACTGCATTAACAATCAAATTTCGCAAAACAGTATTGATTCTTGCTTTGTCTGAAAATAATACCGGTGATCCGGAAATCTGCTTTTCAAAAACAAACTCATCATGAACAGCATATTTTAAATCCTGGTAGATCTGCTCTATGGGTTCATCTATATTGAAGGGCTCATGAGACACTTCTACCCTTGTATTTCTCGAATAAGCCAATATCTCACGGATGGTATCATCCAGATGATCAATACTTGAATTGGCCATCAAAAGATATTTCTGCAGCAATTCATCGTCTTTGGCTTCATCCATGGAAAGTTGAAGCAATCCTCGAACAGATAACAAAGGAGATCGCAGGTCATGAGACACACTGTATACAAAGCTATCCAGCTCCTTGTTGGTTTTCAGTAATTTTTCATCGATCTTGTTGCTAAGCATTAAGATAAAAATCACTTCCAATAATGTAGCCAAGGTAGCTCCACACAAGTTAAGGATCAATTCATGACTTATGCCCTCCTCATAGACTTCTTCAACACCCAAAAGCGTATGTTTATCGATGATCATCAGGCTTGTCATCAGCAGAAATATCAGAACGGCAAAAAAATACCCATACTTTCTCTCGCGACCCTGAAATACAATCAAAGTACCAAGACTGATAGGAATGAAAAAGACGAGGATACTGTCTGCCTCATGTGTTGCACTACTGGGAGAATAATAAAACATGAGGGAAATAACAATGATCAACTGAACAAGATTCAGGATCTTCGAGATCAAAATACGATTACGATAATAAAGAATGAAGGTGACCCCTGTTATCAAAACTGAGGTGGCATTGATTATACCTTGCAATTGATAGCCTTGTATCAAATTGACAAACGTATACAAAATACCGTAAGTGGCAGAAAGCAATAGAAGTATAACGTGGATCTGATTGCCTTTTCTGACAAGAATGGTGTCCTGTTCCTGACTGTTGAATTCACTCTCGATATCTAATGGTCTGAATTTCATTGATCGTTGAGGAAGTTACAAAAATATAATTGTGTAAATTCAAGAAAAGTTTGAACATGTCAAGTTATTTTAATCGATTGCTTTTGTTGTCTACAATTTTTTGCCTGTCTGTTATTTATCCCTGCGCACAGGAAAAATCAAGAATCATAGTGATTGGGGCTCATCCAGATGACTGCGACAGCGATGCGGGTGGCACTGCTGCACTTTTAGCAAGTATGGGTCATGCCGTAAAATTTGTAGCCGTCACCAATGGTGATGCTGGGCACCATAAAATTCAGGGCAAAGCACTGGCAGAAAGGCGTTATGCAGAAACCCAGGAAGTTGCCAAACGACTGGGCGTTAAATATGATGTGCTGGATAACCATGACGGGATGCTCTTGCCAACACTTGAAGTTCGACTACAGATCATAAGAAAAATAAGAGAATGGAATGCTGATGTGGTGATCGCTCCAAGGCCAAACGATTATCATCCCGATCACCGCTATACAGGAGTACTGGTGCAGGATGCTGCCTATATGGTAGCCGTTCCCAATATTGCCTATGATGTGCCGCCGCTCAGAAAAAACCCTGTTTTTTTGTATACTATCGATAATTTCCAAAGGCCAAACCCTTTTCGCCCCGATATTGCCATTGACATCAGCAGCGTTTTTGAAAAAAAGATATCCGCCCTCGATGCCCATGAATCACAATTCTATGAGTGGATGCCCTGGATCGGACATTATGAGAATGAAGTTCCTCAAGGGAAAGAGGAAAGATTCAAGTGGCTTATGTCAAAGTACAGCGGCCCCATGCGCTCAGATGTCAGGAATGCATTGGTAAAATGGTATGGAGAAGAAACAGCTACAAAGGCAAAATTTGCTGAAGCCTTTGAAATATGCGAATATGGCTCACAGCCAACAGAAGCAGATATCAGAAGATTGTTTCCGATGCTTGTAAAAAAACCCTGATGAAAAATATACTAAGCTGCATTGCACTTGGATTTCAACTGATGACATTTGCGCAGGATGGCAATTTGCCTGCATGGAAGATTTATAAGACAAAAGACTTTCAGATCAATGGAAGAGGAGATGCGCCTGAGTGGGAAAAAATTCCCTTCATGGATATAACCAAGAGAAGAGGAAACGCTAACTACACTACACAACTTAAATTTTCGTACTCTGATAGCGGCATCTATTGTCTTTTTGTATTGGAAGACAGTATCATCACATCCACTCTGCGCGAAGATTTTGCTGATATATACAATGAAGATGTTGTGGAATGTTTTTTCTGGACCGACGAACAATCAACCATCTATTTTGAATATGAACTCTCACCCTATAATTATGAGTTACCTATTCTGGTTCCCAATCACAAAGGGAAATTTTACGGATGGAGACCTTGGCACTATGAAGGCAATCGCAAAACCAGACATGCAACAAGTATCCAAAAGGAAAATGATAAGGTGAAGGGCTGGACTGCAGAGTTTTTCATTCCTTATACACTTCTCAATCCTCTACAACAGGTGCCCCCCGTAAAAGGTACAAAGTGGAGGGCCAATTTTTACAGAATTGATTATGATTTGGGTATGACAAGATGGGAACTGAGTCCTGTGAGAACCAATTTCCACGACTATGAGAGATATGGGCATCTTGAATTCAACTGATAAATCACTCTAATGAAAGCGATTGGAATTGATCTTGGTGGAACAAGAATAAAAAGTGTGTTATTAGACCAGGATGGAAATATTATTTACCATCACTATGAAAATACACAGGATGGCAATGATGAGGTATGGAAGAACGCCGTCATGCATTCGATTGATCAACTCATGAAAATCAGTGAGGTCAACAACCCGCTCATAGGATTATCTGCTCCTGGAATACCAGATCATGAAAATGAATGCATTGCTTTTATGCCTGGCAGGATGCAGGGACTGGAACAATTTAACTGGGGACATTTTTTAAACAGAAAAGTACATGTGGTGAATGATGCAATTGCTGCATTGATGGCAGAGGTACAATCAGGGGTTTGTAAGAACATAAGGCATGCCATCATGCTTACTCTCGGTACAGGTGTTGGTGGTGCTATCTTAATTGATGGCAAACCCTACCAAGGCGCATTCAATAAAGCAGGACACTTAGGACACATGGTCATTGACCACCATGGTGAAGCAGATATCACCGGAATTCCCGGAAGTCTCGAAGATTGTATTGGCAATTGTACAATTGAAAAAAGAACAAATGGCAAGTTCAAATCTACCCATGCGCTCATCGATGCAGCTGAGAACGGGAATGCATGGGCGAAAGAAGTATGGCTAAAATCTGTTCGACAACTTGCCATAGGTATAGCTTCACTCACCAATATACTTTCACCAGAGGTTGTTGTGATTGGCGGAGGTATTGCAGAAGCAGGAGAACCGCTTTTTCAACCGTTGGAAAAATTCATGGATCAATATGAATGGAGAGCCGGAGGCAACAGAACAAAAATAATGAAAGCAGCACACCATGACCTTTCCGGAGCCATTGGTGCCGCTGCCTTCGCGTTGCAAAAAGGGTAAGGAGATCAACTCTTTATTTCTTTGAGCCCCCTCCCAGATGGATCTGAAATCCAACACCCAACCCAAAAGTATTGGTCCTTTCAGATTCATCTTCAGTATTCACAGAACCATAAGATACCCGCAGCTCTAGCGCTGTATGCTTGTTTAAAAAAACCATCGGTGTAATTGCCAGTTCATATCCATCCTGGTTAAAAGTTTCTCCCCCAGCCTTGGTGGCTCCAAACATATAGCTGCCATCAAAATGCATATTGAAATCTGAATCGTTCTTAAAAAGATAATAGCGGACATAGGGGCCGAACATAGAAGAGGACATCACATCTTCACCCTCCATTTTTAAAGCAGATAGATTCCCCTTGACTCCTCCTGCAAACTTATCCAGGAAAAAATAACCAAGATTGGGTGAAAACAAAGTGGTCTTGGTAGTTATATCCATCACCTCACTTGAACTGAATGCAAAAGACCCTCCAACCATCCAATTGTTCTTGTTGATCTGTGCATTGGTAATAAAAGTGGTTGTGACCAGCAGAATAAAAAGTAAAAATTTTTTCATGGTGATTTGTTTTAAGATCACCAAAAATAGAAGCAGGCTGTTTGCTGAACCATGATCGAAATACGATCACTGAATGAGCTTAATCATCTTCAACGATGGTGCCATAATCAATCAATAACTCTTCTCCTGCTGCAATGTCTTTGATGGCCTCAAAATATTCACCATCATTGACTGACAAAAGATTAGGATCCTCAGCATGATTGAGAAAAACAACCATGTCAAATAATTTGAAACCATATTCCGGAATGAAATAATGATCATCGTCATACAAGCAATGATTCTCTACCAAAGCTTTTACATGCGTAGGGAGAGTATCAACATCCTTCTTCTCAATCCTGTGCCACTCAGATCTGTCAGCTGAAAAAATATTTTTTGTTCCTTTTGGAATATCACAAATAGCAAAAACCCCGATTCCATGAATTCCTGAAGGCTTTAGTGTGGCATAGGTATTATGCCTTAAGTCATATAGCAGATCTTTTTTATTCATGAAAGCAATATATATCAATTTATGCATCAACTTTGCTGAATGAGATCCACCATCCTGCCGGTTTTGATTTTATCAATGATATTATTGAGTTCAGCATCATTTGGACAATACTTTGATCCGAAAAAGATTTCAATGTATTGGCTTGATGAAGAAAAACATCCCTTGCTGACATTTGACAATGTAAGAAAAATACAACCTGATTTGGTATTCCTCACCAACGGCGGAAAATTCAATTCCCGCCATGAACCAATCGGGCTATATATCGAAAAAGGGAAACAATTCAAATCTTTGCAGATAGAACAAAATGCCAAACTATTGCCTGCATCACAGGGAGATGGTGTGTTCTTCATAAAATCAGGCCAGGCCTGTGTTGAAGTACTGAAGCCCAACCTGAAAACTTCCGGTATAAGCTATGCAGTGCAATCCTCACCCATGCTCGTCATCAATGGTAAAATCAATCCCAGATTAGCCAGGAAAAATAGAATAATCATGAGAAACGGAGTAGGGATCACAAAGGAAGGAATGGTCTATTTTGCCTGTATGGAAAGCTCTGAAAGATCTTTTGCCACTCATTTCATAGAAGCAGGATGCACACAGGCTTTGCAGCTGGATGCCGAAGTATCAAGAGTGTGGCACAAGAATATCAAAGAAAAAGTATACGGAAGATTTGGTGTGATGATTGGAGCGAAATAATCACTCACCGGGATGATAAATCCTCTTGGCCTCAGCCATCACTTTTGACTTGTCCAGTGTCATGGGCTTAAGTTCCTGCTTCAGAAAAAGAGGCACCTGATCATCAAAATGAGGACTCCCTTTTTTGGAAGAAGCACCATAGGTATTCACAGTTTCAATAATGGGCAGTCCTGTTTTCGGAAAACGAACCATTGCTACATAAGCATCACCACCAGTGATCTTTCTTTTGCCATCTTTCCAATCAACACCCCATTCAGGTGCCAGCAGATCCGGTAGCCCGGGAGCCGGATAGTCTTTATCCCCCCTTACCAGTTTCTGTATATCTCCCAGCCTGAGATCAACTGTACCAAAATATTTTCGCATGTACTCTTGAACCCACTGCAATGTATTTTCACATTGTACTCTGGTGATCTGCTGTGGCTCTTTGCCACGCATAGCCTTGGAAACATTTTCATAGATCAATAAAAATATTGCTGCACCCTTGCTTTCTGCATCTCCTTTCCTGTCCCACGACTGCAATACTTGTAACAGTGTATCATATTGCGGATAGTCATCTCGCTTCATCAGAAAAAAAGTATCCACACCATACATATATTGTAAAGGTTGGGGAAGTTGTCTGTTGAATTTTATTTTTTTAAATGTGGCATAATCGATCTTTCCCTGAGGCATCATCTGCATCACCCTCACACTGCGATTATTCTGATTGGTTTCCCAACCGCTTTGTTTTGGAAAAGCGCTTTCCCTTAGATTATCCTCTCTGGCAGTTGCCAGAAAAGAAGAATGATTTGTATTGAA
>Ga0315902_10006173_pt1 | contig 16678 bp, 21 predicted proteins | sample LakEriMetagenome_9_FD_203523 | JGI IMG/M metagenome (GOLD analysis project Ga0315902, IMG submission 203523) | Freshwater fungal communities from buoy surface, Lake Erie, Ohio, United States - Buoy 12 MA117 | ecosystem: Environmental > Aquatic > Freshwater > Lake > Lake biofilm | place: USA...
TTTCATCGTGACAGGAGAGCATGATTAGCTTTGCCCATGAGGTAACGGATCTTACGCCTAGTTTTTGCTGTAGCCAAGGCTGAAACTCGTTATAAAAGTCTTCTTCCGCTTGGGTAAGTTCTACGTTAATCTGACTTCGCGCAAATTCATATCCAGCCAGAAACATGAATAGATCGCTAACAGATTGACGACCTAAATACATTCCTGAGTTCTTCTCAACTTTTTGCAAAAGCTCAAATAATCCAATCATTGCTTGTCTTTTTATCCTGATATGAAAGAATAGTTGGCTAGGCTATCTTAGTCAAAATCTTTAAAGGCATTTATCAACACATCTAGGCTTTCATCACACTCAGAACATATGTGTTCAAAGTGCTTACGAAAGCTTCCAAATTTTTGCAGTGCAACTTTCCTGAGAGTATCAGCTTCTTGTCCACTAGTATGTCCTTTGACCTTGCTGCGTAAATTGTGGATCTCATGAAAAGAACTCATTATTTGCCGAGCATGATCTGCTTCAAAATCAATACCAATAAGACATTCTTCAATAAGTTTTAATGCCCTCAGATTATCTTTTATATTTCTTCCTAAGATTTTTGCTCTAGCTTTTAACCACTTCTCTTCAAAGCCCTCTATTACAAGCTGATCGAGGTTTAATATTTCCTCAGCCCATTCATCTTTCGAGGTTGTAAAAGGATAATGCACTTTTTTAATAGCATCTCGATCTCTTAATTTCCACCATTTAACATTTAACCCATCAAGCTTGTCAAGTTTATACTTTAGACTACTTAGAGAATCATATTGTTGATAAAATTCCCCTTCAAAATCTCTCTTTGTGACTCTTTCTGAAAGAGGCGCTTTTGGCTTTTCATTGTACTGCTTCCAATGTAGCTGTTCTTCATATGGAAGATGACTGAGATAAATCAAATAGGTGTGTATTTGTCCAGCTTCATTAATATCAAATTTTTCCAGATGCCATGTATCCCTGCAACTAACAGAGTTACTCTCTAGTTGATACTTTTCTCTATCAGTTTTATATTTCAATAATACTTCGGGTTTAAAAAAAGCTGGTGTTATTTGAAATGGTAAGTCCGATTCCGTAAAATAGTTTGCTAAACATGATGGATTGCAAGATATTTCTTGTATGACGTTGTTCTTCCGATCATGTGCTATGTAGGTTTCATATTTTTTCTCAGTATTTTCAAAAATATTCCCTAGTAATTCCTTGTCTAAATCTTTAACTAAGCTACTGACACCTACAATCTGAAATCCTCGTGAGTAACTACCATAGTTAGGATGAAATACAAGTCGGCTAAATATATTATTACCATCCTCAGAAGATGTTTTATTTTCACCTTGCCATCCATAAAAGCTTTCACTCTTATAACGAGTAAAATCAAACATTCTGATAAGTTTAGAGTCTGTTAAGTTAGCGTAATGCCCTAGTGATTTCCGCTGCATTGTAATTACAATACCTATCTCATTTTTATCAAAATTGTCTAATTTGACAATTTTGATAACATCTTCAATATCACCAAATCTATCTAATCTACACCACGCATTTCTTTCAGGCATGAAATGAATATCTAGAACATGAGTGATTTTTTGGGATATTTCATAATATTCATCTTGTGAATGATCTCCCGCAAATGAACGTATGAATATAATTTGTTCGCCTTGACTTAGTAATTCATTGCCTGAATCTGATAACGGAGGCTCAATCCAAATCTCGTCTGATGAGCTTACCTCACTCCATGATGAGTAAGGGAAATGCTCCCAACCTAATAAATCTTGAATACCAGAATCATCCAGTTCTTCATCGGGGATAAGTACTGCATAAATTAAAACATAGGGTAATGAAGCATACAGAATAATATGCTCATCCAAAATTTCATTTTCTAAGAAAGGAAAAACATCTTGCTGTTGAACCCAGTAGTTAAAAGATTCTGAGTCTTCTGGTTCTCTGGCAAGAGTTAGTAGTAATGGTTCCCGATTAAAAATATCCATTTTTAAATCAATAAAAAATCTAGAGAGATCGCAAGTCTAAGCTAAACTCAGGTAAGACATCCTCACCAGATAGCACTTCTGGATTAGTGAGAACTTCCACAACTTGATTTGGGCGATAAATCTCGACAATATTTGCTCTGCGATCTAGCAACCAACCTAGCTTTGCACCATTTTCGATATATTCCTGCATCTTCGCTTGAGTCTCCTCGCGCGTATCCGTTGGCAACATCAACTCCAAAACAAAATCAGGCGTAATTGGGGGAAACTTTTCTCTTTGAGAAACTGTTAACGCATTCCATCGCTCTAAACTAATCCACGACACATCAGGCGATCGGTTAGCATTATTAGGTAACTTAAAACAAGTCGATGAATCAAATACCTTGCCAAGCTTAAAGCGATTATTCCAAGTCCAAAACTGAGCAATCAAACCCGCATTATAAATTCCCGTTTCTCCACCCGTCGGAGCCAAAATAATTACCTCTCCTCTAGAATTACGCTCAAACTTGACATCAGGATTGGCTAGACATAGATCGTAAAACTGATCGTCAGCTAATTTCGAGATTGGCGCAAGATTTAAAGTTACCGTATTCATAATTTTAGTTTGAAGATACAGTATTAAAATCTTAGCACTTGCAACCGTTTTTCATCTCCCATTAACGTATCTATGCAATATCCAGACCCCAAGAATCCGCATCCAATGGCAGGATTTCCCCAAGTTTGCTTTATTCAAAACACCGTTACTAATCCGAATATCATCATTGGGGAGTACACCTATTACGACGATCCCGAAGACTCCGAAAACTTTGAACGTAATGTCCTGTATCACTTTGACTTCATTGGTGACAAACTGATTATTGGTAAATTTTGCGCGATCGCTCGTGGTGTAAAATTCATCATGAACGGCGCAAATCATAGTATGTCGGGAATCTCCACCTATCCCTTTCAAATCTTTTGGAACGAATGGAAACCGCAAAATTTGGAATTTCCCTACAAAGGTGATACCGTAATTGGGAATGATGTCTGGATTGGTTATGAGGCAGTGATTATGGCGGGAGTGAAGATTGGTGATGGCGCGATTATTGCTTCCAAATCTGTAGTTACTAAAGATGTGCCAGCCTATGCGATCGCAGGTGGTAATCCTGCTAAAGTAATTCGACAGAGATTTGACGATCAGGCGATCGCAAATTTACTCAAAATCGCGTGGTGGAATTGGGATATGGAGAAGATCACCAGAAATCTCGATCGAATAGTAAGTGCGGATATCAAGGCTTTGCAAAATTGTACTTAAGTTAGGAATTACTAAGATTAGCGATCGCGCAGCCAAAATCAAAAAATCTAATTTGACTATTGACACTAAACCGTCTGGACGGTATAGTTATTTTTAAGACAAGTCAATTGTCTTAAATTTTTAGTATTCGGACAGAAAGTTATGGCAGAGGCTTTAGAGATAGGCAAGCGATCGCGATCGGCGACGCGAGAATCACTGCTCAATGCAGCAGGTGAAGTCGTTTTGCGCTTTGGGGCTGACGCTTTGACCCTTGATGCAGTTGCTAAAGAAGCAGGTGTAAGTAAAGGCGGATTGCTCTATCATTTCCCTAATAAAGAAGCTCTACTGACGAGCATGGTCGCAAACCTGATCGTCGAGTTCGAGCAATTATTAGAGATAGAACTCGTTCGCGAAGGCGATCTTACGATCAAGGGAGCTTGGTTACGGGCTTATATCAGGGCTGGAGATACATTCGATCGCCAGAATGCCGCAATTCAGTCTGGATTATTAGCAGCAGTCGCTAAAGATAGTAAACTCCTCCAACCATTCCAAGAAGCTTTAATAAGTTGCCATCAGCAAGCCTGCAATTGTGGGATTGCGCCGCTCAAGGCAGGGGTAATTCTCTTAGCTGCGGATGGACTTTCTTGGAATCAGTTACTAGGACTGAACTGCATTTCTGATGAGGAGCGATCGCAAGTAATTGCCGAACTAATTCGCATGACCTATAGCGATGACTGAAGCTTGCTAAATTTCTTTGAAATGGATTAGTAAAATATGACATCTCACTCTTTTTTTAACTCCCGCCATCTTTGGCTTGGGGGAATTTTCCTAGCGACTCTAGCTACAGGAATTTCTATTTATAGCGTTGTCTCTTCGAGCAAGCCCAATATTACCAATAACACTTCAGCGATCGCTAGTGCGCCTCTGCCCGTAACGGCATTGGGGCGATTGGAACCAGAAGGAGAAGTCATGCGTTTAGCGGCTCCTGTTGCGCTAGATGGCGATCGCCTAAAGGAATTGCGCGTCCAAGTCGGCGATCGGGTGAAAGCAGGGCAGATTATCGCGGTACTAGATGCTAGCGCTCGCTTTGCTGATGAAGTGGCGCAAGCCAAGGCTCAATTGGAGATTGCTCAAGCGGAATTCGCAAGAGTTAGTGCTGGTGCGAAACAATCGGAAATTCAAGCCCAAGAAGCATCGATTTTACGATTGCAAGCAGATTTGCGCGGTAGTGAGGCTTCCCAATCGGCGACGATTTCCCGTTGGCAATCGGAAGTTCGTACTGCGGAGGCAGAGTTGGCTCGGTTTCAACAACTCTATGCCCAAGGTGCAATCTCTGCTTCAGTTTTGGATACTAAACGTCTTGCGGCTGAAACAACCCGTGCCCAATTGCAAGAAGCCCTAAGTACCCGCGATCGCTTTGCCAATACACTACAAGCTCAAATCCTTGAAGCAAGTAGCACTCGCGATCGCATTGCCGAAGTTCGTCCCGTAGATATTGTCACCAAAGCTAGAGAAGTAGACAGTGCGATCGCTGCTCTCAAACTTGCGGAAACCAATCTCGCCCAAGCCTATATTCGCGCTCCTAGAGATGGGCAAATCCTCAAAATCCGCACGCGATTAGGCGAAAAGGTTAGCAATGATGGCATTGTTGAACTAGGAGCAACTGATCGTATGGTGGCGGTGCTAGAAGTCTATCAAACGGAGATTGATCGCGTCAAAGTCGGACAATCCGCCACGATTTCAGGACAATCATTTCAAGGCGAAGTAAAAGGTATTGTTTCGCAAGTTGGTTTGCAAGTTGAACGTCAACGACAAGCAACCAATCAAGCAGGAGAAAATCTCGATCGTCGCGTGATTGAAGTCAAAGTGCGTTTAAGCCCAGAAGATAGCCGCCGTGTTGCTGCTTTTACAAATTTACAAGTTCAAGGCAAGATTCAGACTACATCCACAAATTAATATCATCAGGAGAGCTATTTATGACTATTCTCAACGATAAAATGACTGTTAGGAATGAAGAGCCGCAAATCCTTTCTCTTCAACAATCTCATATTTCTATTGCTGCCAAAATGATGGCAGACACATTCTTTGTTGACCCTCTATCTTGCTATCTCATTCCCAATGAACGTTATCGCTTAGAAAGCCTCGAAAAAGCTTGGCGTAAAACGATAAATCATGACTTTCCTTTAGGACATGTCTATTGCAGTGAGCAGAGCGATCGCAATACTTCTACGGCGCTCGATAGCTCGCAAATTTTAGGAATTGCTAGTTGGTTGCCTCCTAATGCTAAGTCACCCTCATTGCTAGGATCACTGCCTTTGATTTTGGAAATATTCCTTCAGAACGGGGCTATTTCCACCAAGCGCATACTCAACACGCTGACAAAAACGGAAGCCTATCGCTTGCGTGACTGTCCGACCCCACACTGGTATCTAGAAGGATTGGGCGTATCGTCAAAGGCTCAAGGCAAAGGGATAGGCAGTTTGCTATTACAACCTGTCTTGCAGCAAGCCGATCGCCAAGGTGAGATTTGCTATCTCTTCACTTCCACCGATCGCGCTGTCAAGTTTTATCAACGACATGGATTTGTGGTGCGAGAGGAACTGCGAGTTTTTAATGATGCACCTCCATTATGGATAATGATGCGATCGCCTCAAGCTTAATCTCAGGAGATAAAAAATGTCATACACCTTTTTGTTAGGGCAATTGCCCAATGTCGTCTCAGTTCTAGAAGATGTGATCGCTGAACTAGAATACTACGCTGCTTACGATCCTGATGTCATCAATTGCGCGATCGCCTTTGCGATATTCAAACCGTTAGAAACGACCTTCACTTACGGAATAGAACGTCTATCTGCTTTTTTTAATGGCGGTAAACTCATTCAAAAAGCCAGCTAAAAGTTTATCGCCAATCGCTAAAAGCCCATACCACCCACATTACTGAGAACCTATGCTCCGTAAACTACTACGAAAGACACCTCTTGCTTGGCTCCAACTGACTCGTAATAAAGTTCGCTTTATTGTGGCACTATCGGGTATTGCCTTTGCCGATATCTTGATGTTCGTGCAGATGGGATTTGAAGGAGCGCTCTATGATTCAGCGATGAAACCCTATCGCGAACTGATTCAGGCGGATTTAGCGATCGCTAGTACACAATTTCAAACTCTCATCTCTACTCCTAATTTTCAACGCGATCGTCTTTATCAAACTCTTGCTCACCCTCAAGTTAAATCTGTTTCTCCCCTGTACATTTCTGTCGCTGGACAATGGCGCAATCCTGAAACTCGCCAAAATAGAGCAATTCTCATTTGGGGAGTTGATGCGGGTAATCCTAGCGTTAGGCTGCCCGATCCCGCCCAACAAATCCCGCAGATTCAACAACTCGATCGCGTTCTCTTCGATCGTGCTGGTCGTCCAGAATATGGTGATGTGGCGAATATGTTTATGCAAAAGGGGGAATTGGAAGCTCAACTAAACAATAAATTAGTACAGGTAAGTGGACTATTTGAAGTTGGTTCTTCCTTTGCTGCTGATGGCAATATCATCACCAGTGACGCAACTTTTTTACGTTTATTTCCCGACCGACGCAGCGATCGCATTGAGATGGGATTAATTCATCTCAAAGAAGGATCTGACGTACAACAAGTCAAAAAGGAACTCGCGAACCTGCTATCCAGTGATATGCGCGTTCTGACCACCGAGGAATGGGCAGGTGTCGAAAAAAGCTATTGGGAAACGGGAACCAGTATCGGCTTCATCTTTGGTTTGGGCGTTGCCATGGGCTTTATTGTCGGCATTGTGATTGTCTATCAAATTCTCTATTCCGATGTCTCCGATCACCTTGCTGAATATGCCACCCTCAAGGCGATGGGCTATAGCGATCGCTTTCTTTTGAGCATCCTTTTCCAAGAGGCTCTATTGCTAGCTTGTCTGGGGTTTCTGCCTAGTTTCCTGCTTTCTGTCGGACTCTATCACGTGACCTACGCCGCCACGATGTTACCCATAAAAATGACGCTAGAACGCGCTACTTTTGTCTTTGTGATGACTGTAATCATGTGCGGAATTTCAGGTGCGATCGCCATGCGAAAACTCCAAACTGCCGATCCTGCTGATATTTTTTAATTATTTTTTTTGAACTTTATGTCAGCCTTACTTCCATCGCTAATAGCGATCGCGGCAATCGATAGCCTTAATCCCTCGGCGATCGCTTTACAAGTCTATTTGCTAGGAACGCCAAAGCCGATTCCGCGATCAATCGCCTTTGTAATTGGCATATTTTTCGCCTATTGGACATCGGGATTATTGGCAGTATTGGGCTTAGATAGATTAATTCAGACCGTGATTGTAAACTCTGGATTCTCTTTGTCTACGCCATTATTTTATATAATTCAATTCCTGACTGGCATAATTTTATTAATAGTAGGCATTGTTCTCCGAATTCCTACTCAATCTGAACCAGCAAAAGCACCGAAAAAATTAAACTTGGCAAGAACTTTCCTGTTAGGAATGTCTGTAACGATTTTAGAACTTCCCACCGCTTTACCATATTTCGCAGCGATCGAGCAGATCGTCCGCGCTAACCTAGATCTCCTATCAAATATGAGTATCTTGGCACTGTATAACCTAATTTTTGTCCTGCCACCGATCGCTCTAGTAGTTATATATCTTTTCTTTCATCGTCAGAGCTTTGCCCTGTCTCTAATTCAGAGCATTAACCGCTCTATTGCCATCTATTCTCCTCACATCATCCGTTTCCTAATCTTGGGTTTGGGCATATTTTTTATTGCCGATAGCCTCGTCTATTGCATTGCCAACGCCTTTGGAAATCCATTAATCAAACTCCTATAGTTATGAATTCCCCACTTGCCATTGCTCCATCTACACCCGTAATCTCTGCCCAAAATCTCAATCATTATTTTGGTGAAGGCGACTTACGCAAACAGGCGCTTTTTGATATCAATCTCGATATCCATGCTGGCGAAATCATCATCATGACGGGACCATCTGGCTCAGGCAAGACTACGCTTCTGACGCTTATGGGTGGATTGCGATCGGCTCAGGAAGGCAGCTTAAAAATTTTAGATCAAGAAATTCGTGGTGCTGATAAAAACTCTCTCATACAAATCCGCCGCAATATTGGCTATATCTTTCAAGCCCATAATTTGATGACCTTCCTCACGGCTAGACAAAATGTACGCATGTCTCTAGAACTTCATGATGAGGATGGAACTTCTGATCTAGATGGTAATGCTACCGCCATGCTCGAAGCGGTTGGGCTGGGTCATCGCCTCGATTATTATCCTGATAGTCTCTCTGGTGGTCAAAAACAACGGGTAGCGATCGCTCGTGCGCTAGTCTCTCAACCCAAAATCGTCCTAGCCGATGAGCCTACGGCAGCCCTCGATAAAAAATCAGGTCGCGAAGTTGTGGAACTCATGCAAACCCTCGCCAAACAAAAAGGCTGCACAATTCTCCTTATTACCCACGACAATCGCATCCTCGACATCGCCGATCGCATTGTCTATATGGAAGACGGCAAGCTCGTTCCAAATATTGAAACTGGTCATTAACTAATGGCATCTCCTAGAAATTGTGGCTCATGGTAATAGCGATCGCTTAGGCGCAATTACAACAAGTAAATAGCACCTAAAAAATCCCTTTTAATCCACTAATTTAGACCATGGCAATGATCTATAAAAATCGGCGACTTTTTGAAACAACTCATCAAAGGCTGGAAGCTCACCCTCTATCTCATCTTCAAGTGTGTGATATTCTTTTTTAGCTCTGGATTTTAAATCTGGGTCTTCAAATGAATTTATATCTGGCGATATCTCTCTTGCTTTCGATTTAATAATTAAGGAACTCAAGATTTTTCTTCTTTCAAAACTGTCAATATCTCCTAATCTTTCGACTAGTAAGTTCAAGTCATAAACATCTTGTCTACGACTTCTATTTCTAGAAACTTGCTGTAATAATGAGCGATACTTTTCGGCTATTAAGTCTGTTAATGAATAAGCCAAAATGCCTTCTTCAAGATTTAGCTTTAAATCTTCAATATTAGGAGTTGCTTCATTCAAACTATAATCAATTGATACGATATCTGGCGATTTCCAAGATAATAGTAGCTTATGCTTAGGTGTCCCTTTATATGCATATCCTACTTTCATCTTAATTGATGGATATGTAGGTTTACGATCTTTTGGCTTTGGCTGTAATTTACTACTTTGTACACGACAATCTAAATCATAATCTAATTCCTCAACCATCTGGGCTAGACTACTATCCAAAGACTCTCGAACGCCATCCTCAGTAATCTCTCCACCGTGTGGTTTCTCCGTAGAAAAGTCGATATCTTTTGTATAGCGATGACTTTTATATCTTATCGCTAACAAAATTCCTCCTTTCAAAATCATGTTTGCTTTTAAATTACTATCTGAAGCAATTGCCGACAAGATAGTATGTACAGCCTGACGAAACTCTTTGTTACTTGTAGTTGATGCGTCTTCAACCCAGTCTTTGATATCATATTCCTCGATTTTACTCATCAATCACTATTCCTGAAAATATTCAAAGAAATTTTCCATTTATCTGACCATTCGGGAGAGTATTCTGAGCTTGAATCAAGCTTTCTCGATCCACCCCTTTGAGCAAATGAAGCCCAACCATTAATAATCTCATTAGTATTAATACCTAAGCGCTCATTCAAAATATAGCCTGCCCTAACCTTATCGATAGGCTCTCCATTTTTATCAATATCGTCAGTTATCAATCTGAGATATTTCCGTCCATATTCATGAAATATATCCAGTATATGATTAATCCCACCGCATAGCTCAGGATTTCTTAACATATCAAGGAATGTTCTTCCTATAGTCGAAACTCTAAGAGGTCTTCCCCTAACATTCTTATATGCTCCCAAATGCTTAGAACTGAGACAATGAATGTCTGTCTTATCTATCTTATTCATGTTCGGTCTAACCAGTTTGGGCAAACCATGCTCACAATAACTTTCAAAATCATTGCCCAGATCTTTCTGCATTTTCTCTTTCGCTAAAGATTGCCAAATCTTAGTTGGATGAGAAGATATAAATAGTTTTTTTGGTATTCGATCTGTTAGACCATGATACGACATGGCACTTAGATGAGACATATAGCAAAAAGGGTCAACTGTACAGGCTATATCCTCAGGATCGCCATCAGATCGACCAAGAAGAGTAAAAATATTGGAGAGATTCTTATGAGGAAACAAAACTCCTTCATCTAGTAATAATTTTAAGTATTTAGCTATGTCGGCGGTTTTCGCAAAGTCCTTGTGGAATTCTACAGGTTCACCGCTATAAACCTTGCTTCGGCATATTTTGTTTACAGTTAATCCAAACTGATATTTAGAGATGACGGGCTGATCTAAATTACCAAGTGATAAGGTGATGGCTTTCTCAACTTTCATAATTAACTGGCACTTAAAAAACCACAAAGCCACACTATAATGTTAGGATTACATCCTGAGGATGTAATCCTAACATTATAGTGTGGCTTTGTCAAGCAGGTGATCGGTGGAACTAAGTCTAACACTACATTGGAGCTGACTTTGATTTAATTCTGTGGGATCGGAAATAAATCATTTAAAGCGATCGCCTAGAAATCATGACTCACGGTAATAGCGATTGGCTTTAGAAGATAGATTGTTGATGCGATCGCCTAGAAATTAAGACTGACGATAATAGCGATCGCCTTGAGGAGATAGATTTTTAATGCGATCACCCATAAACCACGAGTCACAGTAATAGCGATCGCCACTTTACAAAAATCAAACAGGGATCGCATTATTTCAGAACTGGGGTTTGATGTGAGTGTTCCATACTTCACGCAAGTTATCAGCATCTTCTTGAGATAGCTGCCCTAATTTGGTAATTAGTAAAGACTTCTCTAAGCAATCAAGTCGTGATAAACGCACAGTTGAGGCAACTCGTAAACCACTGGTTGACCAGTCTCTTAGCAAAACATCGGTTTGTGTTCTCGGCTGCGCGGATGTCACTGCTGCTAATACAACATCATCTCTATCTAGCCAAAGAATTAATACGGGTCTCTTTTTTGAAGATACGCCATTTGTAAAAGGAATTGCTGCAACCCAGATTTCTCCTGCCTTAATAGTCGTCATATAATCCTTCATCTTCTGAGGAATAACTTTTTAAAAAGGCATCATGGGCGCGATCGCCTGTTTCTGATTTTGGCTGAATAGTAATGAGCCATTTACCTTTGCCGATTCCTTCTATTATGGAGCTAGGTATTGTAAATTTTTCTCCGTCTTGAAGCTCTATTTCAAAAGCTAATTGTAATAACTGGCTTTTCATATTGTGTAGATACTAAAAATATTTAAAATCCTAACATAGAGTTCGGTTGGGGGGTTAGAGCGATCGCCCCCAAAACATCCCGATCACCTAAAAATCATGACTCACGGTAATAGCGATCGCCTTTAGGAGATAGATTGTTGATGCGATCGCCTAGAAATCATGACTCATGGTAATAGCGATCGCATTGTTTATATGGAAGATGGTAAACTTGTTCCAAATATTGACGCTGGTCATTAATAGCGATCACCTAAAATCGCAATTCTTTCGGACTATAGATTAGCAATATTTTTATAGCGATCGCAGGAATTTGACTAGCTCCCTAAATGATGGGCAATACTTAGAGCATTCAACCATATCCAGCTTTTTAGCTAATTCAGCATTTCTATTAGTCCCATAACTTGGCTTTCCATTTTTCCCAATTGATAACTTCTTAAGAGCCTCTTTTGGACTTTTAATTTGGTGAGGGTTTGGATTTGCTTTGCATTTTTCGCCACCAATCTCTTTGATAATCTTTGAATCAGACCAAAACCAAGCCTCTAATTCTTCAATGGGAATACAGATATGTTTGCTAAAGCTATTCACCACAGAAAATAATGGTTCTAACTCTGATCGTAATGTTGCCTCATCTTTAAGGGAACCATTTGGAGAACGATCCAAATCCTGAACAACAATAAAAACATTACAACCTTTGTTAAAAAGAACTTTAAGCTCCCTTGAAAGTTTCTTTTTGGCAACAGATCCCCCAGATGTCCACTTTTTTATTGTTACATTTGAGTCAAGCACACGATGAATAATTTCTCGAACTGCATCCCAGTCCGTATCATCTTCGGTAATTAAACCTATTTTAATGTTACTCATCGAGAATACCACTGTAAATCCATTCCCCTAAGTTTCCTTCTTCAGAAAGATATTCGATAATGTTGTGAATATCGTCTTCAGCTAATTTACGAACAAATGTCTGTCCGTCCTTGCGGTGCACTAGATTAATTTTTTCTGGGCTAGCCCATGCGACTACCTGTGGCGAATGAGTTGAAATAATTAAATTTTGACCGTAAGTGTAAGTCTCGATCTCATTGAGTAACTTGGCTAACATTGCTGGATGAATCTGTGCTTCGGGTTCCTCAATGATTATTGTTTTGCCCTGATTTGACGCAATTATTTCGGTGAGAATTGACAGAACTCGAAGAGTTCCGTCTGAGAGTAATCCAATATCTACGCCATCTAGTTTTACTGAAAAGAAATATTCTCCTTCTTCTTGAAATGACTTTAGCTCGGTGATTTTGCCAAGTCCAATTCTTTGACAAACACTTTTTAGTTCGTCAAAGTTTTCTGTCTCCCGAAGAATCAATATTTGGCGGAGTATTGCTCTTGGAAGGTCATTATATTTAAGAGGAAAAGTTTTTTGCGTTACATTGAGTAACTCCTTTTCACGTCTTGTCCCTCTTCTAACAAGAGAATTGTTGAGTATATTAATGCCCTGCAATGCTGCACGAATCCATAGGATCTCTTCATGTAATTTTGGCGATTTAGTTCCTGTAATGCGAAATCTTCCAAACAAACTGGTACTTACAAAACTAGTTGAAATACCATCGTTGATTATAGTTGTTTCTCCATTCTTCGTAGTCCATAGAATTTCTTTTTGTTTGTCAGCATATTGACAACAATCATTCCAAGAAAACAAATTTTCTTCTGTCTTATCAATCGTAGAATAATTTAATTCGCTACCCTTATCAGAAGGAGATATAATTATAAGCTCATAGATATACTTGAGCCAACGATTGTTCGGTGTCAAAAGCTCAATTTCTAATATCTTGGGAATATAGTTGATATCATTTTGTGGAACTTGGTTAAACTTACCCAGAGCAAATGATGATATAGCTTCAAAGCCTTCAATAATTGCTGATTTCCCAGATCCATTGCGACCAACTAATACTGCTACACCATCGTGTAAAGACACAGTAACTCGACCACCCAAAACAGACCAACCGTCAAGGGTAAATGATAAAAGGCGAGGCTGATTTGTGCTGGAATCTAGGTTAGACAAAATAAAGATCCTTTTCCAATACTAATCGTCTTAATAAATTCTAGTCGAATATGTCTAAGTCTGCCACAAACAAAACAACAGCACCAGCGATCGCCCCAATTCTACAACTGAGAGTATCAAAGAGATCACCTAAAATCATCACTCACAGTAATAGCGATCGCTTTTAGGAGATGGATGTTGATGCGATCACCTAGAAATCATGACTCATGGTAATAGCGATCGCCTTTAGGAAATAGATTATTAGTGCGATCGCTTAGAACTAACGACTCATAGTAATAGCGATCGCCTTTATGCCTTTATCGGTGAAGAAAGTGCTTGTTTTTCCGTATCCCATAGGATACAATTTAATTCATGATTGAAATTCGCGAAACCGAAATCTATTCGCGGTGGTTTAAATCACTGCGCGATCGTGAAGCTAGAGCGCGGATAGACATTCGTATTCGGCGGTTGTCTATGGGCAATGCTGGTGACGTGAAACCGATAGGAAAAGGTGTATCAGAACTTCGCATTGATTATGGTGCAGGATATCGAGTGTATTTCATCCAACGAGGGGATACATTCATCCTGTTGCTTGCGGGAGGCGATAAACGTACCCAAGATAGGGACATCAAAACAGCCATAGATTTATCACAAAACCTATAGGAGATCTCATGAACAAAGTTCCAACTACTCTTTGGGATGTAGCAGAACATCTAGAAACCAAAGAAGATATGGCAGCCTATCTTGAAGCGGCTCTTGAAGATGGCGATCCTAATTTGGTGGTAGCCGCATTAGGGGATATTGCGCGATCCAAGGGAATGACAAATATTGCGCGTGAAACAGGCTTAGGAAGAGAAAGCCTCTATAAAGCTTTGTCACTCGAAGGTAATCCAGAATTTGCCACTGTTCTAAAAGTTATACAGTCACTCGGTATCCGATTACGAGCTACTCCCACATAGCCTAACTGCGTTGGAGGACTTCATCAAAAGCGATCGCCTACAGCAAACCTTAGAAAATATATCGTTAAAGCGATCGCCTAAAAATCTCGACTCACAGTAATAGCGATCGCTTTGAGAAGATAGATTGTTGATGCGATCGCCTAGAAATCATGACTCACGGTAGTAGCGATCGCCTTTAGCAGATAGATGTTGATGCGATCGCCTAGAAATTATGACTCACAGTAATAGCGATCGCCTTTTATTCTTGCTAAAGCTGACTTGCCACCGACTTGATCGTATTGCGTAACCATTGATGCTCTTCATCGCGATCGCTCAACACACTCCACAACATCGAAACAGTCCAAGATGGCGTTTCGATTGGCAGTTCAAAAATAGCTAGGTTACAGGACTTAGCCATATTCAGGGCAATGCGTTGAGGCACAGCCGCAACTAGATCGCTAGAAGCGATCGCAAAGGGCAGAACCAACATGTGCGGAGTGATTAAAGCAATTCGCCGTTGTAAATTTTGGGCTTGCAAGGCTTGATCGATCGCGCCAGTGCGATCGCGCCTTACGGTCATAAGCCCATGAGATAATTGAGAAAATGCTTTCAAACTCATCGTTCCATTTCTTAAAGCAGGATGACCCTGACGCACAATGCCCACAAATCGCTCTTGAAAAATTGCTTCCAATTGAGTTTGTCTCGGCGGATTAGGGAAAACTCCCAAGGCGACATCAATCATCCCATGCTCTAACAAATCACCCACGCTATCTTTCTCAAACCCAATAGTATTGAAGTTAATGAACGGCGCATTTTGCTGGCAAAACTGTAAAAGCGGTGGCATGATCACAAAGCTGCTGTAGTCAGCACTGCCAATATTAAAATTGCGATCGCTATTAGTCGCATCGAAAGATTGACTGGAAGTGATCGTGTGGCGAATTTGTTGTAACGCTGCCAAAATACTGGGCGCGATCGCTTGAGCCTTCACGGTTGGGTGCATTTGTCTCCCCAATCGCACAAATAAATCATCATCAAATAACCCTCGCAACCGATTGAGAGATGCGCTCATCGCAGGTTGCCCAATCTGGAGCTTTTCGGCGGCTTTTGTGACGCTGCGCTGCTCGATCAACGCCTCAAAAGCAACTAATAAGTTGAGATCAATCGCCGCCAAATTTATCGATTTCATTAATAGTATCTATCTAGAATATTGCCTTGTTTAATAGTTTAGGGGTTGCTAAGGTAATTTCATAGCAAGTTTAAGTAGAGGATTTTGATGGCTATGACGAAGAAAGTTGCCGTAATTACTGGAAGTCATAAGGGATTGGGCTATGCGATCGCCCGTAATTTAGCCCAGAAAGAAGATATTCAGGTGGTAATCACCAGTCGTAATCCTCAAGACAGCATTGCCGCGCAAAAGCGTCTTTCTGATGAAGGGCATCAAGTAGATGCACATCCTCTTGATGTAACTAGCGATGATAGCGTTAAGGAGTTTGCAGCTTGGTTGCAGCAAACCTATGGCAGAGTCGATATTCTCGTTAATAATGCAGGTGTCAATCCCACGATGCAGCAAGAGGAAGCAAGTCTGCTCACGGTAGACATAGAGACGATGCTGACGACTTTCAACACTAATGTATTGGCAGTAGTAAGAATTACCAAAGCATTGATTCCATTGATGAGAGTCAATAATTATGGGCGGATCGTGAATGTATCTACAGAAATGGCTTCTCTCAATTCGATGAGCAGCGATTATTATCCCTTGGCTCCTTCCTATCGTTTATCCAAAGTTGGCTTAAATGGATTGACCGCCATCTTTGCCAAGGAACTACAGGGCAGTAATATTTTGATCAATGCCTATTCTCCTGGTTGGATGAAAACGGATATGGGCGGCTCTGATGCGCCATTTACCGCCGATGAAGGTGCGGAAACTGCGGCGTATTTGGCAACTTTGCCAGATGGTGGCGCTCAAGGTAGTTTCTTTGCCGAAATGCGGAAGTTTGGCGGGGCTATCGCTTTGCCTTGGTAGCTGTTCACTTGAGCTTTTCGCTCAGTTTCTAAATATAGCGATCGCCTTTAGAAAATGGATTGTTGGGCGATCGCCTA
>Ga0315902_10006177_pt1 | contig 16672 bp, 13 predicted proteins | sample LakEriMetagenome_9_FD_203523 | JGI IMG/M metagenome (GOLD analysis project Ga0315902, IMG submission 203523) | Freshwater fungal communities from buoy surface, Lake Erie, Ohio, United States - Buoy 12 MA117 | ecosystem: Environmental > Aquatic > Freshwater > Lake > Lake biofilm | place: USA...
CGCCGTGGGCACGCTGGTGGGGCAGCCGCACAAGGGCCTGGCGGCCATGTTCGTGATGATGAACGCGGCGCGCCTGGGCGTGGGCAACCAGTCCCTGGGCCTGACCGAGGTGGCCTACCAGAACGCCGTGGCCTACGCGAAAGACCGCATCCAGATGCGCAGCCTGAGCGGCGTGAAGGCGCCGGACAAGCAGGCCGACCCCATCATCGTCCACCCTGACGTGCGCAAGATGCTGCTGACCACGCGGGCGTATGCCGAGGGCGGCCGCGCGCTGGCCATCTGGTGCGGCATGCTGATCGACCGCGAGATCTCCACCGACGACGAAGACGAGCGCGCCGAGTGCGCCGACCTGGTGGCGCTGATCACGCCCATCATCAAGGCCTTCCTGACCGACAACGCCTGGATCGCCACCTCGCACTGCCTGCAGGTGTTTGGCGGGCACGGCTACATCCGCGAGTGGGGCATGGAGCAGTACGTGCGCGACGCCCGCATCAACATGATCTACGAGGGCACCAACACCATCCAGTCGCTGGACCTGCTGGGCCGTAAGGTGCTGGGTGACAACGGCAAGAAGCTGAAGAAGTTCGGCAAGATGGTGGCCGAGTTCATCGAGGAAGAAGGCACGAACGAGGCGATGCAGGAGTTCGTCAACCCGCTGGCAGACCTGGGCGACAAGGTCACCAAGCTCACCACCGAACTGGGCATGAAGGCCTTTGGCAATCCTGACGAAGTGGGCGGCGCCGCGGTGGATTACTTGCGCGTGTGCGGGCACCTGGTCTTTGGCTACTTCTGGGCCCGCATGGCCAAAGTGGCCCTGGCCAAGAAAGACTCGGGCGACCCGTTCTACGCCGCCAAGCTGCACACGGCGCGCTTCTACTTTGCCAAACTGCTGCCCGAAACCGCAGGTCTGATCCGCACCGCCCGCTCCGGCGTGGCGCCGCTGCTGGCGATGGACGAAGCGATGTTCTGACTTTCTTGTACGAAGCCACACCCTGGAGACACCACCATGAAGATCACATCGGCTGCCTTGGTGGCCATCAGCACATTCGCCTGGTCTGCCACTGCGCTGGCCCAGGCCACGCCCGTGGGCCTTTGGAAGACCATCGATGACGAGACCAAGCAGGAGAAGTCGATGGTGCGCATCGCCGAGGCGGGCGGCGTGCTGACCGGGCGCATCGAGAAGATCACCGACCCGACCAAGCAGGATGCCAAGTGCGAGAAGTGCGAGGGTGCCAAGAAGGACCAACGCGTGGTCGGCATGACCATCCTGGAAGGCGTGAAGCGGCACGGCGGCGCCGACCACTGGGAAGGCGGCACCATCCTGGACCCGAACAACGGCAAGGTCTACAAGGTGCGCCTGACGCCCAAGGACGGCGGCAAGTCGCTCGACGTGCGGGGCTACGTTGGTGCGCCGATGCTGGGGCGTACGCAGACGTGGGTGAGGGTGGAGTGAGGGGGCATCTCATTCACCAGCTGCAGTTCGTATGACGGGAGCTGCGGGTGACAGGTCTACGGCCTGCGAGCCATGGGGCGCGGGTACCCCCCCTCCGCTCATGTTCTCCGTGCTTTGCCTTGCGTGACGGGAGCGACGGGTGACCCTCTCCGCTCATGTCCCCCGCCGGCAGCCTTTGGCCACCGGCTCCTCCTTTACTTCGCTGCGAGGGTCACCCGCCGCTCCCGTCCAACCGTCATGGCGGCATGCCAACAGTGGAGCGAGAGGATGCCAGCTGGCCAGGCGGCTGGGGTGCTGTGCGGAGCGAAGTAAAGGAGGAGGCCCGGGCGTGAGCCTGGGCCGGGGGACATGAGCGCAGCACAGTGCCCCAGTCGCCTGACCCGCGACAACGGAGCCCCGACATCCCGATCTTGAACATCTGCAGGCAAGAGCTACTCGCAAGAACGACCAAACCAACCCAGGAAGGCAAGAAAGCCACACCATGAACATCAAATTCCAAGTCCGCAAAGTCGCCGTCCTCGGCGCTGGGGTGATGGGGGCGCAGATCGCGGCCCATCTGGTCAATGTCAACGTGCCCGTCGTGCTCTTCGACCTGCCCGCCAAAGAGGGCCCCAAGAACGGCATCGTCACCAAGGCCATCGACAACCTGAAGAAGATCAAGCCTGCCCCGCTGGGCCTGCCAGAGCTGGCTTCGCGCATCGTCGCGGCCAACTACGAGGAGCATCTGGCGCTGCTGGCCGAATGCGACCTGGTGATCGAGGCCATCGCCGAGCGCATGGACTGGAAGCTGGACCTCTACAACCGCATCGCCCCCGCCCTGGCCCCGCACGCCGTGGTGGCCAGCAACACCTCGGGCCTGTCCATCACCAAGCTGTCGGAGGCACTGCCCGAAGCCGTGCGTTCCCGCTTCTGCGGCATCCACTTCTTCAACCCGCCGCGCTACATGCAGCTGGTGGAGCTGATTGCCACGCCGTCCACGGACGCGGGCGTGATGGACAACCTCGAGACCTTCGTCACCTCGGCCCTGGGCAAGAGCGTGGTGCGGGCCAAGGACACGCCCAATTTCATCGCCAACCGTGTGGGCATCGCCGGCATGCTCGCCACGATGAAGGAGGCGCAGAACTTCGGCCTGTCGTTCGACATCGTCGATGACCTCACGGGCAAGAAGCTCGGCCGCGCGTCTTCCGGCACCTTCCGCACCGCCGATGTCGTGGGCCTGGACACCATGGCCCACGTCATCCGCACCATGCAGGACAACCTGGGCGCAGGCAAGGCGGCGGAAGACCCCTTCGAGGCCCTTTACGAGACGCCCGCCGTGCTGGCCGGGCTGCTGGCCAAGGGCGCCCTGGGCCAGAAGACGGGGGCGGGCTTCTACAAAAAGGTGGGCAAGGACATCCAGCGCCTGGACCCGGCCACGGGAGAGTACGTCAGCGCGGGCGGCAAGGCCGAACCCATCGTCGAGCGCATGCTCAAGAAGCCGCCGGCCGAGCGCCTGAAGCTGCTGCGCGAGAGCTCCAACCCGCAGGCGCAGTTCCTCTGGGCCATCCTGCGCGATGGCTTCCACTACGCGGCCGTGCATCTGGCATCCATTGCCGACACAGCGCGCGATGTGGACTTTGCGATGCGCTGGGGTTTTGGCGTCAAGCAGGGCCCGTTCGAGCTGTGGCAGCAGGCTGGCTGGAAGCAGGTGGCGCAGTGGGTGCAGGAAGATATCGACGCCGGCAAGGCCCTGTGCAGCGCGCCCTTGCCCGAATGGGTGTGGGCGGTGGACGAGGTGCATGGGCCTGAAGGTTCCTTCAGCCCGGCGCAGTCGAAGATCCGCCTGCACAAGATCGAACAGTCCCTCGGCCCGGTGAAGTTCTCGCTGGATGCCAACCTCAGCAGCCTGAAGCATCTGCCGCTGAGCCCGCTGGCGGTGTACGCGCGCCAGCCCTTCCGCGAGGATGTCGCAGGTTCCGGCGCCGCTGACCCCTTGCAGTCCGGCACGGAGCTCTACCGCAACGAAGAGATCCGCGTCTGGACGCCTGACGGCGACATCGTGGTGGCCAGCATCACCGCCAAGCTGCACCTCATCAGCCCGGCCGTCACCGAGGGCCTGGTGAAGGCGGTGGAGCTGGCCGAGGCCGCCTATCGCGGTGTCGTGATCTGGTCGCCCGACGATGTGTTTTCGGCCGGGGCCAACCTCGCATCTCTCATGCCGGTGTTCATGAAGCTGGGCTCCAAGGGCATCGCCCCCGAGGAGAAGAAGCTGCAGGACGCCATGCTGCGCCTGCGCTACGCCCAGGTGCCGGTGGTGTCTGCCGTGCGCGGCCTGGCCCTGGGGGGCGGCTGCGAGGTGGCCATCCACAGCGCGCGGCGCGTGGCCACCATGGAGGCCTACATGGGCTTTGTGGAGGTGGGGGTGGGCCTGGTGCCCGGGGCGGGGGGCCTGGCCTACGTCGCCCGCCGCGCCGCCGAGATGGCCGCGGCCGGCAACGCGAACGCCGATCTGCTGAAGTTCTTGACCGATGGCTTCACCAACGCCGCCATGGCCAAGGTGGGCATCAGCGCCCACGACTCGCGCAAGCTCGGCTACCTGGTTGAGGGTGACGTCATCGTGCCCCACAAGGACGAGTTGCTCCACGTGGCCCTGGTGCAGGCCAAGGCGCTGGCCGAGAGCGGCTGGCGGCCGCCCGTGCGGGCCGCCTTCCCGGTGGCTGGCCGCAATGCCAAGGCCACCATCCAGGGCCAATTGGCCAACATGCGCGACGGTGGCTTCATCAGCGCTCACGACTTCCACCTGGCCTCGTGCATTGCGGATGTGGTGTGCGGTGGCGACGTGGACGCCGGGTCGATGGTGACCGAGGAGTACCTGATGGCCCTGGAGCGCCAGCATTTCTGCACGCTGCTGGACCACCCCAAGACCCAGGAACGCATCATGGGCATGCTGTCCACCGGCAAGCCGGTGCGCAACTGAACGAACCCGCGGGAGACTGATCACATGAGCAAGCAAGTTCAAGACGCCTACATCGTCGCCGCCACCCGCACCCCGATCGGCAAGTCCGGACGGGGCTACTTCCGCAACACCCGCCCGGATGACCTGCTGGTCGCCGCCGTGCGCAGCGCACTGGCCCAGGTGCCCACGCTGGACCCCAAGGACATCGAGGACGCCATCGTGGGCTGCAGTTTTCCCGAGGGCGAGCAGGGCATGAACATGGCGCGCGTGGCCATGGTGCTGGCCGGCCTGCCGCACAGCGTGGGCGGGGTCACCATCAACCGCTTCTGCGCCTCGGGCCTGACGGCGGTGCAGATGGCGGCCGACCGCATCCGCGTGGGCGAGGCCGACGTCATGATCGCCGGTGGCGCCGAGAGCATGAGCCTGGTGCCGATGACCGGCAACAAGCCGTCGTTCAACCCCGAGGTCTTCGCCAAGGACGAGAACGTGGGCATCGCCTACGGCATGGGCCTGACGGCGGAGAAGGTGGCGGCGCAATGGAAGGTCACGCGCGAGCGGCAGGACGCCTTTGCGCTGGCCTCGCACCAGAAGGCGCTGGCGGCCATCGCCGCGGGCGAGTTCGCTGCCGAGATGACGCCGGTGGAGGTGGTTGATCGCTTCCCGGACCTGGCCGCTGGCAAGCCCGGCGTGAAGACCCGCACCGTGAGCATCGACGAAGGCCCGCGCGCCGACACCTCGCTGGAGGGTTTGGGCAAGCTGCGCACGGTCTTCGCCGCCAAGGGCTCGGTCACGGCGGGCAACAGCAGCCAGACCAGCGACGGCGCGGGAGCGCTCATCCTGGCCAGCGAGCGCGCGGTCAAGACCTTCGGCCTGACGCCACTGGCGCGCTTCGTCAGCTTCTCGGTGCGCGGCGTGGCGCCCGAGATCATGGGCATCGGCCCCGTCGAGGCCATTCCCGCGGCCCTGAAGGCTGGTGGCCTGAAGCTGGACGACATTGGCTGGATCGAGCTGAACGAGGCATTCGCCGCACAGGCCCTGGCCGTGATGGACACCGTAGGGCTGGACCCGGCGCGCGTCAACCCCATGGGCGGCGCCATCGCGCTGGGCCACCCGCTGGGCGCTACCGGGGCCATCCGCTCGGCCACCGTGATCCACGCACTGCACCGCCGCCAACTGAAGTACGGCATGGTCACCATGTGCGTGGGCATGGGCCAGGGCGCGGCCGGCATCTTCGAGCGCGTGTGACGATGCGCTTGGGCCTCACGGCGCCGTTCCACTGATGCGGCGCAGGGAGGCTCGGTTCTTGACGCGGCTTGACCGCACTGAAAGGGTTTCACAGTGAGTCAACACATCCGCACCGGCGTCCTCAACGGCGTGGCCACGATCGAGATCGCCCGCCCCGAGAAGAAGAACGCCCTCACGGCCGAGATGTACACCGCCATGGCCCAGGCGCTGGCCGATGCGCAGGCCGACGGCCAGGTGCGCGCGGTACTGATCACCGGCCAGCCCGGCATCTTCACCTCGGGAAACGACATCGAGGACTTCATGAGCCGGCCACCTGGCCAAGGCAGCGATTCGGCCGAAGCACCGGTGTTCCGTTTCATGAAGGCCTTGGTGGATTGCCACAAGCCTGTGGTGGCGGCCGTCACTGGCGCGGCCATCGGCGTGGGCACCACCCTGCTGCTGCACTGCGATTTCGTCTTTGTGAGTGACGAGGCGCGGCTGGCCATGCCCTTCGTGGGCCTGGGCCTGGTGCCGGAGTACGCCTCCAGCTTGCTGGTGCCGCAGTTGATGGGCCCGCGCCGCGCGGCCGAGAAGCTGCTGCTGGGCGACCCCTTCACGGGCGAGCAGGCGGTGGAGTGCGGTATCGCCAACGCCGTGCTGCCTGCCGGCGAGGTGATGGCCCAGGCGCGCCGCGTGGCCGAGCGCTTCAACCAACTGCCCCCTGGCGCCGTGCGCGACGCCAAGCGCCTGATGCGCGCCCCCCAGCGCGAGCTGGTGCTGCAGACCATCAAGACCGAGGGCGAGATCTTCGGGCAGCGCCTGCGCAGCCCCGAAGCCCGCGAGGCCTTTCAAGCCTTCTTCGAGAAGCGGCGGCCGGACTTCAGCTCGTTCAGCTGATTGGCAAGGCAGAGGCTCGCTGCACTGGGCACGGGCACGGTAGGTCAAAAAGAGTCTTTTCGTAAGGACGTTATGAATCCATAATGTCCTTTATGGAAATCTCTTTTCGTCCGCTGCTGCGACTGAAAATCCTCGATGCGCAGGCTGCGCCGCTCCCCCGGCTGACCGCGCGTGACGTGTGGCTGCCGGCTGTGCCGGGCAAGGCCCTGGCGGTCATCGGCATGCGGCGTGCTGGCAAGACCAGCTTCTTGTGGCAGCAACTGGCCAGCCGCCATGCGGGCGGCACCCCTCGCGAGGGTTTGCTGTACTTCAGCTTTGAGGACGACCGGCTGGCCGGTATGCGCACGGCCGATCTGGACTTGCTGGTGGAGGAGTACTTCAACCTCCATCCGGAGTGGCGCGACGGCCGGCGCAGCACGTTCTTTCTGGACGAGATTCAACTTGTCAGCGGCTGGGAGTTGTTCGTCAGGCGCTTGCTGGACACCGAGAACATCGAGCTGTTCGTGTCCGGCTCGTCAGCCAAGCTGTTGTCGCGCGAAGTGGCTACCAGCATGCGGGGTCGCGCGCTGGAGGCTGTGGTCACGCCCTTCAGCTTCCGTGAGGCTTTGCGGCATGCCGGCCGTGAGCCGGCCAAGCCCGCAAGCCGCCTGACCAAGGCAGAACACTCGCAACTCGCCCACGCCCTGGTTGAGTACCTGAGCGTGGGAGGGTTTCCCGAGGCCCAAGGTCTGGATGCGCGCAACCGCCAGGAACTCTTGCGCAACTACGTTGATGTGGTGCTGCTGCGCGACGTGGTGGAGCGGCACAACCTGAGCCAGCCGCAGATCCTGCGCTGGCTGGTGCAGCAGTTGCTGGGCAACGCCGCCGGGGCCTTCAGCATCCACAAGTTCTTCAGCGATCTGCGCTCCCGCGGCACGTCGGTGGGCAAGGACACGCTCCACCAGATGCTGGCCCATCTGGAAGATGCGTTCTTGATCAGCACCGTGGGGCTGGCCACGGATTCGGTGCGGCGCCGACAGGTCAACCCGCGCAAGGTGTACCCGGTGGACACGGGCTTGATGGCACTGTTTGACACTTCGGGCAAGCCCAATGTGGGCCACGCACTGGAAACGGCCGTCCTCCATGAGCTGCTACGGCGTGGCGCCGCGGTGGACTACGTGCTCACCTCCGGCGGCTTCGAGGTGGACTTCTGCGCTCGTTGGCCCGAGGGTCGAGCCTGGCTGGTGCAGGTATGTGCAGACCTGTCGGACGCGGCCACCCTGGCGCGGGAGGTGCGCGCGCTGCTGGACGCCCGAAGCCTGTGGCCTGGTGCGCGCGCCATGCTCGTGGCCTTGTCCGCACCTGCGGTGGTGAGCCTGCCCGCAGGTATCGAGGTGCACCGTGCCAGCACCTGGCTGCTGGAGGCGGAGCCGACGATGACTTGAATGGTTCCAGGCGGAGATCTGCCGACCTGTCACCGTCCTCGTACGGCGTTCAAAGCCTCGCCGCCAGCCGCGTACCCTGGTCGATCGCGCGCTTGGCGTCGAGTTCGGCGGCCTCGTGGGCGCCACCGATCAGGTGCACGTTCACGCCTGCGGCCTGCAGCGGGGCCTGCAGTTCGCGCAGCGGCTCCTGTCCGGCGCACAGCACCACGGTGTCGCACTCGATCAGGCGCTGCTCCTTGCGCTTATCGCCAATGGAGACCAGCAGGCCCTGCGGCGTGATGTGCTCGTAGTGCACGCCGCCGATCATCTGCACCTGCTTCATCTGCAGCGCGGCGCGGTGGATCCAGCCCGTGGTCTTGCCCAGGCCGCGGCCGGGTTTGCCGGTCTTGCGCTGCAGCAGCGTGACCTGCCGCGCCGGTGGCGCTGGCTGGGGCGGCACCACGCCGCCACGCACCTGCGCAGGGTCGGCCACGCCCCACTCGGCCATCCACTCGGGCAGGCTCAGCGTGGCCGAGTGGCCCGGTGGCGTGACCAGGAACTCCGCCACATCAAAGCCGATGCCCCCGGCACCGACGATGGCCACGCGCGGGCCTACGGCCGCACCCTGCAGCACCTGCACGTAGCTGAGCACATGGGCGCTGTCCTGGCCCGGGATGCCGGGGCTGCGCGGCTGCACGCCGGTGGCCAGCACCACCTCGTCGAAGCCCTGCACCAGCAGCGCCTGCGCGTCGGCGCGCGCGCCCAGGTGCAGCTGCACTCCCGTGGCTTGGAGGCGGTGGGTGAAGTAGCGCAGCGTCTCGGCAAACTCCTCCTTGCCCGGGATGCGGCGCGCCAGGTTGAACTGCCCGCCAATCTGGGCAGCGGCCTCGAACAGGTGCACCTCATGCCCGCGCTCAGCCAGGGTGGTGGCCGCGGCCAGCCCGGCCGGGCCGGCGCCCACCACCGCACAGCGCTTGCGCCGTGAGGCGGGCGTGATGAGCAGCGTGGTCTCGTGCCCGGCGCGCGGGTTGACCAGGCAGCTGGCCAGCTTGTTCTCGAAGGCGTGGTCCAGACACGCCTGGTTGCAGGCGATGCAGGTGTTGATGTCCTGCGGCCGGCCGGCGTGCGCCTTGGCCACGAAGAAGGGGTCGGCCAGCAGCGGCCGCGCCAAGCTCACGAGATCGGCGCTGCCGTCGGCCAGCACGCCCTCGGCCACTTCGGGTGTGTTGATGCGGTTGCTGGTCACCAGCGGGATCTGCAGCCCCTGGGCCCGCAGCGTCTCGCGCATCTTTTTCGTCACCCAGGCGAAGGCGCCGCGCGGCACGCTGGTGGCAATGGTTGGCACGCGCGCCTCGTGCCAGCCGATGCCGGTGTTCAGGATGGTGGCGCCAGCGTGTGTGATGGCCTGGGCCAGCGTCACGGCTTCGTCCCAGGTGCCGCCGTCGGGCACCAGGTCCAGCATGGACAGGCGGTAGATGATGATGAAGTCCGGCCCCACGGCCTCGCGCATGCGCGAGACGATCTCTACCGGGAAGCGCATGCGGTGCTCGTAGGGCCCGCCCCAGGCATCGGTGCGGCGGTTGGTGCGCGCGGCCAGGAACTGGTTGATCAGGTAGCCCTCGCTGCCCATGACCTCCACGCCGTCGTAGCCAGCCTCGCGCGCCAGCGTGGCGCAGCGCACGAAGGCGCGAATCTGGCGCTCGATGCCGGCGGCCGACAGCTCACGCGGCGTGAAGATGGCGATCGGGCTCTTGATGCGCGAGGGCGCGACGCAGAACGGGTGATAGGCGTTGCGCCCGGTGTGCAGGATTTGCAGCGCGATCTTGCCGCCCTCGGCATGCACGGCGTCGGTGATGGCGCGATGGCGCCGAGCCGCGCCGGAGGTGGCCAGTGTGCCGGCCAGCGGCTTGGCCCAGCCCTCGATGTTGGGCGCAAAGCCACCCGTGACGATGAGACCGACACCGCCGCGCGCGCGCTCGGCAAAGTAGGCCGCCAGGGCCGGCAGGTGCTGGCGGCCATCCTCCAGCCCCGTGTGCATGCTGCCCATGATCACCCGGTTGGCCAGCGTGGTGAAGCCCAAGTCCAGCGGGGCCAGCAGGTGGGGGTAGGCGGTGGAGACATCGGTCATGGTGGGGATGGTACGGGCGGAGGGCGTGTGGCTTGTCGGCATTCGTCGTTGACACGGCGCCTTGCGCTGCGCAGATGGCTTGAGGCCGCTGCGGTGCGAGGAGTGAGGCCATCGATCGGTCGAGCGGTGGGCGTGTCCTGTGATGGACCTCATCTCCATGGGAGACTGATGGCTCTCGAACGTACCGCCGACAACCGCCCGCTTCACCCACATGAGCCTGGCTCCCCGTTCCCCCGACACGCCACAGCGCGCCCTGCTGCACCGCATGTTCGACGCCGCCATCGCCAGTGCGCAGCCTGCGCTGCGCATTCCGGCGCACCTACCCGACCCGGCGACGCTCGGGCGCGGCCGCCTGGTGGTGATTGGCGCGGGCAAGGCATCGGCCGCCATGGCGCAGGCGGTGGAGCAGGCCTGGCGCGACCCGCAAGACACGTTGTCAGGCTTCGTCGTCACGCGATACGGCTATGCCGTGCCCTGCCAGCGCATCGAGATCGCCGAGGCCGCCCACCCCGTGCCGGACGAGGCCGGGCTGCGCGCTGCGCAGCGCATGCTGCAGGTGGTGCAGGGCCTGACCGAAGACGACCTGGTGCTGTGCCTGATCTCAGGCGGTGGCTCGGCCCTGCTGCCGCTGCCGGCCCCCGGCCTCACGCTGCAGGACAAGCAGGATGTCAACCGTGCGCTGCTGGCCAGCGGCGCCACGATTTCCGAGATGAACTGCGTGCGCCGGCACCTCTCGGCCATCAAGGGCGGGCGTCTGGCCGCGGCCTGCTACCCGGCGCGCGTGCTCACGCTGCTGATCTCCGACGTGCCGGGCGACCGGCCTATCGACATCGCCTCAGGCCCCACGGTGGCCGACCCCACCACCTGCGCCGATGCGCTGGCCATCGTGCGCCGCTACGGCATCACGCTGGCGCCTGCGGTACGTGAGGTGCTGGAGAGCGGCCGGGGGGAGTCCATCAAGCCGGGGGACCCGCTTCTCGCGCGCTGCGAGACGCGCATCATCGCCGCGCCGCAGGCCTCGCTCGAAGCTGCCGCGGCGGTGGCGCGTGAGGCCGGCTATGCGGCCCACATCCTGGGGGATGCGCTGGAAGGCGAGGCCCGTGACGTGGGCAAGGTGCTGGGCGGCATCGCACTGCAGGTGGCACAGCGCGGCCAGCCCTTTGCGGCACCCTGCGTGTTGCTCTCGGGCGGCGAGACCACAGTGACGGTGCGCGGCAGTGGGCGCGGCGGGCGTAACGTGGAGTGCCTGCTGTCACTCGCCCTGACGCTGCGTGGCCACCCGCAGGTGCACGCGCTGGCCGGTGACACCGACGGTGTGGACGGCCAGGAAGAGACGGCCGGCGCGCTGTTGGCGCCCGATACGCTGGAGCGCGCCTTTGCGGCCGGTCTGCGCCCGGCCGATCGCCTGTCTGACAACGATGGTCACGGTTTCTTCGGCGCGCTGGGCGATAGCGTGATCACCGGCCCGACGCTGACCAACGTCAACGACTTCCGGGCCATCCTGATCGACGAAGCCTGAAGCGGCGCCTTGAGAATCCGGTGCACCACTGCAGCAGATTTCGTGGACCTGAGAGCTCTCAGGCTTTGGTCAGGGCCGGGCCTGGTTCAAAGACTCTCCAGCGCACTGACCGCCTGTTCACACCACCACAAGGAACCCACCATGCCCACCATCCGTGTCGAACTCTTCGAGGGCCGCACCGTCGAGCAAAAGCGCACACTGGCCCAGGCCCTGACGGAGGTCACGGTACGCACACTCGGCGGTTCTCCCGATGGCGTGGATGTGGTGTTCTTCGACATCGCTCGCCACGACTGGTCCACCGGTGGCGTGTTGTGGAGCGACAAGGACGGGGCGCCAGCGCCTCAGCCGCCCGCTGCTTCCACCTGAGCCTCAGTCAGCGGCCAGGGGTGTGCTGCCATCCTTCACCACCTTGCCCTCCTGCAAGATCATCGCCAGGCCTTCGCCCTGGCCCAGCAGCACGGAGATGTCTTGCAGCGGGTTGCCATCCACCAGCAGCAGGTCCGCTGTGGCCCCAGGGGCGACGACGCCCAGGCGCCCGTCCATGCGCAGCACGTGGGCCGCGTGGATGGTGGCAGCGCGCAGGGTCTCGGCGGCGCCCAGCACGCCGGCGCGGAGCTTGAATTCGTCGGACTGCAGGCGGTGCGATTCGCCCAGCAGGTCGGTGCCGAAAGCCATGCGCACGCCCGCGGCCGCAAAGATCTCCAGCGAGCGCAGGGCGGCGCTGCGCACGTTCTCGATCTTCGCCACCGACTCCGGCGGCAGGCCCAGCGCCGCACCCTCGCTGGCCAGGGCCTCGTAGGTCACGATTGTGGGTACGGCTATGGCGCCATGGTCGGCCATCACCTTTGCGGACTCGGCATCTATGAGATTGCCGTGTTCGATGGTGCGCACGCCGCAGCGCACCGCGCGCGAGATCGCCTTGGGCGTGTAGGCATGCGCGAGCACGTAGGTGTCGGCGTTGGAGGCCTCCTCCACCGCGGCGCGGATCTCGTCCTCGCTGAAGCCGAGGTAGTGGATGGGGTCGGTGGGCGAGGCCACCCCGCCTGAGGCCATGATCTTGATCTGGGTGGCCCCCATCTGGATCTCTTCGCGCACGGCGCGGCGGATGGCATCCACGCCGTCCACCACGCGGCCGATGGCGCCGATCTTGGGCGTGCAGGGGCAGGGCTCGATGACGTCACTGCGCTCGCGGAAGTCGCCATGGCCGCCGGTCTGAGACAACGCGCGGCCAGAAGGAAAGATTTTGGGCCCCTGCACGAGCCCGGTGCGCACGGCCTCGGCCAGTGACCAGTCGGCTCCGGCCGCGTCGCGCACGGTGGTGAAGCCGCGCATCAGCATGCCTTGCAGGATGGGCACGGCGCGCAGCACGGTCAGCACGTTGGGCAGTTTGGCCAGGCGCCCGGCGTTCAGCATGGAGGCCAGCACGTGCACATGGCAGTCGATCAGGCCCGGCATCAGCACCTTGCCGCGAGCGTCGATGACGCGGGCGCCCGTGGTGTCCAGAGGCTTGTCGGAGACCGCGGCGATGGTCGTGCCTTCAACGCGGACGAATCGATCCTTGAGGAGGGCGCCGGCGGCAGCGTCCAGCACGTCGGCGTGTTCGAAGACGATCATGAGGTGGGTCTCCTGACTGGAGTGTTGTGAAGTCTTGTGAGGCGCCTGTACAAATGGCGGCGAAAGGGCGGCGGAAGGGCGGCAAAAGGTCGGCGAAAGAGCAGCCGGCTTCAGGCCTATGCCTTGGGAATGGCCCGCGGCTTGCCGTCCTTGTCGATGGCCACATAGGTGATGCGCGCCTCCGTCACCTTCACCACCTGCGGGTTCACGGGGTTGCGCTCGGCAAACACCTCGACATGCACCGTGATGGAGGTGTTGCCCACGCGCTCCACTCGGGCGTAGAAGCTCAACAGATCACCGATGGACACCGGCTGCTTGAACAGGAACTCGTTGACCGCCACGGTGGCGATGCGGCCGCGAGCGATGCGGTAGGGCAGCACGGCGCCTGCCATGTCCACCTGCGCCATCAGCCAGCCGCCGAAGATGTCGCCGTTGGCGTTGACGTCCGAGGGCAGGGGCATCACCCTGAGCACCAGTTCACGCTGGTCTGCCAGCGTCTCGGGTGACAACAGCCGGCCGGCGCTGGTGGGGAGGGTGGTGGGGGTGCTCATGCCAGCGATGATAGGCGCGCGCAGCCTCAAGACCTGGTGGCGCCGCAGCGCGGTGAGCCCGGTCTGGCCGGGCTGCATCCGCGACACTGTTCCCATGCGACCCTCCAGCCCCTCTCTGTCTGCCACAGCGCCTTCCTCTCCGCCAGGCGCCCCGCCCGCGCCACCTCGCTCCGACTGGACCACCCTCCGACGCCTGTTCCCTTACCTCTGGCGCTACCGCTGGCGCGTGTGCATCGCGCTGACATTCCTGATCTCGGCCAAGGTGGCCAACGTGGGCGTGCCCCTGCTGCTGAAGGACCTGGTGGACAGCCTGACGCTGGCACCCGGCTCGGCAGCCGCGATGCTGGTGGTGCCGGTGGGCCTGCTCTTGGCTTATGGCGCGCTGCGCCTGTCCACCTCGCTGTTCACCGAGCTTCGTGAGCTGGTGTTCGCCAAGGCCACCGAGGGCACCACGCGCAGCATCGCGTTGGAGGTGTTCGGCCATCTGCACTCGCTGAGCCTTCGCTTTCATCTGGAGCGCCAGACGGGCGGCATGACGCGCGACATCGAGCGCGGCACGCGCGCCGTGCAGTCACTGATCTCGTACTCGCTTTACAGCATCTTCCCGACGTTGGTGGAAGTGCTGATGGTGCTGGTGCTGCTGGGCTGGAAGTTCGACGCCGGCTTCGCACTCATCACCCTCAGCGCGCTGGTGGTCTACATCGCCTTCACTGTCACGGTGACCGAGTGGCGCACGAAGTTCCGCCGGCGCATGAACGAGATGGACTCCAGCGCCCACACCAAGGCCATCGACTCGCTGCTGAACTACGAGACGGTGAAGTACTTTGGCAACGAGGCCTTTGAGGCCAAGCGCTATGACGAGAGCCTGGAGCAGCTGCGCCGTGCGGCACTCAAGAGCCAGACCACGCTGAGCCTCTTGAACACCGGCCAGCAGATCATCATCGCCACCGCCCTGGTGGCCATGCTGTGGCGCGCCACGCAAGGCGTCGTGGACGGGCGCATGACGCTGGGCGACCTGGTGATGATCAACGCCTTCATGATCCAGCTCTACATCCCGTTGAACTTCCTGGGCGTGATGTACCGCGAGATCAAGCAGGCGCTGACCGACCTGGACAAGATGTTCGGCCTGCTGGGCCGGCACCGCGAGGTGGACGACGCGTCCGGTGCGCCAGCGCTGGCCGTGCGCGAGGGCACGGTGCGCTTCGAGCAGGTGGACTTCGCCTACGACCCGGCGCGGCCCATCCTGCAGGGCGTGAGCTTTGAGATCCCCGCCGGCAAGACGGTGGCGGTGGTGGGCGCCTCGGGCGCGGGCAAGTCCACGCTGGCGCGGTTGATGTTCCGCTTCTACGACGTGACCGGCGGGCGCATCACCATCGACGGCCAGGACATCCGCCAGGTCACGCAGGCCAGCCTGCGCGCGGCCATCGGCATCGTGCCGCAGGACACGGTGCTGTTCAACGACACGGTGGAATACAACATCGCCTACGGCCGCCCCGGCGCCACCCGCGAGCAGGTGGAGGCCGCGGCCCGGGCGGCGCACATCCATGACTTCATCGCCTCCACGCCCAAGGGCTACGGCACCATGGTGGGCGAGCGGGGCTTGAAGCTCTCAGGCGGCGAGAAGCAGCGCGTGGCCATCGCCCGTACGCTGCTGAAGAACCCGCCCATCGTCATCTTCGACGAGGCCACCTCGGCGCTCGACTCGGCCAACGAACGTGCCATCCAGGCCGAGCTCAAGACCGCCGCGCAAGGCAAGACCGCCCTGGTCATCGCCCACCGCCTGAGCACGGTGGTGGACGCGCACGAGATCGTGGTGCTGGAAGCCGGCCGCGTGGTGGAGCGCGGCCCGCATGCCGAACTGCTGGCGCTGGACGGGCGCTATGCGAGGATGTGGCGGCTGCAGCAGACCGGAGGGCAGGAGGGTGTGTCTGCTGGCGGTGTGGATGAGGCGCGGTGACGTGACCTGCCTGCTATCCTCTCTTTTCTTTTGATTCAAGGAGTATTTCCTTGGTGACCCAGCAGGACATCGAGGCGGCAGTGGGCCGGATGGTGGCGGTAGCGCATGCCCCCCTGAAAGTCATCCTCTTTGGGTCGCGCGCCGAAGGAACGGCCAGGGATGATTCCGATGTGGACCTTCTGGTGGTCGAAGAAGAGATCCCCGACTTCGCGGCCGAATATGGCCGGCTGAGACAGGCGGTGGGGTACATCGGCACGGGGGTGGATATCCTGCTGTATCCGCGCGAAGAGTTCGAACGACGGTCGACCTGGAAAAGTTCTGCGGTGTACAACGCCTTGAACAGAGGTCGATTGCTCTTCGAGGCGTCCGGACCGTGAGCTCATTTGCGGTGGCCGAGGCCAAGCAGTTGTTTGAGGCGGGCCGTCGTGATCATTTGGCCTGCACCCTGCTGATCGAGAGCCGGCGCGCGGCACCTGAGACGATCGGTTTTCTCGCCCAGCAGGCCTGTGAGAAGTTCATCAAGGCCCGAATTGTCTTGACGGGGGGTGTGGTCAACCGCACACACGACCTGGACTACCTCGCTGACCTCGCAATCGAATCAGGTTTGGATGTTCCTGCGGACAGGGTAGCACTGCGACAACTCAACCCCTACGCGGTGGCCTTTCGGTACGAGGGCCATCAGGAGGCCTCGCTGGATGAGTCATTGACCTTGACACTTGTCGAGGGCCTGCTTCAGTGGTGTGATGCAGCGTTGAGAGCGGCTGAGGCCGGATGAGACTTTTGCGGTCTCCTGGATGTTGCAGCGTCTTCATGCCTGAGAAGGCAGGCATGCTGATGCCCGTTGCGGGACCTTGTTTCCCCATCGCCCATGGAAACCCGCTGGCTTGAAGACTTCGTGAGCCTGGCCGAGACGCGCAGCTTTTCGCGCTCGGCCCAGTTGCGGCATGTCACGCAGTCGGCGTTCTCGCGCCGCATCCAGGCCCTCGAAGCC
>Ga0315902_10006180_pt1 | contig 16670 bp, 13 predicted proteins | sample LakEriMetagenome_9_FD_203523 | JGI IMG/M metagenome (GOLD analysis project Ga0315902, IMG submission 203523) | Freshwater fungal communities from buoy surface, Lake Erie, Ohio, United States - Buoy 12 MA117 | ecosystem: Environmental > Aquatic > Freshwater > Lake > Lake biofilm | place: USA...
TGGCCTCGGACAAAGCCTCAACGAATTTAAAAAAGCGCGCGAGGAATTCGACCGCGAAGTGAAAAAGACGGCCGTCTCGCTCGAGGCGAAAGAAGCCCCGGACAAGGAACCGCACAAGCCGGCCTGATTCCGCGTGTCCGGACGGCACGCCAGCGCGGCCCTCGTTGCCGCAATCGTATTCGCCGCCAGCGGCTTGGGCTCATCCGCGTCCGCCAAAGTCGCCGAGGTCACCTTTGCGGCGTGGAATGTGCGCAACTACATGATGTCGCCGGTCAAGGACCGCGACGGTCGCGTGACGACGCCAGCCAAACCGCCCGAGTCTGCGCAGGCCGTGGCGACAACGTTGGCCGGCTTGAAACCCGATGTCGTCGGGCTGAGCGAGATCGGCACAGGCAAGGACCTCGAGGACTTGCAACGCAGATTGAAGAAACTCGGCATCGATCTTCCGCACCGCACCTGGGTCGCAGGCGCCGACCGCGACCGCCATCTCGCCCTGCTGAGCAGATTTCCTCTCCGCCCCGCGCATGACACCAAGTCCGGCTTTGTTCTCGGCGGACTCCCCCATCGTGTGCAACGCGGCTTCCTCGATGCCACGCTGGCTATCTGCCCCGGATTTGATTTGCGCATCCTTGGCGCGCATTTCAAATCCCGCCGCATTGTTCCGGAATTCGACCAAGCAGAGTTCCGCCGTAACGAATCCCTGCTGCTGCGCGGGAAAATCGACGGCATCCTGCGCGAGCGTCCGGAAACACTGCTGTTGGTTTTCGGGGATCTGAACGACAACAAGAATTCACCCGCCGTGGCCGGCGTGGCCGGCCGCCGCGGCGAGGCGACATCCCTCGAGATTCTTGAGCTGACGGACAAGGTCGGAGACCAATGGACTTACCACTGGTCGGAAAGCGACGAATACAGCAGGGTGGATTACGTCATGACGAGCAAAGCCCTCGTTCCCCTTGTGCGGAAAAAGAAATCGGCGGTCTATCGCGCGGCCCGATGGGACGAGGCGAGCGATCACCGTCCGCTCGTCGTGAAAATCGGACTTCCCCCCGCAGGCCAACGCCCGTGAAAACACTCGTCTGCTTTTTCATCCTCATCGCGGCATCGCCCGCTTTCGCGGAGAACGCGGACGAAGCCTGGGCGAACATCGAGCTGCTGCGCAAGGGACCCGGCGTTCCGCCCGCGGATGCCGGGGAACAAGTGGTCCGCGAAGCGCGCAACCATCTCGCCAAGCAGGAGCAGGCACTCAAGGATTTCCTTGTTGCTTACCCGGCCGACCCGCGCCGCCACGAGGCAACCATCGAATTGGCCGGAGTCACCGCCGACATCGGCGTGTCGCTCTCGGACCGCAACCGCGTCGAAGCGGCCATACGCAGCCTTGCCGGGGTGGAGCGCGACAAATCGGCCCCCTCCAAAGCCCGCGCCGATGCGGCTTACCAACGGATCACGACAACGATGCAGACGGTGAACATGGCCGCAGCGGCCCGGCCCGGCGAAACGGGCAACGCGCGCAACCTCATTTACGACTCGGCGGGGAATTTCGCCTCGCGCTATCCCGAAGACCGCCGCGCCGCGCGGTTGCTCGCCGTGGCCGCCACGCTTTTCGACGACATGCCGGAGCGCAAACGTAAAATTCTCGAACGAGCTTCGGTCGTCGCGCGGGACGAGCCGACGCGGCAGCGCATCGCCGACGATCTGAAGCGTCTCGATCTCCTCGGAAAAACCGGCGAGATCTTGTTCGACACCATCCAAGGCGCCAACTTCTCGCTCGCCAAGCAAAGAGGAAAGGTTGTTGTGCTCGTGTTCTGGGCCGGCTGGTCGCCCCCTTCCGTGGCGAGCCTGGCGGATTTGGCTCAAGACGCGGCAAATTGGCCGGGAGATCGTGTCTCCCTTGCCTCGGTCAGCCTCGACGAGAAAAAGGAGAATTGCACCGAAACCCTGCGCGTGCTCGGTATCACCGCGTGGCCCACGGCATGCTCGGGCAAAGTCTGGCAGGATCCGGTGGCGCGTGCGCTGGCTATCAACGCACTTCCCACCGTCTTCATTTACGATACCGAAGGAAAGCTGCGCTCGCTCAATGCCCGCGACAATTGCGGCGCGATCGTGCGCAAGCTCATCGCGGAAAAGCCCGCTACGCGCTGATCTCCCAGAATTTCCGCGCGGCCAGCGGCCAGCTGCGGTCCTCCACGCGCTTCCTCGCCGCGGCGCCCATCGAACGGCGCAAATTTTTGTCGGCGCAAAGCTTGCGCACCGCGCCGCAGAGCGCGTCGAGATCGCCGCCACGCGTGATGAATCCCTCTTCGCCGTCGGACACCAACTCGCGCGGCCCGCCTTGGTCGGACACCACGCACGGCAGGCCCGCGGCCTGCGCCTCGAGGATGACGTTGCCGAAGGTGTCCGTTGTGCTGGGGAAAACGAAGACGTCCGCCGAGGCGTAGGCCCCGGCCAATTCCCCGCCGCTGAGGTAGCCGGTGAAGATTCCCTCGGGAAAAGATTTTTGGAATTCCTCGGAATACGGGCCGTGCCCCACGGCCAAGCCGCGGACCGGAAGGCCCTCCTCGCGCAGACGCCGCACCACCGAAACGAACAGATCGAGTTTCTTTTCCTTGGAGACTCGTCCGGCGTAGAGCAATCCTATCTCGCCGTCTTTGAGCCCGCGCTTTTTCCAGAAGTTTTCGTCGCGGCGCGAAGGATGGAACAGTTCGGTGTCCAAACCGCGCGGCAGGATGTGGATGCGTTCGCCCGGGATGCCGCGCGCCTCGAGCGCTTTGCGGTAATCGCCGGAGTTCACATAGACGATGTCCATCTGCTCGTAGAACCACTTCATGAAATTCCACGTGAGGGTTTCCATCCATGAGTCGTCCGTGAGGATGCGGACATATTGCGGGAAATCGGTGTGGTAGATGCTGCTCGTCTTGAGCCCGAGCACCTTGGCGGCGAGCAGCGCGCACAGACCGACCGGACCCGGCGTGCTGATGATCACCTCGGTGAATCCTTCCTGCTGCACATAGTCGATGATCTCGAGGACCGGCGGGAAGCTGAGTTTTTGCAGCTCGTATTCGGGCAGTTCGAATTCGCCGACCGGTTGGAAATTTTTGATCGGGATATCGCTCGACGCCACCTCCCCGCGCGATGTCGCCACCGTGAGATCGAATCCCTCGGCGCGCGCCGCCGCGGTCATTTTGCGGATGGTGGTCGATACACCGTTGACGTCCTCGAGCGTATCGGTGAACCAGATACGCTTCTTGTTGCGCAGGTGGTCGGGGACGTCGCCGCAGGTGCTTTGGCAGAGCGGACGCAGTTCGGAGCGGCCCGGCGAGCGGAAGGCGTAGAAATACGGCGCGAGCCCGAGGGCGAGCGGGACGAGCGAGCCGACAAACTGCAGGCTTTCGATGAGGCGTCCCGCCTGCAACTGGGCGATGAATTGCGAAAAGAAACGGAAGGCCAGCTGATTGACGAGCAAGTTGGCGGTGAGAAACGCGCGTCGCTCCGGTTCGGTTACGCCCCCGGTCGCCTTCTCGATGGCCGATCGCATGCCGGGTTTGCCCACCGCGTCGGCCAACTCCTTCCACAAGGAGGCATTGCCCGGCAGCGCGACTTCCCAAATTTTTCCCGTGGCGATGCCTTGGGCGAGAAAGCCGAGCTTTTCCGTCAGGGTGAACCGTGTCGGGTCTTTGCCCTCCATGAAACGTCCGGCCATTTTCTCGAGCAGCGCGGCCGCGGGCTTCTGCGATCCCTGGGCCAAACGCTGGCCGGCGAATTCGAAGATGACGCTGTAAAGACTGTGGGCCATGACCAGCGGTCCGCCGCCCTCCCCGCCCGCACGGCATTTTCCTTCGCGCAAAGCGGCGAGAAATTCCCGGGGCGTCTTCCCCTCCGCCTCGGTCCACGCACGACCTTGGTAAATCCCGCCTTTGTCGTCCGAACCGCCGGTGAAAGATTTTTTCCAGGGTTCATTCCAAAGCGGCTCGAGCTTCCGCGCCGAAACGAAACGATCGATGTCGGACGGCGTCAGGCGTGACAGTGCAAACTCCGCCGTCTGACCGAGCAACGGATCGCGCAGTCCGTTGATTGTCTCGAAATTACGGAAAAGCAAAACAAGCCGCTCCCAATGGTCGACCGAAAGGCGTTCGTCGACCGGCCAGAACGGATGCGCCACGGCATGCGCGATATTCTGCTCTTTGAGGTAGCGCGACAGTTCGTAGATGTCGCGCCGAAGCCGCTGGATCTCCGCGTGCTGCGCCTCGGAGATCCCCCAGGCGAGGATATGCACTTTCACGTCGTCCTCGGGGAAGAACGCGGTGATTTCCTCGCTGAGGAACGTTCCGGGCTCGCCGGCGATCTCCAAACATCCGTCGATCGTGTCGTGGTCGGTGAACGTGACAAAGTCGAAGCCCTTGGCCTTCAGCGAACGGTAAAGCGCCTTCGGTGCGGAGCAACTGGCCGGAAAATCCACCTTGCGCAGCAACCAATCCGTGGCCCGCGCGCTGTGACGCGTGTGGAGATGAAGATCGGCGCGGGCCATGCACGGAGGAGAGTAGACGGACTTTTCCCTTATTTCACGGACGGATTCGCCGACGAGCCCCCGAGCCGCCAGACCCACAAAGCGACCAGGAGCAGCGCACCGAGACCGGCGAAGAGACCGAAGCACTCGGGATAGCCCGGAAAAGGAACGAACGTCCCGTAGAGGGCGAGTCCCGGGACAACGGTGGCCGCCGGGAAAACGATCCAGCGCCACACCGGTTGCCGATCAGGACTGCGCCACATGAGCCGCAAGGCGCCGCAAGCCAGCGCGGTGTAAACGAGGACAAGAAGAAGACCCTGCGCCGTCGCGGTGACGAACAACGTCTGAAATCGATCGGCGGCCGGCACAAAAAGCCCGGCGCAGATAATGACCAACGCGATGAAGAGCACAAACGCGGCGGCATGGTGCGGAGCGCCACGGCTGTTGGTTGCCGCAAACCACGATGGCAGCCGTCCATCGCGCGCCAGCGCATAGATCCCGCGCAGCGCGGCCACAGTGCAACCGATGCAGGTCGCGGTGAAATCGACGAGCACGGCCAAACGGATCCACAATCCGGCCCACGGACCGAGAAGCTGGTCGCCCATCACGGCAAATCCGTCGATCGCATCGCCCCAAGATGACGCCACGCGATCGGGCCCGTAGAACACGGTTCCCGCGTACGAGCAAAAAACAAGAAGCAGTGCCGCAGCCGCCACCGTTCCGACGAAGGCGCGCGGAATGGCGCGCCGCGGATTGTCCGACTCCTCGGCCAAGGCTCCCGCCGTTTCAAAACCGCCGAAGAGAAGAATGCAAAAAAGCAGCGCGCCAAAGAGGTCTCCACCGTGCGGATTGTGCCAGGAAAACACCGACCAGGTGTTGGCCGGACCCGCATGGATGATGGCCGCCGCAGCGGTGAGCAAAAACGGGATGACCGAAATGCCGACGATGAAGAGCTGGACCTGAGTAGCCACCGAGGCGCCGCGGACATTGAACCACCACGCCGCCCCGCAAACGAGCAGGGCACCGGCCCACCACGGAAAATCGAAACCGAAATAAAACTGCGCGAAACGCGAGGCCAGATCACCCACCGCGATGGTGAATCCGGCCGCTCCGGAAAAAAGCAACGACACAAGATAGATACCGAGCGCACCAAAGCCGGCCGATGGGCCCCACGCCCGCGCGATGTAGTCTCCGATCGCCCCCGCCCCGCCTGTCTCGGACGCGTAGTAAGCGACGACCAGAGAGAAGGCGACCATGCCGAGCGAGGCGAGCAGCACGGCCAAAGGTCCGATCGCACCGGCCAGCGAGGCAACGATGCCGAGAAACAGGGCCACGTCGATGAGCGGGCCGATGCAAAAACACTGGCCGACAAGTTGCATCAACCCGAGCCGCGCCGGAGCCAGCTTTCCGGCGGATGGAGGCGCGTCGTTCATGCGCGACGATTAGCAGATTTCCACGCGCGCGGAAGCCATGACCGCGTTCGCCCAAAAGGTGGATCGCGCCGTCCCGGCGCGATCAATCACAACGTAAATCGCGATGGGGACATCGCGATCCACCACGAGAGACTTCAGACGATCATGCCCGCGGCGACCGTCTCGTGCGTGCCGGGGTCGACGAGGACGAACGAACCCGTCAGGCGGTTGCGGCGATAGCTGTCGTGGAAAAGCGGTGTCGCAGTGCGCAGCGACACGCGACCGATGTCGTTCATGCCGAGCGTGGGAACACCTTCTTTTTTGTGCAGTGTCTCGATGTCCACCTGATAGCGCAAGTCCTGCACGATGGCTTTGGTTTCCTTGGTCGTGTGACGCAGCAGGTATTTTCCGCGCGGATCCATCGGCTTCTGCGAAAACCAGCAGACCATGGCCTCGACATCTTGGCCGACGTTGGGCGGGTTGTTGGCTTTGACCAGCATGTCGCCCCGCGAAATGTCGATCTCGTCCTTGAGCGTCATGACAACCGACTGCGGAGCGAAGGCCTCGGAGAGTTCTTTCCCGCCGGGGAGATAAATCTTGTCGATCGTCGTGGAGAAACCCGAGGGCATGACACCGACCGTGTCGCCGGGCTTGAAGACCCCGCCGGCCACGCGTCCGGCGTAGCCGCGGAAATCATGGTGCTCCGCGGACTGCGGACGGATGATCCACTGCACGGGAAAACGCGCGTCGACGTGGTTTTCCGTTCCGCCGGTGTAGACGGTCTCCAGATGGTAGAGGAGCGAAGGTCCTTTGAACCAAGGCATTTTGTCCGACTTCTCGACGACATTGTCGCCGTTCAGCGCGGAAAGCGGGATCGCGGTGATCTCGGCGATATCGTCGAGACGCGAGGCGAACTCGTGGAAATCCTGCACGATGCGGTGGAAGACCGACTCGCTGTAGTCGACGAGATCCATTTTGTTCACGGCCAGCGCGAGGTGGCGGATCTTGAGGAGATTGGAAACAAAGGAATGGCGCTTGGTTTGCTCGATGATGCCCTTGCGCGCGTCGACGAGAATGATGGCGAGGTCGGCCGTCGAGGCACCGGTCACCATGTTGCGCGTGTATTGGATGTGGCCGGGCGTGTCGGCGATGATGAATTTGCGGCGCGGCGTGGCGAAGTAGCGATAGGCGACGTCGATGGTGATGCCCTGCTCGCGCTCGGCGCGCAGCCCGTCAGTGAGCAGCGCGAGGTTGACCACCGCATCACCGCGGCGGCGCGAACTTTCCTCCACCGCACTGAGCTGGTCCTCGAAGATGCTCTTCGAGTCGTAAAGCAGGCGACCGATGAGGGTCGACTTGCCGTCGTCGACGGATCCGGCGGTAGCAAAGCGAAGCAGGTCCATTTTAGAAATACCCCTCCTTCTTGCGGTCTTCCATCGCGGTCTCGGAACGTTTGTCGTCGGATCGGGTGCCGCGCTCGGTCTGGCGCGCGGCGGCCACTTCGGCGATGACTTCGTCGAGCGTCGCGGCTTTGGAATCGACCGCGCCGGTGCAGGTCACGTCGCCGATCGTGCGGAAGCGGACCACCCGGCGAGCGGGTTTCTCCGTCTCGAGCATGGTGATGTGGGGCGAGACGGCGAGAAGCGAACCGCTGCGCTCGAAAACCTCGCGCTCGTGGGCGAAATAAAGGGACGGCAACTCGATCTCCTCGCGCTTGAGATACATCCAGATATCCATCTCGGTGAAGTTGGAGAGCGGAAACACGCGGAAGTGTTCGCCCGGATGGTGACGTCCGTTGAAAAGATTCCAAAGCTCGGGCCGCTGATTTTTCGGATCCCACTGGCCGAAATCATCGCGATGGGAAAAGAAACGTTCTTTGGCGCGCGCCTTCTCCTCGTCGCGTCGACCGCCGCCGAGGCACGCGGTGAATTTGTGCTCCTCGATCGTGTCGAGCAGCGTCACCGACTGCAGCGCGTTGCGCGAGGCGTAGGGGCCCTTCTCTTCTTTGACTCGGCCCTTATCGATCGAGTCCTGCACATGGCCGACGACGAGACGCGCACCGAGTTTTTCCGCGAACGAATCGCGGTAGGCGATGGTTTCCTCGAAGTTATGGCCCGTGTCGACGTGGAGGAGTGGGAAAGGGATTTTGGCCGGCCAGAACGCCTTGGCCGCGAGATGGGCCATGACGATCGAATCCTTGCCGCCGGAAAAAAGCAGCGCGGCGTTCTGGAACTGCGCGGCAGTCTCGCGCAGGACGAAAATCGCTTCGGCCTCGATCTGGTCGAGATGGTCTAACTGATAGTGCGGCATGGGACGCGGCTTCCGAGCCCGGTTCTCCGGTAGATTACTCCCCCCGGCGGCCGTCCGCGACGGACCGCCAATACCCGAGCAAATCGGCCGCACACTGATCGACGGAACACGCCTCTGTGTCAAGCACAAGCGCCGCATTTTCAGGTTCCTCGAACCCGCTGTCCTTGCCGGTGAACTGACCGATTTTGCCCTCTTTGGCCTTGGCGTAGAGGCCCTTAGGGTCACGCTCCGCGCAGGTGTCGAAGCCGGCCTTCACGTAGATCTCGTGAAAATCCGGACCGACGATCTCTCGGGCCGCCGCGCGATGACGGCGCATTGGAGTGATGACCGAGACAAAGACAATGATTCCCTGCCCCGCGAGAAGTTTGGCCGTCTCGGCCACGCGTCGCACATTTTCCGTGCGGTCGTCGTCGGTGAAACCAAGATTGCTATTGAGCCCCGTGCGCAAGTTGTCGCCGTCGAGGATCACGGTCATTCGTCCGTCGCCGTGCAAGACGCGCTCGACCTCGTTGGCGATGGTCGACTTGCCCGAGCCGGAAAGTCCGTAAAGCCAGAACACGACCCCTTTTTGCCGCAGGAGATTTTCCTTCGCCGCGCGATCGAGAAAACGGCGTGTTTCCGGATGGATGTTAGTCATGGGCGGCGAAATTCGAACCACTAGGTTGCGATCCTTTCACGGACATGGAAATCCAAAACGCACGTCCACTCATGATGCGGGGTTACTGCGACGGGTAAGCTTGCGGCAAGGCTCACGCCGCAATTTGCATCCTGCGGAGCGGCATTTTGCCCGGCAAGTGGGCCCTCTGGGATTCGAACCCAGGACCTGGCGATTAAGAGTCGCATGCTCTAACCAGCTGAGCTAAGAGCCCGATGCACAGTCCTGAAACTGAAAGGTAACCGTGGCAGGGAAGACCTGAAAACTCAAGGACTTTCAGGCCCGGAGAGCTGACAGTTTTTTACGATTGGAGAATTTCCGCCAACGAGAATGATACCAACGTCCCTTTGCTTGCAGACTTTTGGTTTGGACAGGGGGCATGGGCGTCTCGCCCGTGCAGTCTGAAAGAAAACGGGCGGGACGCCCGTTCCCCCTGATTTGGCGAACGTCCAAAAGCGTGGGGACGTTGGTATGACTCACCGTTTGGGGAAGACCTTGCTGCAACGGCTCGGAAAAGTAGACACGTCAGTCTTCCGCTGATCGTCGGGGGTTGAGCGCCGGGGATGGCATTTCCACTTTAGGCCGCATATTTCACCGGTGAAATATGCGCCGCGTGCAAGTTTCTTTTGGAAAGGAACGTGGCACGGCCCTCCGGGCGGATATTCCATGCCATGCATGAAATATCCGGGTTAGGCTTCCTGCTGCATCGTTCCGTCTTAAAACTTTTCGGCTTTGCTATAGTATATCTCAACCGATGGCCAAAATTGTCGCCAAGATCCTTGTTTTTCCGTTTGCCGCATTGGTCTTGGGTGCGGCTTACCAAACAGTGCATCCGGAAGGACTTTGGACTTTGCGCGCCGGCCAAGAGGCGCACCAAGATGGCTTTGCCCGAGTCACGTGGACGGAAGTGCAGCCCAAGATTTCGTCCGGCGAATGGTTGCTGGTCGACGCTCGTGATGAGGACCAGTTCGCCGCGGAGCACATTCCGGGCGCAGTATCGCTTCCGGCCGCCTCCTACGAGGAGATGCTGCTTTTCTTTGCCGAGGAGCACGGGCGCGAAAAACCGGTCGTCATCTATTGCGGCACGGAGGACTGCGAGGTGAGCGCGGAACTGGCCATGAGGCTGCGCGACGAAGCAGGACTGAAGGAGATCAGAATTCTCGAGGGCGGGATTCTTGCGTGGAGGCGCGCACGATGAAAATGGCGGCGGTTGTCTTTCTTCGCCTGCTGATCGGCGGACTTTTCCTCTGGGCCGGTTTGTCGAAACTCGGGTCACCACTGCAGACCCTGGCCACCGTCTATTCGTATCAGATTGTCCTGCCCGATCTGCTTGCCTCGCTCGCGGCGGCGGCACTGCCTTGGATGGAAATCCTCCTCGGCACCGCGCTGCTTGCCGGTATCTGGCTTCCCGTGGGGACGGGATGGACCGCGACCCTGCTGATTTTTTTCAGCGTGATGACCGCGCAGGCCTGGTGGCGCGAATTGCCGATCGACTGCGGGTGCGTCGATTTGAGTGTTTTGCATCCTGCGCTGGCCGCCTTGACCACGCCGGGCGGCGCAACCCTGCGCAATCTGGTGCTCCTTGTTTTGACCGCGCTCCTCGCGGTGCTGGCGAGAAAAAGGGCGGTCGTTTAACGCGGCTTGAGAACCGTTGTGTTCTCTGTCGTGTCCGGCGCCGGGGACGGCGCCGCTACATCAGAGGGTGGATCGCGATGTCCCCATCCCGATTTGCTGATTGGATTATCGCGCCGGGACGGTGCGATCCACCTTACCAGACGTCCAAAAACTCTTCGTGATCGGTGTAAGCCGCTTAGCGGGCGGCTTTGGCTTCGTCGGTTTCCGACGATGCGCCCCCGCGGGCCGCTTGGAGTTTGGCCGGCAACTCCTTCGAGGATCCTTCCAAGGCGACCGCTTTCTCCCACGAGGCAATGGCATCCGGACGGCGCCCGATTCTCTCATAAAGATCCCCGAGATGCTCGTGCACCGTGGGGTCGGAGTCTTCGGCCGAAAGCGCCACGGCACGCTCGAGATGCGGCAAAGCTTCCTGGTAGCGGCCCTGCCGGTAAAGAACCCAGCCAAGGCTGTCGAGATACGCGGCGTTGTCCGGTTCCTGTTCCAGCGCCCGGCGGATGTATAGCTCCGCTTCGGCAAGATTCTGCCCCTTCTCCGCCCACATGTATCCGAGGTAATTGAGGGCGGGCGCGTATTTGTCATCAAGCGCGAGACAGGCGCGAAAATGCTTCTCGGAGCTGGGGTGTTCCCCCGCGCGTTCGGCGGTCACTCCGTGCTGGAAGTGGAACTCGGCATTGAGGAATGAAGGCTGGTATTGCGCGGCAAGGTCCGCCGCCATGTCGAAGGCGAGCAGAGCTTCTTTCCAACGCTTGAGTTGTCCGAGGATCTGACCCTCGTAGTAGGGAAACTCGGGAAGCCGCGAAAATTTTCCGCGTGCCTGGGAGAGCCACCAGACCGCGCGGTCCTCGCTGCCGCTTTTGAGGCAGAGTTCGACCAACTGCAGGTAAAGCCGCGGATCCTCGTCGTTGAGAAGAAGAGCCTTCTCGAATTTCTGCAGGGCGCCCGCATGGTCGCCGCGCTCCAGCAGGATGCGACCGTGTTCGCGGTAAGCGGCAAGACTCGCGGGGTTGTCCGCGACCACCGTCTCGAGTTCGCTCAACGCCTCTTCCTGCCGGCCGAGCGCGTTGAGAGCGAAGGCCAACCGCTCGCGCGTCAGCGCATCCGAGGGCTGAAGGACGAGGAGACGCTGCGCGGAAGTCACCGCATCCTCGAGATGTCCGTAGGCAAAAAAGTAATTGTGCGCGTGCAGGAGCACGGCCGCGTCCTGGCGCCCCAACTCCGCGGCGCGACGGTAATGGGCGAGCGCGGGCGCTTTCTCGTGCGAGACTGTGCCCATGCTTTTTCCCCGGTCGTGCAATTCACGCAGGTCCCCCAGCCCGGCCCAGAATTCGGCATCTTTGTTCTCCTTGCGGCGTGCGGCCTGGTCGAGAATCGCCGCCGCCTCGGACATGCGACCATTGGCGCGGTAGATGCTGTAAAGGGTCTGGTAGGGATCGATGGAATCGGGCGCGGCGCGCAAAGCCTGTTTGGCGTAGCGCTCGGCGGAATCGAATTTGCGCAACTTGACCACATAGATGCTGGCGATGCGCAGGGCAACGTCGGCGGACCGCGGGTTTCTGCTCAGCGCGTCTTTGAGCACGGCAAGTGCGGCGGGGACTTCTTCACGACCCAGATGGATCGTGGCGAGCCCCTGCGCCACGGTGATGTTGGAGGGATCGAGATCGAGAGCGCGGCGTTTGTGTTTTTCAGCCGTTCCGGGTTCGGACTCCTCGGCCAAGGCTGCAGCGGCCACGTGGGCCATGACTTCGACCCGCTTGCTGGCCGAGGGCGGCAACGAAAGCTCCGACGGCGCGGGATTTTCGTCGCCGACTGCGGAGTCGGAAACCAATGCGCGGCACGGGGTCGACCCGGTCCACGAGAACAGGGCGCATAGTGAAAGGCTGGCAACGGCGAACCGCGGCCGGAAACCCTCGAACATGGGGCCAAAGATAGCCTTTAGCTCTTGTAGCGCAAACGCTTCTTGTGGCGGTTGAGCTTCATGCGCTTGCGGCGCTTGTGCTTGGCGATTTTCGCCTTCCGCCTCTTTTTGATGGATCCCATGTGTTGCTTCAGTAAACCAATTTGTTGAGGGGATACTCTATGATCCCCTCAGCCCCGAGCGCCTTGAGTTGAGGTATAATTTCACGGACGACTTTCTCGTCGATGACCGTCTCGACTGCGACCCAACCTTCTTGCGCCAACGGAGAAACTGTAGGATTCCGGAGAGCGGGCAAACGCTCAAGCAAATTCTCCAGGCTGCCCTTGGGAAGGTTCATTTTGACCCCGACCTTGTCGCGTGCCGCCAGCGCCCCCTGCAACAAGAGAAGAATGCGGTCCATTTTGCCGCGCTTCCATTCGTCCGAGTAAGCCTCGCGGTTGGCGATGAAAACAGGGTAGGACTCCATGATCGTCTCGAGGATGCGGAGCTTGTTGGCGCGCAGCGACGAACCGGTCTCGGTGATGTCGACGATGGCATCGACCAAATCGGGCACCTTCACCTCGGTCGCGCCCCAGCTGAATTCCACTTCGGCCTCGACGCCGCGGCGACGGAAAAATTCCTTGGTCAGGCCGACTGCTTCGGTCGCCACGCGTTTGCCGGCGAGGTCTTCCACTTTTTGCACCGGCGAGTCCTCGGGCACAACGACAACCCAGCGCGTCGGCGCGGCGCTCACTTTACTGTAGGGAAGATCGCAGAGGGATGCCACGTCGGAGTTGTTCTCCGCCACCCAATCACGGCCCGTGATGCCGCAATCCAAAAAACCGTCCTCGACGTAGCGGCTGATTTCCTGCGCACGCAGCAACCGCACCGTCAGCTCGGGATCGTCGACCGAGGGGCGGTAGGAGCGACCCGCACCAGAAATAAGGAAGCCCGCCTTGGCGAAAAGGCCCAAGGTTTGCTCCATCAAACTGCCGGAAGGCAGGCCGATTTTGAGGCGTTTATCTTCCATGTGCGGGAGGGGCGAACGTAGAAGAGCCCGCCGGACGGTCAAGCCCTAAGCCCATCCGTGCGGGTTTGCATCGGGCGCCGCTCCCTTTAGTCTTGAGGGTGGAAATGCGCCGTCCCTCGGTCATGGAAACGCTGGATGAGGCCCCGCCGAGGTCCGACTCTTGGGCCCGCTGGATCCTCCTCGCGCTCTTCCTTTCGCTCGGCCTGCACGCCGCGTTCCTGTGGTGGGCGCACGACTACCAGGTGAAAACTTTCAGCGACTCGTATTACGACCAGATCGTGCCGCGCGCCTTCAAAGTCGACCGCGTCGAGATCGATTCGCGCCTGCTCGACGAGGGCGAAACCACCGCGCCCGAGGAGGAAACAAAACGTCCTGCGCCCGTCGCAGTTGATCTGCCGGCGGAAAGTATCGCGAACGAAAAAGCCGACGTTGTGGCCAAACCCACCAAACCCGGACAGCTTGGCATCACCGAGGAAAAAGCGCCGGACATCGGCCTGGCCGCCGCCGATTCGTTGGCCACACTGGAAGCGGCCACTGCCGCCTCGCTCGACGAGGACCTCGACTCCATGCGCGAAGCATTGCTCGCCGATGCGCCCTCGTCCGCCGCGCGCCCCGCGCTCGAACTCGCCGCCGCCACCGGCCAACCCGGAGCCGCAGGCGAAGGCGATGTGCCCGCCGGTTACAGCGATCTCGACGAACTTCTCCGGCAATCCGGCGGACTCACCGCGGCAAACGCGCCGATCTTCATGCCTTCCGACGTTCTCTTCGGCTACGACGAGTCTTTCCTCCGCCCCGAAGCGGTGACCAGCCTGCAAAAACTCGGTGAGCTGCTGCGCCGCAACCCGCAGGCGCGGTTCCGCATCGAGGGCTACACCGATTCGTTCGGCGGACCGGAATACAACGCGAGGCTGAGCCTCGCCCGCGCCGAATCGGTCAAGGGCTGGCTCGGGCAAAACATGGGCATCGACGCCTCGCGCATCGACACGCGCGGACTGGGCAGCGCCAAACCCCTCGTCCCGACCGAAGGTTCCATCGAGCAGCAACAACTCAACCGCCGCGTGGAGATTGTCATTCTCCGCGCCGACGCGGGGCGGTAAAAGCACCGCCCGCGCATGAGTTACAACCTCGAATCCATTCTCGGACGGGCGGGCGACGATCTCGGGCGGCAGACCGAGGGCCGCACCGCGGCGGAATCGCTCGCCGCCTACCACAGATTCCGACGGCTGGAGGAACACCGCCTGCGCTTGCGCATTTCCTCCGGTGCGGGCGGGCGCGAGGTGGTGCGGCAGCGCAGCGACTTGGTCGACATCCTTTTCTGCCGGCTCTTCGCGCAGGTCTGCACCGAAGCGATTGGGAAAGCGAAGCCCGAGGGATTCGCCGCCGCAGCCTACGGCGGATACGGGCGGCGCGAGATGAATCCCTTCAGCGACGTGGACATCATGTTTCTCCACTCGGGACGCAAGACCACGCCGCAGGAAACCGCCGCCGTGCAGGAAATCACGCGCATGCTTTGGGATATCGGCTTCAAGGTCGGCCACGCCGTGCGCTCGGTTCCCGAGGCCGTCGCGCAGGCCAACGAGGACCTGCAGACCAAGACGTCCATGCTCGAATCGCGCTATCTTTGCGGCGACCGCGAGCTGTTCCAGAAATTCCGCGCGGAGTTCGAGAAGAAATGCGTCAAAGGCAAAGAGGATGCCTACTTGGCGTGGCGACTGGTCAACCAGCGCGAATTGCACGAGCAATACGGCCGCATCATTTCCATGCAGGAGCCGAACATCAAACACGGCATGGGCGGCCTGCGCGATTACCAGAACCTGCTTTGGATCGGCGCGATGCGCTCCGGGGCCAACACCACGGCCAAGCTCGTCGAAGAAAAATTTCTCCGCGAAAGCGAACGCAAGCTGCTCGAGAAAGCTTATGACTTTCTCCTGCGCGTCCGCACCGAGATGCACTTCATCAACAAGCGCCCGATCGATTCGCTCACCCTCTACCTGCAGGGACAGGTCGCCACGCGTCTGGAATACCCGCAGAAACACATGCTGGCGCGCGTCGAGGAGTTCATGCGCGACTACTACCAGCACACCCGCAACATCCAGCGCATCTCCGAGACCTCCATCTACCGTATGGTGCCGGAACTGGAGCCGGCCAAGGGCGGTCTCAAAGGCCTCTTCGCCCCCCGCACGCCGCGACCGGAGCACTTCGACGGTTTTTACGCGAAGAGCGGCATGCTCCACGCGGAATCGCCGGCCGTTTTCAGCGAGGATCCGCAACGTCTCATGCGCATGTTCCAGCACGCGCAACTGCGGCGCCTCGAGCTGTCCCCGGCCCTGCGCGACCTCGTGCGGCGGCGCCTCGGTCTGATCAACCGCACTTTCCAGTATTCCCGCGCGGCCCGCGAGGTGTTCCTCTCCATTCTTTCGCGCAAAGGCGACGTCGGCCGCATTCTGCGCATGATGCACGAGACCGATTTTCTCGGACGCTACCTTCCCGAATTCGGACGGCTCACCTGCCTGGTGCAGCACGAATTTTTCCACCGTTACACGGCGGACGAACACACACTGGTCTGCATCGACAAGCTGGACGAACTCATCACCACGGAAAACCCCAAGCTGCGCGGCTACCGCGATCTTTTCCAAAAAGACGACGACCCGGCCACGCTTTATCTGGCGTTGCTCCTCCACGACACCGGCAAGGCCGAGCACCGCCGGCACCACGAGGACGCCAGCGCGACGATGGCTTCGAAGGTCGGACGCCGCCTGCAACTCTCTTCCGCGCAGAAACGCGAACTCATCTCCCTCGTCGACAACCACGGCCTGCTCTCCAAAACTGCGCAGTCCCGCAATCTCGAGGATGCCGCGACCATCGAGCACTTCTGCGGAATCCTGCAGGCCCCGGAATACCTCGATCCCCTCATGCTCGTCACGCTGGCCGACGGACAGGGCACAAGCGACGCGGACTGGTCCGACTGGAAAGAGGGCCTCGTCTGGCAGCTTTACCGCTCGGCGCACGCCTACTTCGAGCAGGGTCCGGAATACTTCGAAAAACGCCGCGTCGATTTCGAGGAGATGAAGAAAGAAGTCCGCTCGAAATTGGCCGCCGACTACAGCGAGGAGATCGAGGCGCACTTCACCCAGATGCCGGAGCGCTACTTCCGCACCTATACCGCTTCGGAAATCGCCGGCCATCTGCGCACCTTCCGGAAATTCTACCACCAGGAGACGGAAGAAGACCGC
>Ga0315902_10006181_pt1 | contig 16669 bp, 30 predicted proteins | sample LakEriMetagenome_9_FD_203523 | JGI IMG/M metagenome (GOLD analysis project Ga0315902, IMG submission 203523) | Freshwater fungal communities from buoy surface, Lake Erie, Ohio, United States - Buoy 12 MA117 | ecosystem: Environmental > Aquatic > Freshwater > Lake > Lake biofilm | place: USA...
TACCTTGATAAGATTCTATAACACCATCAACAAGAGCATCAATTCCTTCATAATAACCTTGTAATGCTTTGTGTTCAGAATATGATTTAGTACCTAAATGGAATATATGTACTTGAGTTTGTGAGTGTAATAATTGACAAACCATTTCACAGAAATCTTCATTATGGTTTGATGAAGAATCTTCGGCATCATCATTTTCTTCCTGATCGTTTTCTTGATCATCATCATCTTCGTCTTCTTCTTGTTCCCAAAGATTTCTTTTCTTTAACTCTTCTTTCAATTTTTCTGTCAAATCAAACTTATTCATAATTTTACAATTTTATTATAAATATCATCAAGTTTCTATTTCTCAATCAAATCTTTATCTGCGATATGAACAAACTCCTCAACAAACCACTCATGATATTTTCTTACTTTTCTAATTATTTCAGGATAATCAGTCCACACCTTGATTCCTTCATTTTCGGGACTGTAGTCATTATCAACTAAATATTGTACAATACAATCTTCTTCCATAGTTATAAAACCATGGGCAAAATACCTTGGTACATAGATTTCATCACCTTCTTTCATATCAAAAAAGAAAATTTTATTGTAGTCATCGGAAACAGGTCTCAAATCAACAACAAAATCTAGTATCCATCCTTTAATGACCTTAATTAGTTTAGCTTGGGCAAATTCATTCTTTTGGAAGTGTAGCCCCCGAAGGGTGTATTTACGGGGGTTTACACTAATATTACTCTGTAACCAATTCTTATCTAACTTTGTAAGATCTAATGGACTGAATGTCCCTCTTTTATCTCTGAAAACTCTGTTTTCAATAAAATGTGTCTTTTCCATCATAAAAATTGTATTTCATTTGTTATTGGGTTCCAATCAATATGCCAAGGTAAATGAGCATAATTGTATCGTTCGTTCAATACCGCGGCATTAAAGTAATGTGTATGTCCATCGTAGTTGTGTCCATAACCAGTATGAATATGTCCGCAGATGTGGATCTTAGGTTTTATTTGTTTGATTCGTTCTGCAAGTAATTCACAACCCAAGTGAACATTACGATTACCTTCAACGTCATCCAAGAATCCCCAAGCCGGACCGTGAGTAATCAAGATGTCAATATCTTCAGGTATCATATCCCATTTTGCCTTCAACTCTTCGCCATTTCGTGGTAAGTTGAATGCCCAATTATAAAACTCAGGTTGCCATGGGCTACCCCAAATTTTAACGGCTTGTGTGTTATTATCATGTGGATCACCATCTCCAACTACCATCCAATCATCTTGTAAATAATCAATCGTTTTATACCCTGTTAACAATCCTTTTACTTTTTCTTCATTGTTTTGAAACCCCCAATCGTGGTTACCAGCAATAAAAACTTTATGGTCATAATTCTTAAGACCATCATACCACTTCGCAAACTCGGTAATTTCGTGTTCATATCCCATAGAAGACATGTCACCAGCATGTAATAGTAAATCACCACCCTTCAAATCACCTGTAATGTGTTTGTGTTTGTTGTGAGTATCTGAAATTATTGTAAGTATCATAACACAAATTTAATAAATTTTTCCCAAATTCAATTCAAAATAGATATTAAAACATAAAAATGTTCCAACACAAATGAAACAATTATCATAGAAACTAAATGTTATTCCTAACCCAAGTCCTCTGAAAGTAGTAAAGAAAAATTCTAATCTTTTAAACATAATTTTGTTCTTTTCATTTCATATGTCGATTCAAATCGATACATATAGTTTATCATCTCCATTTTTGGAATTTGCCTATCCCACTTTTGTTTGAAGTTTTCAAATAATTTTTTTGAAGTTAAAAGTTGTTCGTAAGTTTCACAAGAACTTACAATTTTTGTAATATACTGAAAGTCATCTTCGTAAGCCATTTTTAATCTTGTATTTTTTCCCATTTGTTATCGTGATTATATTTAAAACTCCCTATATGTTCTCTCTTCCACTCGTTTGGAGCTATCAAAGATAGAAATATTTTTCCATCATTCGTATAATATAGATGATAAATTTTTCCAATCACTGGTTCAAAACTAAATTTTGATTTGTAAACCAATTCATTCCACTTATATTCCTCAATAAGTTTTTCGTATTCTTTTTTTAATTGTGAAAACTTATTTTCGAATTGATGATTTACATTTACAATACGAGGTTCTTTCCAATGTTCAATATTTGAAACCTGAATTGCAGGTGCTCCGACATTACTACCGTAAGGCAGTAGTCCAGGATTATCAGAAACGTTATCAGGTTTGTTCATTTAATAACTTTCTATTTGTTTTTTAATTCTTTTAAGAATATCCTCATTCAATATGGTTTCGTTAATTAGAATTTGCTCCAATAAATCTTTAATCTCTTTTTTAGATTTTTCTTTAGATCTGAATCGATTCAATAATTCAACTTGATATAAATGAAATGAAACCTCATCAACATTTTTTAATTTTTGTAAATATTTTTCCACTCGTTGATCTAATTTCCTTTGTCTTTCCATGTTATACACAGTTGGTAGAGCTTTATACAACTCATCTATTCTACCTTTGAGATACTGTATCTCTCCAAATTTTTGTATTTCTTGATCTGTCATTTCTTATGGATTGGGTTTTTACAATTTCCTTTATGTGAACCCCAAATACTTTGACCATATCCAACTTTGATATATTCACAACCTTCATAAGTGAATTCAGTTACTCGTTGGTAATAATTTTCGGTGGTTTCACTTAATTCTTTAGTTGGTTCTACTCTCATTTGTGATTTTTGTTCTTTACAAGATACTAATGTTATTAAAATTATACCAAGTAAAAAACCAAGTATCATAGCAAATAATATTCCAGCGTCAGGACCTTCTTTGATCATTTTTGGTTTTACTCTGATAATTTTTTTGGGTTCTATTTTAAGTTTTTTCATATTCAAAAAATAATCATAGTCTCGGGATATGTCAAATAAAAAACCCCACCTTGTGAGTGGGGTTCATCTGATTTTACTTTTTTTTCTTCATTCTGAAGTCTTTTACTATTCCTAACACTCCTAAGGAACAAAGTGCCCCTATTACTGTTGCAGATACAATTGTGATCATAAACTGGCTAACCGATGAATCTCTGACTTCATTTGATCTTTTTGAAGTTGGAGTTCATATTGTTTTTTTTCAAGTTTATCTTCCAACTCATCAACTAATGGTTTAGTTTCTTCAGTTTGGATTCTTTTTAGTTTTTCAAGAAGAGGTTTTACTTCTTTTAAAATACTAACTTTATCCATCATAAATTATTTAAGGATTATTGACAATTTTTGTCAAATGTGGGAACTTTTCCCCTATAAAGATAGTAACATGTCTATTAACTCTTGTTGAGGGAACATGTCGGTCTTATCTTTTCTCGTATTAGTATGTGTCCACATACCTTTAATTCTTCCGTAATATGCGTCTGAGTTGAAATCAAATGCTTTAACTCCGTTCTTTTTAATTTCAGATATCAAACCTTTTGTAATGTCAATATCATCTCTATCCGCAATATGTAAAATAAGATCTTTTAGAACTAATATCTGTTTATCTGAATATCTATGCCAAGTTTTATGACCTCTAAAAGATTCTTTTAATTCAACTATTTGTGAAGGATTTGCTTTTTGTCCTGTATAAGTTTTACCATCTTTAATTGGCCCAAAGTTACAAACCTCAATCCCAACTGAATGTTTATGCATATACTCAGATCCGTTATCTCCCAAATGCCACCCATAGGCCCCTTCAGGAAATGCTTGAACGACTGTACCGTCATATAAGTCATTTCCGGTGAAGACTGATTGACCACCTAAAACAAATTCAGTTCCAATTCTACCTCGTGTGTCGTTGTTCCACATTTTGACAACTGCATATGGGTCGTTACCACCTGCAGTATGATGTAAAAACAAATATTCTTTTTTGGAAGGTCCAATCAAATATTCATCTTTATCCATGTATTTTTGATTGATAACTAGTTTGCCTGAAGATTCAAATGTTTCAGATAAATCTGTTGTTGTTTTGAATCCCATAGCATTCCATGTTTTTTCACCAACAATACCATCTGGCTTTAATTTGTTTGTTGTTTGGAATTTTTTTACTGCTTCTTCTGTCTTAGTTCCGAAGTCACCGTCGACTTTGATTTTAAGATATTTTTGTAGATCTTCTACTAATTTTCCCTTAGACCCTAATTTAAGTACTTCCATAATTCAATATTTAATAATAAATATGTTGTCTAATAAAATTAAGTCTATGATATTATCTTTATGTCACTGGTAGTTTCAATTACTACTCTTGCTCCACAACTTAAAAGTGGTTTTTCATCACAACCCGCACCACCGTATATAATTTTACTTGGCCCTAAGATTTCTACCTCATTACAATAAGTATTTGTTTTACCTTCCTTTATTGTTATCACAGGTAGATCAGTTCCTTTTGTTTTGTTGGATCTGATGTGGTGTTGATTTACATGGATTCTTTTTATTTTTGGTCGTGCCATTTCCAACCCAAAAGTAATTTGGTGAAGAATCTGTGAAGTGAATTAGGTTTTTTGTCAAAAAAAATGTGAAAACTTTTTCCAACCTTGTAGGAACCTACTTGATTTGGTTTAAGGATATTATGTACCTCACCTGATCTTTGAATCATTTCCTCTTCTAAACCTATAAATTCTTCTTTTTTAGTTTCTTTTTTCTTTCTTGGTTTGTATGTTTTTATCTTACCTGTTTTTGGTTTTTCTTTACTTACCGTTTCTTTTAATATTATTTTTTCCATACAATAAATTTAATTAAAAATATTTGGGTGTAAATATTTACTTTACACCCAATACTTCTTTCTTGTAATAATCATCAAACCCATCCAAGTAGTTTGTGATTGATTTGTTTTTATCTGATCCAATTATCTCATCGATAAGTCCGAACTCTTTTGCTTCTTCTGAATTGTACCATCTATCTCTTGCTGAAAAATCCAATACTTCTTGAAATGTTTTACCACAATTCTCAGCCAAGATTTTAAATAAGATGTAGTTATACTTCTCACCTTCCATTTGGTCAATACGAGTATCTTGGATGTTTCCTCGTGTTCCGTGACTTACTTGATGGGTCATTACTTTTGCGTGGATCAAAGATGATCTTTTTCCTTTTGTTCCTGATGATACAAGAACTGAACCCATTGATGCACACATACCCAGGTTTGTGGTTACGATGTCTGAACTCACATAGTTCATCAAATCTACAATACCAAGACCACACATAACAGATCCACCAGGACTATTGATGTAAAGTGTAATATCTTTCTTCTCAACTGAATCCAAGAACAATAATTGTGCTTGTACAATATCAGACATTCTTTGATCTACAGGTCCTGATAACCATAAGATACGGTCACGCATCAATCTTGAGAAGATGTCCATTTGAGTTACCCTCATTTCCCTTTCCTCCAAAATGTATGGGGTTAGCGATGCTTCAAACTGATCCAACGCCAGTGAACTAATTCCTTCGCTTTTTGCGAAACTTCTAAACTCTCTTCCGTAATTCATCTTAATTTACTTTTTCTAATTGGTCTTCGTTGAAAATGTGAAGTAATCCGTATTCATCCATCTCACCTACAACTCGTACATGTCCTTCTACTGTTTGGAACACTGATACGATTGTACATGGGAATTTATACCCTTTCACTTTGATTGCTTTATCTCCTACTTTAAATTTAGTTTGTTGTGACGGAAAATCTCCGTCTGATAATTGTGGGTCATTCCACGATGTGTTTGTTTGCATAATTTTTAATAAATTTTTATTGTTGGGTATTCAATAATCTCAACATGTTTTCTACACACTTGGTAATGTTTATCTAAAACCTCATCAAGTAACTCTTCTTTTGTTTTGGCGGTATATATCATATAAAAACCACCATATCCCATATCAACACTATAACCAATATCTTTCCATCTACCAAACCACCCTTTTCTTTGGAGGTAGTAGGAGTCTTTGTTAGTTTTTACAAATCTGATTTTAATTGTTCTCATAGTTTAATCAATAACATCTGCCAAGTACTGACCTGGACCTAATTTAACTTTGTATAAAGTTTGACCTTGTGATGCTTCCATTTGATCCATCTCGTCCATCCAATTATCCCAATTTTTTTCTAATAAGTCAACAAACGCATCGTTGTTTCCTCTGTCTTTATATCTTTGGATGTATTCGTCTTTGATGTCTCTGTTTGGGTAAACCAATACAAATGGAATACCTTTTTTAAGAAGTGCATCTCTTACATCTTTATGTGATGATACTAAGATTTTATCTACTTTTGGATCCTGAATGTTTCTTTCAATGTGTTCAATATAGTTATCAGGAAAATGTTTCTTATCAAACTTTGAACTATCACTGTCCAACACATTTCTATCTGTTGTGTTGAAATAAGTTGTCTTCCCTACACCGGGAAATGCTGAATATACTTTTGTCTTCATAATTTCATTTTTTAATTTGAAAGTGGTGCTTTAATAGATGGGTGTGATTGATAATCTTTTAATGTGAAATCACTTACAACATAAGATTCAATACTTGGTCTCGACCCTTCATAAGTTGGGAACTGATTTAGTGTTGGTAATTCAAATGGTTCTCTACCAATCTGTTCTTTTGCTTGTTCAATATGATTTAAGTATAAGTGAGTATCACCCAAGTTTCCAATCAATTGGTCAGGAACCATATTCACTTCTTTTGCCAAGATTGTAAGTAACAATCCATAAGAAGCGATGTTGAATGGCAAACCTAAGAATGTGTCTACTGAACGTTGATTCCACATTAAAGAGATTGATCTAGTTGGGATGTTATTTCTATCCCAAGATTCTACTGTGATTGGTGAGATAAATTCTGAATCGTGATTTGCTAATTTTCTCCTCTCTTCCAAACTCAACTCTCTTGTATAAACTTGAAATCCGTAATGACAAGGGGGAAGCGCCATTTGGTCTAATTCACCTACATTCCAAGCATTAACCATCAATCGTCTTGAGTCAGGGTTTGTTTTAAGGTCGTTGATTAGGTTTTGGATTTGGTCTATTGACGGGTTTAATTTTTTAATTTCATCAATAACAAATTTTCTATTGGAAGAACCATATGGTAATTTTCCATTTTGGATATCGTAATCAACTTCATTGGTATAAACATTACTCAACTCATCTATTATATTACTACCCCAACTTCTCCATTGCTTACCATACACAGGACCAAGTTCACCCCACTGTTTAGCAAACTCATCATCTGTCTTTATCGCTTCAATAAACTCATCTTTTGAATATGGTTCAATGGTAGGTACTCCTTTTGTGTCTATTGAATATGATTTTAAATACCTTACGATGTCCTTGTCACGTATAACTTTATGTAAGTAATTCTTATAAGCATCACCATCCCAAATATGACAACCATTATCAACCAAAAACTTAATGTTGGTATCACCACTAAGGAACCATAACAACTCGGTCACCATAGTTTTCCAAGCCATTTTCTTGGTTGTAAGAACTGGAAATCCATCTTGCATGTTATGACGAATGGTATAACCAAAAATACTTTTGGTTCCTGTACCTGTCCTGTCTTGTTTTTCAACCCCGTAATCTAAAATAGTTTGGAGTAAATCTTGGTATTGTTTGTCTAGTTTGTTCATATTATTCTTCCTCTTCTTTTTCTTCTCTACGCAATTTTTCTAACTCATAGATGTCATCCCAATATTTTTCTTCTGTTGTATCTGCACCCCAAATAAACATTTTCCACCCTATAAATCCAATCCACAATCGGAGTCGTGTTAAAATTGATAACTTTCCCATTTTATTTATTTTTCTTTAATAATTCCTAATTCAATTCTGTATTTTCTTATTTTATCTCTGACAGGTTGGAACTCATCACCATTACTTGCCTTGTGACCTTTACCAATCGCGTCACAGATCATCGATTCGTTTTTTAAAATAAAAGTCAATTTTTCTTGATTTGTCAACTCGTATGGAACAACTTCTGTCCTGATGAACTCACGAATCATCGCTCTGATCTTATCAATCTGTTCTGATGGGTTCTGTTTTGTTCCGTGAACCATTACAGATGTTTGATAGATCGTTCTACTCAAATCTAATATCTTCTTATCAAATCCCATCTTTATTCGTATTTCTAATTACACCCTCAATTCTAGCTCTATGATTGTAAGAATCTTCAATAACTTCTTTCACATATTCTGTATGTGGTTTTGTCATGTCTTTTTGTCTGCGATAATAATCGCCATAACCTTTAAATTCACCACTCTTATCAGGTAACTCCTTAAGTTCTTTCACACCATTTTGAATGGTGTCTTCAACATTAGTTAACGAAGTGTTAGTGGATGAAAAGGTGTACTTCACCCCATTTTGAATAGTGTCTTCAACCCATTTTAGGTAGCTGCGTTCATCGTATTGGGTGTCCTTCACCCCATTTTGAATGGCATCTTCAATGTAGGACTCTTCCCTGTCATAACCATAGTTGGTATGTTTCACCCCATTTTGGATGGTATCTTCAATTATGAACTTGTTTCGGAATTCTATGTCGATGGTGTGTTTCACTCCATTTTGAATGGTATCTTCAACATCGTCCAAATCTTCGTCTTCACTATGTGAGGTTTGTTTCACACCATTTTGAATGGTGTATTCAACATGTTCCATCGGAAGACCTTCGAGGTAATCAATGTCCTTCACCCCATTTTGAATGGTGTCTTCAACCGCACCCACTGGAGGCCACATCCGTGTTTGGGTCTCCTTCACCCCATTTTGAATGACATCTTCAACCTGGTTAGGTATCTCGGTTTGAAAGTGGTAGGTGTCCTTCACCCCATTTTGAATGGCGTCTTCACCATAACAAGTTACATTCCCATCACCAACTATGGTTTCTTTCACACCATTTTGAATGGTGTCTTCAACATCGCGGCTTATGTTGAACAACTTGGCGCTGGTGTCCTTCACCCCATTTTGAATGGTGTCTTCAACGGTTTCTTTGCTGATATGAACCATGTCTTCAGTGTGTTTTACCCCATTTTCAATTGTATTTTCCATTTTTTTATCAAAAAACTTCATAACATCAACATGATGGGACTCTTTCACCTTTGGTTTATTCAAAAATCTTGATTCAAACCAGTTCTTAATCAAATCTCTTTCTTCGGTACAGTCCTTACCGATCAGATCCAACTCATTTTGAAATACATTATAGTTGAACCATAAGGTTTTATCTTTTGTGAACTCAATCACCCATTTTCTACTTTCGGTAAAGATCAACCAAGTTGATCCTTGTTTTGTCACATACTTGTCGGCACCTTCAACCATTTGGTCAAACATTCCAAAGACAAGTTTCTCTAATTTATTTCCTGTTGGATTTTTCATTTCATTTTTTGGATTGTATAATTACCACATAAAATTGTTGGTGTACCAGGTGTGTTGTCTTGACCAGGTCGGTCATTAAACATTACACACCCATCCTCATTTTCGTTATAGAAATTACATTCATATACCATTCCTCGATTGTCATAGATCAAATATTTGTAGTTACCGCTCCCTCCATCACAAGAAGATACCACAATTGCCGTGGTTAAAATTAAAATTAGTTTTTTCATTTTATAAAGATATAATATTTGCTAAAACACCGTGATGGACATGTTCCCCATCTCCAGTTACATAACAATTTGTAAGTAATTCGTATTCAACCTCTAATTCTGTTTCCTTATCTAAATTATCAATTTTTTTTAAAGAATCTTCTGTTAACCGATAACTTATTGACGAAAACTTTTCTCTTATTGGCAATAAAGACCAACCTTCAACACTATTAGGTGTTTCAGGATCTTTCCAATAGTGTCTAATTATTCCTTTCATCTTTTTTCTTTTATCTCTATGTTATTTCCTAAATAATATTTTTCAAAAACAGTTATGTTTTCATAACCAACTTCCAAAATTCTATCCAAAATATCATCAATAGTCAAATTCTCACTTAAGTATGAATCTAGTTTCTCTAAAAATTCTTTTGAGAAGTATTCAAGGTCATCAAGTAATTTACTTCCGTGATCGTCAGTTTTATATGAAACATCATATTTTTTTAATACCTCTTCAATTTTATCTTGTAACTTGTCGTCCAAGAAAAATATATCCCAAGATCCCATAGGTGAATCACCAGTGTCGTTAATTCCTTTCAAGGTTAATTGGATTGCCCATTTTGTTTCAGTTTCATTCATCTTGTCCCATATTCTTACCGTAAGTTCTTCCGTTGGAAATGGGTACTCAAATCTAATGATTTTAAAGGTTGTAAGGTCTTTCATATTTTAAAAATTAGTTTTCCATCATCATATATCTTAACCACCAATTTATTAACCTCTTTGAATTTTCTATCGGGTGAGAACCAATATTCAGGTCCTTTTTCAACGTTGCTAGTTGCTTGATAAATTAAATCTTTGTCGTCATAAAAAATAATATCAATATTTCTTTTCAGATCGACATTAGATGAAATATAGAATTTATTATTATTTAAATCCAATCTGTGATTGAACATATTTTGTTGTAAGTTATAAATCTCATTTGACAATTCTCCTTTTGCACCATGAAAGAATAATTTATGTTTTCTTTCATTTTTACTTGGTACCCTTACATAAGATGTTACTTCTTTTTCATTATTATAATTTGATTCGTAATACTCTTTCACATTAACTATGTCATCAATATTCATTTGAAGGAATGGTAATCTTTTATTGTATTTGTATTTCCACAATAAAACATTCATGGTTGTCTCGTCGCTAAAAGGGTAGAAAAACTTAATGTCTTCAAGATCCATATCTAAAGCCTTCTCGTTTAACCAATCATATTCTTTAAAAAACTGTCTACAATTTTTATTGTAAATCATTACGGAAGTCACAGAATAATGAGTTCTATTTCTTATTGGGATATGGTGTTTATCCATCAAGGGATACTCCAAAATGTTTGTCTGATCAAATCCTCCTTTATGAAAAGGATTTCCTCTACCATAGTTAATTTGGAATTCGAATAAACTTTGTTGAATAAGTGGGTATTCGTCAACTTGACCTATAAAACCAAATAATTCACTTATTTCTCCTGTTGGTAAAATATCTGAATCAATATAGATTGCAAAATCCAATTTTAAATTATCTATGGTATCTAACACTACCTTACTTTTGAAAAATACTGATTTGAACATGTTTTTATTGTTAACATCATTTTTGTTTCCAACAAAACTCATGTTATTTTTAATATTCTCATCGGTTATATAGATTGTGTTTAAATTTGATATATCACTTTTGTATTCAAAATTAAGTGTATATAAATAAAAATCTAAATTGTCATGATAAAGATTCAAAGACTTAATTAAATTCAAAGAATTTTGTAGATAATTTTCAGTACAATGTAATATAATTGGTATTCTACTCATGTTATTATTTTTTAATAAACCACCAAGTTGCCAAAAACTCGTCTGTTTTATTTATGGTATAACCGTTTTCTTTACAAAACTCATCTACCGCAGGATTAACACCAAACATTCCTGTATATTGAGCCCTTTCAGGTTGTCCATCGGGAAATGTATATAACGCCTGATCTTTTTCTTTTTTACCTTCATAAAAATAATCAGGTAGATAATCGTGACCCATTACAATACCACCAGATTTAACTTTTGGATACCATAGATTGATATCTTCTTTCACACATTTGTATGTATGATTTGCATCAATATAAACAAAATCTAATGACTTGTCTAAAATAAAATCACAAGCATGTTCACCTTTCATTCTTAACATATATGCTCTATCCTCATAACCTTTTATGTTATCCATAGCTTGGGTATAAGCATCAATATGTTCTTTATGGTTTGATGCGTCATCATATTCTTCATGGGGTAGTTCTCTCCACACATCAACCATTAACAATTTTCCATTCCAATTGTTAAGTATTGTGTTTGCGAATTGTCCTTTGAATGATCCCAACTCAACTCCAATATTTTTTAAGTTGTGGTAATTCAAAAATTGTCCAATTTGTTCTCTATTTGTAAAATTCATATTTTGTTTAATATGGTTTATATGATTTTTCCTCTATAAATTCAGAAGAATATTTTTCATTTATTTTTCTTTTTATCTCGGCTCTTCGATCGTTTGTAATATAAACAGATCTAGCCATTTCAATAAAGTCTTGATCGAATTGTTTATTTCTTTCTTTGTTTCTAATACTATCTTCAACCGCCCATAAGATCTCATTAACCATAACCATCTCATAAAAATCAGATGTGTCAATCTTTAACTCTTGAAATACTTTATGGTATAAGTAATCGTATTCTTTATTGATGTTAACTAATTTATTATCATCGGTTATATTATTTTTTTTAATTCTAAGGATTGATAATTTATCAACTATTTCCCCTATTGAAACTTCAATTTCCATTGTTCATCATTATTTCAAGTAATGCGTTAAACGCGGCATTCGGTGATGGTTGACACTCATATGTTGATTTGTTTTCATAACAACCTGGTTTTAGATATGCATTCCATGCAGTTAATTTTTCATTAACCAACACATTATACTTCATATCAGATTGACAAAATAACTTACATGACCCACCGACAAATTTGTGTTTGTAATTTTGACTACCGTATCTATATGGTGATCTATAGTATGGGTTGATTGCACTCCCCAACTCAATTATATTTGTGTCAGTTGTACCGGCTAAATGAAGTAATCCACTATCCATTGTGATAATCGCCAAACTACTATTTATCAGATGCCAAATTTGAGACAAATTTAATTTGTTTCCAGTACTAATAATGTTTGGATTATCTATATTGAAAAAACTTTTCTTATCGTCTTCGCCGTATGTTACGTCCTTACCATCAACAACAACTTTTAACCCAATAGAAAGTATTTTATCAATTAAAGATTCCCATTTATCTTTACTCCAAGTTCTAGACTCCCAAGTTATTGAAGGATTTAATACCACATATTTACCCTCAGGTATTTCAATATCTAACGGGTCAGGATAAAATTCTAAAGTTTTTTCTTCAGGAGTTAAAATGCAACCGAGTTGTGTTGACCAATAATCGGTTAGATGCATCTTTCTGATTTGTTTTTGACTTTCACCAAAGTTATGTCCATTACAATCATAGAATGGAATATTGTGAGGCATTATTACACCTACCTCAGGATTATAAATCTTATCAACGTATGGATTGTTTTTGAATACCTCAGGTCGGTTTGTCTCGATACTTAACTTACGATTGTGAGCTAAACTAAAATACTTTAACAAAGGGCTCGAGTTCAGTACGTCACCAAAACATCCTGATATTTTGAAACCTAACTCACTCATAAAACTATAAACTTTCGTGTTCTATTCTTTTTATTTTTGCAAAGTAATTTTTAATCATTTCTTCTTTTGTTTCACAATATTCACCTTTTATTATAAAATCGAAAACAACTTCAATGTTTTCTTTCAAGAAGTTTTTAATTTCAGGTTTTTGTGACCATTTTTGAGTCTCAGAACATAATGGATACGTTTTAATCATACCATTATCATCATACTTTACTACCCAATCTCCATTTTGTTTTACTAAATGACCTAACATGATTTTAGTTTTTCATTAAAGATTTCGTCGCTTTTATTTTGGAGGTAGTACTCGAGTGGTTGTATTAACTCATAATAATATGTATGCCAGTAAGCGTCGATATGTTTATTTTGTATTTGTTTATCAAAGTTCCTAATCAATTTTCTTGTCGTCGTAACTTGATCATTAGTCTTGCAAGAATCAATTATTTTTTCAATCCATTTTCCTATATCCCCGTAGTGTCTACTTCTATTTTTCATTTTATTTAAGTAAATTTTCAAGTTTTTTCATAATAAACAGTTGTTGTCTCTGAAGTTCCGCAACTTTTCTTTTTTCTTCCTCATTAAGTTCGTAACTGTTTGCTTTGATGTCGGCAATCTCATTTGCCAATCTTCGATGTTCATTCATCAATTGTCCGTGTATTATTCTTTTGTCTTGCATAATTTTTTTTTTAATCCCACCATTGGGCCAATCTTTCCTCTAAAACTCGGAAAAGAAGTTTATTTGCTTTATTATGATTATAGTAAGATACTAATAAACATAAAGTTTTTTTATCCTCATTAACACCATGTTCTTTAATAATTGCACGAACTGAAGATGGATATTTTTTCAAGTACTCGTCAAATCTTTCACCTGTTGTTTCAATCTCAATAGATTTTAAATTTGGTTTATTTGGTACATCCTCAAAACTTATAGTATCGTGCCAATAATCCATACATTCTAATGAATAGTGTTCTTCTCTAACTCTTTCAAGTAGGTTAAGAGCCAAAGTCATATAACGATTATCTCTGTCAATATCCAAATGTCTATTGGCATTTACGAGTTCTCTTCTTTGGAACTCAATTTTTTTTTGTAAAATTTTTAAAATATATGATCCATCCCAATCTCTGTCGTGATACAAAGTTGGTATCCATCTGATAATGTTTTTTAAACCTTCAAGGAAATATCTTATTCTCCAATTCAATTTACTGTACAATGTATTTCTTTCCCAAGCACTGTCTTTGGGGATTGATAATTTTTTATATGTTTTCATCTTCAAATCTTGTTTCGTATTCTTTTTTCAATTCTTCATACTCTTCCATGGCAAATCTATATTTTTTATTCATATGGATCCATCCAATAACACAAACAACCCAAATTAACCAATACATATAGTCAAACTTGTGAGTCCAAAAAAAAGTATAAAAAAATTCAAACAACCAAGTAAAAGTAATAATACCTGATATTAAATTATAAGTTCTTGCCTCGTTAATTTTAACGACCATTTCGTTTAATAACTTGTACTGTTTGTCTTCCATTTTACAAATATAGTAATTTTACGGTAATTCATCAATCCAATCACCTAAATCTATCATAGCTATAGGTTCTTGACCCAATAATTCATTTTGCCAATATGAAAATTCAGGTGTATATGTGTCCCATTGTGGTGTCATAGCAATTATTTTGGTTCCTTTGTGTTCTAAACTTCTAAATGTCGACTCTTGTTCGATAACTTTACCACTACGATATTTCTTAATCATCTTTGGTAACTTTAAAGTTCCAAGTTTATACATAAGATTGATGTTAGCAAGTTGGATTCTAGCAACTTGTGAAAACTCATCCGAAGGTAATTCATTAAACTTTGCCCTTTCTTGGACATTCAATATCTCATTTTTTCTGTATTGGTATTCCACAGTAGTTCTTTCATCTCCATCAGTTGATCCTTTACGAATTGAAAAAATTAAACAATCCGGTCTTTCTGAATAACCTCGAACGCAGTTTCTTTGATGTTGCGATTCTTTTTCGTAGTCTATAGTTTTACGGAGAAGTACTGGATAATATGTTTCACCTTGATGTTCAATAGGTGTTTCTAAACTATCTACATCACCATAAAATCTTTCAATTTCACCTTTCCTGTATGATTGTAAAAGACGACTAAACTCCTCGTGTTCTAAATTAAAACTACTAATGTTTGTAAACTTTAATTTTACATCCTCACCTAAATTTGATAACTCTCGTTTCATATCCAAATGGTCAAGTAATGTTCTCCATTTATAGTCATCAAAATATGGTATCAAATCTAAGATTCTATCTTTTTCTTTTGGTGTTAAAGGAACTGATGTTCTACCGATATAATAGTTGGGGTAATTGTGGTTATCTGTGTAAAAACACTCATAAAATCTACCCATCTTATTCATTTCTACTCCCTTCAAACTATATTCGTCGTTACTATAGTGTTCATCAAAAACTTTGTTTTCAATTTTGTTAAATCTATCGATACCTAATAAATTATAGGTCATATACAATCTATCAAAATCAACCCAAGGCATTTCATTGAAAATCTGTTTAACTTTAGAACCTTTGAGTTTTAGTTTACCCATTGCGGCATCAACCAAATTCATATTGGTTTTTTGTAATTCTTTTTTAGAAAAGAATATACCAGTGAATTTTTTCCATTGGTTTGGTATTTTGATGTCATTAACTAAGTAATAGGTCAGACTGTAAAAAGATTTCATACAGTCCCACTGAAAGTTTTGTGGATTTTCAATCCCCATTCTATCCCAAATCTTTTCTAAGAAAAAATAAAGATACTGATCAACAGCAACACTATTATCAATTCTAATGTTTCTTAAGAAAGTTTCAATTGCAAAGTATGTTGGGTTAACTTTCATACTTCTTCCAATAATTTTTTTCTTTTTAGTTGAAAATGTTCCTGAGTAAAACATTTTCTTTTTGAAGTTGAATGTGAGATACTGTGTGACCTTTCTTTCTATGAAGAACCTACTCCCTACTTTTCTATCTTTTATGTAAGTTTGATACTTAATTGATATTTTATCATCACCTTCTTCAATAAACAATCTTTCTCTATCAAAATGTACTGACGCAAATGGATTTCCAAAATGCTCAACAAAGGCATCTTCAGTGTAGATCTGAACATCAGAAAAGAACATATCTTTCTTTTTTGTTATAACATACAAACCTAAGACATTTCTATCTTTTTGATTTATATCGCAATAGTTAAGATATAAACTAGTTCTATAGTTCTTTATCTCTACAAACTTATGAAATGTTTTACCTTCTACTTCTAACATAGAGCAAAGATACAAAA
>Ga0315902_10006182_pt1 | contig 16669 bp, 11 predicted proteins | sample LakEriMetagenome_9_FD_203523 | JGI IMG/M metagenome (GOLD analysis project Ga0315902, IMG submission 203523) | Freshwater fungal communities from buoy surface, Lake Erie, Ohio, United States - Buoy 12 MA117 | ecosystem: Environmental > Aquatic > Freshwater > Lake > Lake biofilm | place: USA...
CTGTTTCCAAATTTATTTTCATTTTTATTGAAAATATTTCGAAACCCTTAACTACACTGCTTTTGATGCTTGCCAAAGAACGTTGTTGTTTTCAAAAGCGGGTGCAAATGTACTCATCTTTTTCATTCGCGCAAGTGTTCTTGTAAAAAAAACTTCCCGCTACTACTCTAAGTACTGAAGGCCAGTGAGAAAAAACTTTAAAAAAATACAGAAGTCAATAACAACCTCCCCATGTTGAGTTCTTTTCGTGATCCAAATCGACCTCACACAACACAAAACTACTTTCGCAGTCACATTCTGCAATAAACACATATGCACTCCCATCATCGCCCAAGACCATCACACGAGACGCCCAAGCGCAATCAGCTCCTCATAGGTCTGCGCCCGCTGCAAGAAGCTATTCAATCCGGAAGGGAAATTGAAAAAATCTTAATTCAACGTGGGTTGCAGGGCGACATAATTCAGCAAACTAAAACGCTCATCCAACAGTTCAATATCCCCTTTCAATACGTTCCTTCCGAAAAACTCCAATCCATATCTTCCAAAAATCACCAAGGAGTTATTGCCTTTGTCTCACCCATTCACTTCGGGAATCTGGACAATATCGTAGCCCACGTTTTTGAGTCCGGTAAAACGCCCTTGCTACTCATGCTCGACGGAGTTACGGACGTGCGCAATTTCGGAGCAATATGTCGCAACGCAGAATGCATGGGTGCACATGCCGTAATCGTACCCGAAAAAGGAAGCGCGCAAATCAATGAGGAAGCTATCAAAACATCGGCGGGCGCTCTTTACAATATACCCGTGTGCAGAATAAAATCCATCCCACAAACGATTCAAAACCTACAACAATCAGGAATTACAGTAGTAGCATGCTCCGAAAAAACGCGTAAAGAAATCTACGAAATCAACCTTCTTCTACCCACATGCATCATCGCAGGCTCAGAAGAGTCCGGTATTTCTGCCGAAGCACTGCGCATCGCCGACGAAATCGTTCGAATTCCAATGGCCGGAAAAACATCGTCATTGAATGTTTCTGTAGCCACCGGAATTATCCTCTATGAAGTGATGCGACAACATAAAACCCCCATGGGCAACCAATCTGTATAACTTTAGTCATTAGTTTAAAGGTACTCGTTAATTTGAAAATTTTTTGAAACATATTTGCAACTTTCCAAGTATGTAGTCACGTTTTACATTTGGAAGCAACACCCTAAGTACTATGAAAAGATTTATTTTGTTCGCAGTTTGTGCATTCACATGGACTGCCTATTCCTTTGGCCAGAGTTCAACAACACCAACACCAGAGCGACTCTATTTTGAATACCCATCACTCGATTTCACCAAGTATGCTGAACTGCATGAAGCTGTGAAGGCGGATGGAAATTTCATTATTGAAACCGTGTGTATTCCTGCTAAGGTAATGTGCGTTAAACTATCCAACGGCAATACGGATGCATCAACCGGAGAAGCTTTCAAACAGCTGGCAGCACTCGTAGGTCTTTCGGCCATTGAGTGGGCTCAAGGCCAACAGCAAAACGCCTTCGACAATCGTTGCTTGCAGGCTCGCACGGGAAACTGATCCAACTTTTTTTTAAAAACGTATTTTTCAATCAACTATGATAAAACTTAACCTCAAGAAAGCACTGCTTGCATCCATGGCAGTTTTGGCGATGTTTGAAATGAATGCTCAGTTGAGTGTAAACATTGCACTTACTCCCGAGCAAATGGTTCAAAACCTGGTTGGCAATGGAGTTCAAATTACCAACGTTTCCTTTACGGGCTGCGATAGTACCTACGGATATTATCAGTCTGTAGGAACAGAACTTGGGACATCACAAGGTCTCTTACTTACCACGGGGAAGGCGCTCTATGCTATCGGGCCCAATAACTCCATCGGTAATTGCTCAACCAGTGCAGGTACTTGCGACTTTTTCGACAACGGTTGTCCGGGAAGTGACCTCCTCAATCTGGCGCAGGAACGGACCACCTACGATGCAACACAATTTGAATTTGATATCGTTCCTCAGGGCGATTCAATCAAATTCAAGTACACGTTTGCTTCAGAAGAGTACAACGAATGGGTAGGCTCACAATTCAATGACGTTTTTGGTTTTTACATTAGCGGGCCAGGCATCGGAACAGATGTGAACATCGCATTGATTCCTACGACCGGAGAAGTCGTAGCCATTAACACCGTGAATGCTCTCAACAACCAAGCATTTTTTTACAACAACCAAAATCCACTTGGCCAGTTTATCCAATACGATGGATTCACTCGGAACCTGGTTGCTAAAGTAGGCGACCTCATTCCATGCGAAACGTACCATCTTAAACTCGTAATTGCAGACGGAACGGACCATGTATTCGATTCGGGGGTATTCATTCAATCCATCGAGTCGAACCCTGTTCTGGTTACCACAGCTACTTCCAACGGTTTAGAATATATGGTTGAAGGTTGCTCGCAAGGTAGCATCACATTCACTCGTCAAATTGTTACGAACCAATCACAAGATGTTGTCTTTTTCATCGGTGGGACTGCAACCAACGGAAGCGACTACACACCGGCCATTGGCGCCGGTCTTCCATTGACTCCTACTACCATTGTCATTCCAGCTAATGAAGCATCAGTGTCTATTTCCATTGATGCTGTTTCCGATATCTTCCCCGAGGGAGAAGAGTTCATAACGATATTTCTTGCCAACCCCCTCTGCTCAAATAACGAGGTTGTAGATAGTATCAACTTCTACATCAATGATGATATACCACTCACCCTAGAGGCCAGTGAAACCAATACTTGCATCGGAGCTTGCGTGACGCTGACCGCAACGGTTCCGGACTCTCCGCAATCGTCCTACACCTGGTCGTCGAATATTCCGGCTGGTTCAGCCCCAGTTGTGGAGGTATGCCCGAACCAGGCTACAACCTACTCCATTGAGGCTTCTGTTGGAGAGTGTTTGAGGTCGGAGGAAATCACCATTAACGTATCCAGCATCGCCGTTGATCTCTCGACCGATCCGGTGACGTGTGACGGGGGATCGAATGGTTCCGTTTCTGTCATTGTGAGAGACGCCCTCGAGCCCTTCACATTCAGTTGGACGGGCCCGGGTAACTTTACCAGCACGGCCGATAGTCTTGTCGGTGTAGAAGCCGGAACATACTGTGTTACTGTAGTTGATGCGGCTGGTTGCGAGAATACCGAATGCATTGACGTAATTGAGTCGAATCAATTGAATGTTACCGCAACACTCTCCGATTATTCATGCAATCAAATTTCCTGTAATGGATTTTGTGACGGAAGTATCAGCATCGCTGTTACAGGCGGAATTGAGCCTTACGATTACAGCTGGAGTGGCCCTGCCGATTTTGTGTCGCCCGGCACACTCGACGCAAGCAATCTTTGTGCTGGCACATACGAGTTCACGCTTACGGATGCTGTGGGTTGCGAGTTCACCAATAGCTATACGCTGACAGAGCCTGACTCGCTCGTCATTGAAGTCGTAGGCAAGACCGACCTTCAGTGTACAGGCGTTGAAACAGGTGAGGCGACAGTTACTGCATCCGGAGGTTGCACGCCCTATACGTTTATATGGAGCCATACTTCATTCATCAATGGTCCTATTGCAACCAACTTGGCGAGTGGCACTTACGAAGTGAGTGTTACCGACCAAAACAATTGCGCCAGTGTTGGAAGTGTAACCATTGTCATTAATGAACCCATCGATCCTGTGAGAATTACGTTGAATGAAGTCTCCTTGTATGACGGAGGTTTCAATGTGAGCTGTCCATCAAGTGAAGATGGTTTTATAAATATCTCGCCCGAACTAGGTACTCCCCCCTACTCCATCGTTTGGACAAATTCCATTACGGATGAGGTTCTTACCAACGATCAAAATCTGGTGAATGTAGGTTGTGGTCAGTATACAGCCACAGTTACCGATGCAACAGATTGTGTGGTAACCAACGATTTCACACTTGAGTGTGTGCCACAAATAGACATCGTTCTTGAGGCCATTGGTAACCCATGCGGCGGGGCTGGTGCCAGCGGTGGTTCAATCGACATTGTTTCATTGATTGGTGGTAATGGAGCCCCCTACACCACTGAATGGACAGGTCCCGGCTGCGCCCCATGCACAGGAACGAGTTTAACCAACCTGGATTCAGGTGATTATACGGTTGAAGTGACGGATTCAGAAGGTTGCACGCAAACAGCTACGGCGAATGTTAGTCAAAACGATTCCTTTCTAACAGAGAGCGAAATCATCGGTGAGTCGTGTCCTGATTTATGCGACGGATCGATTAGTCTGATTGTAACAGACGGGATAACAGGTCTACCGGCTACAGGAACGTTCGTTTACACGTGGAGTGGCCCATTCCAAGGGGCTGCACCCACTACACAAGATGTAAGTGGGCTGTGCCCCGGTGAATACGCCGTTTTCATTAGCAATGGTGATTGCGAAGAAACACAGTTTTTCACTGTTCCTGAATCAGACCCCATACTTATTGATATCGTGAATCAGGTGAATCCAACTTGCTTCGGTCAGAATAACGGTAGCATCAACATCGAGGTGCTCGGTGGCAGTGGCGACTTCACTTACCAGTGGTTATCGAACCCCAGCTGTTTCTTCTTTGGTGCAACTACTCAGGATATCAGCAACCTTTCTGAATGTTCTTACTCGGTTAGCGTGACAGATGCTGTTACCGGATGTAACGCAACTTCGACTATCATCCTAGATGCGCCCGAAGTGATGCAGCTCACCATACAAACCTCACAGTTCGATGGAGGTTACAATCTGAGTTGTTTCGATTCAAACGACGGCTCCATTTCGGTTTCTGTGATTGGCGGAACACCCGACCCAGACACATTTTTCCCATATCCATACTTATTTGACTGGATCACTGACTGCTCAGATGTTGATCCGGCTATCTATGGTAATGATCCCAATGCACCCACAGCGGACAACCTACCCGGTGGAACGTACGGCATTAATGTAACGGATGCAAATGGCTGCTTAGCCACCACATGCGTTGATATTATTCCACCGGACTCATTGCAATCGCCGGCAATTATCCAAAACATTACATGCCTCAGCAACGAGGGCTGTATTTCGCCCAACCTTCAAGGAGGAAGCAGCAACTACATTTCCTATCAATGGTCAGGCAACATTGGAGGTATCCCACCGAATTCACCCATCATTTGTGGCCTTCAAGCAGGCAACTACTCCCTTACAGTTACCGACTCAAACGGATGCACAGAAACGTTTGACTATGAAATTGCTGATGCGGCAAGTTTGGAAAGTAATGTAGAATCAATCACTCCTGCGAGTTGCTTCTCTACCTGCGACGGAACAGCTACAGTAACCTTGTCGGGAGGCACAGAACCTTTCACTGTTACGTTGGATGGCGCAGCCTACAGTGGCACTCTGCCAGGCACAATCGAAAACCTTTGCCAAGGAAGTCACGAAGTAAATATTACGGACGTAAACGGATGTGAAAGCACCGTTGCCTTCATTATTGATAGCCCCGATGAATTGGTAGTGGTGGCTGAAATACTCATCCAAGAGGCCGATCAAGTATTTACACTGCAATGCAGTGGCGATACAACCGGTGCAGTGAATGCTACGATATCAGGTGGTAGCCAACCTTACGACATCTCGTGGACGAATGAATTCGGAACCATTCTTTCGCTCGACGAAGACATCAACTCACTAACTGCGGGTGGCTATTGCCTCAATGTTCTGGATGCCGACGGATGCACCGCTCAGGAGTGTGTGTTTATAACAGAACCGGAAATTCCATTTGCAGTAACAAGTGTATATTCTCAGTTCAACGACGATTATAATTTGAACTGTTTCAATAGCGTAGATGGGTATATCGATCTCACGCCATTAGGTGGTGTAGAACCTTACACGTTTGATTGGGCCAATAACGTATTAAATGACACGCTGGAAGATCAGTTCAATCTGGGGCCCGGCTTCTACGACGTTGTTGTAATTGACGCAAACTACTGTCAGTTTTCACTCAACTTTGAATTCATCGCACCTCCCCCTATCAGCGTTGATCCCGGTATCGTGGATGTAAGCTGCTTCGACGCATGTGACGGTCAAATCAACTCTACCATCAGTGGTATTTATCCCGACGCCATCATTACATGGGTTGGTCCAGATGGATTCTTTTCAAATGAAATCATCCTTTCGGATTTATGTGCAGGCGATTACGCAATCAACATTACAGACGTACTCAGCGGATGCATTCACGACGAAGTTTTTTCGATTGTCAATCCTGATCCTTTAGCCGTGACGCTTTTACTAAGCAACGATTGCGCTACCGGCTCTGTCACTGCTTGTGCTACTGCTACCGGCGGTGTTCTTCCCTATGTTTATGACTGGAGCAACAGCGGTACTAGCGATTGCGTAGATGTTACGACCAGTGGTGACTTGAGTATTTCTGTAACTGATGCTAACGGCTGTCCCCCAGCTGTTGCCGACACATTGGTTTCTGTTCCATCGTCGCCACTTGCGGTAAATGGAATCGACACCGATGCAAGCTGCGGCGCATGTAACGGTGCTATAGATATCACGGTGACCGGTGGCTCGCCCACCTACATCTACCAATGGGCCAATGGAGATCAAACGGAAGATCTCGCCAATTTGTGCGAAGGTTTCTATTCCATCATCGTGAGCGATGCGTTGGGTTGTTCGGAAGAATTAAGCTTCGAGATTGAACAAGCACTTGGTTTAATAGTGACTCTCGACATTTCAGATGTTCTCTGCGGTGGAGATAGCACGGGTGCTGTCAGTGTTACGACCAATGGTGGCACACCCGAATTCACATACGCCTGGTCCGATAATCAGGGCAATACAATTGGAAGTGAATCAACCATCGATGGACTACCTGCAGGAAATTATTCTGTAGCTGTTGCCGATGCTGCGGGATGCGATACAACCGCCACATTTAATATTGATTCACCGGAGGCCATGAGTGTAACCATCACCATCAGTGAATACTCCATAGCTTCGAACACGTACAATATTTCAAGTCCGGATGGTGACAACGGAACTATCCTGGTGGAAGTAGAAGATGGCACCCCTGACTATATCTTCAATTGGACGCCCAGCTCTATTGCGGACACCGTATCGAATCCCACCGACCTCACTGCAGGCGACTACGTATTGCAGATTATCGACGCGAATGGCTGCACACTCGACACAGTTATTACACTGGTAGATCCTGATGCACTCAAGCTTTACACTGCACTTTCACCCAATGGAGACAGTTTCAACGACACCTACGTAATCGATGGTGTGCAAGACTGCCCCGACAATAAATTCAAGGTATTCAATCGTTGGGGAAATATGGTATACGAGAAAGACAGTTATCTGAACGATTGGTTTGGTCAGGACAACGATGGTAATACCCTTTCGGATGGAACCTACTTCGTGCTATTCGAAGGGTGTGGACAAAAGTTCAATACGTATGTTGACTTGCGCAGAAATTAAACTGAACGATAACAAGAACTCTTAAAGACATCAACACTATGAAAAAATATATAATCCTCATAGCCATCGCGATTACTGCAGTTCGAGTTTCGGCTCAGCAGGAATTAATGATAAGTCAATACATGTTCAACAGCATGGTATTGAACCCGGCCTATGCCGGAACCCATGATTATTGGAGCACTAGTTTGCTGCATAGAAGCCAATGGGTCAAATTTGATAATGCACCCCGCACACAATTTTTGAGTGCCGATGGTCCTATCATGGGCGGAAAAGCAGGACTTGGTTTCAACGTTAGCAATGACGCTCTTGGAATAACCAACGTCCTGGACATGAATGCCAATGTCGCAACCAATATAAAAATGGGTAAGGGCAAATTGAGTCTTGGTATTCGCTTGGGCGCATCACGTTACAGTGCCCAACTCACGGATGCCATCATCAAAGACACAGAAGATCCCGTTTATGCCAACAACATCAATGGTACAATGATTCCGCGCGTTGGGGCCGGTTTGTATTATTACCAGAGCAACTTCTTCGCAGGCCTTGCCATTCCTTCTTTGCTCTCCATTGACGATAAAATCAGTTATACAGAGACGGGTCTAAATAGCTTCTACAAAAGCCACGTATACATCAACACGGGTATGGTTTTCACCCCTGTTCCTGAGTTAGCTGTAAAGCCGAGTGTACTCGTTAAAGTACAGGGGAATCAGGTGAATGTTGACTTGAATTGCAACGTGCTTTTCATGAATAAGTTCTGGTTTGGTGCGGGCTATCGCACCGGCGATGCGCTGGTCACGATGTTAGAATGGAATATCAATCCACAATTGAGAATCGGCTACGCATTTGATTACACCCTCAGCACCCTATCGAAATACAGCAATAACTCACATGAAGTAATGCTGGGATATGATTTAGGTCGCGCAGCTTTAGTTAAAACCCGTTCACCCCGCTATTTCTAAAACTGAATCAACAAGGGAATCACAACACAAAGAAGCTTATGAAAAAGAACACTCTAATTCTTCGATACATAGCCCTATCCATTGCCACACTCATGCTGGCAAGCTGTGCCTCGCTCTACAATAAGGCAGGTAAGGAGGCGTATGAAAACATGCAGTACAGCGATGCTGCATATTATCTCGGCAAAGGCACCGCAAAAAAAGATGATGCAGATGCACGCCGAAAATTGGCCGATAGTTATATGAAGGTGAATGACTACGACAATGCACTCACAAACTATGAGATCATTTCGACTTATACGGATAACACGGATGCAGACCGCGTTAATCATGCCCGCGCTTTGATGGGTAAAGAACGTTATGCAGACGCAAAGACTATACTGGAAGGCATTGTAAGTCGTGACGCCTCGAACGCGTATGCCAAGCAATTGCTGGCCAGCTGCAAGAATATAGACCGAATGAAAGCAGATTCGGTGAATTATATTATTGAAACGATGATGATACCTGCCGCAGGGCCGGTATATGCGCCACGCTTATACAACGGCGGCTTACTGTTTAGCAGCCCATCGGGTGATGGTGAAATCGATCCTTACACGAAACAAGCTTATACCAATCTCTACTTCACAAAACGCGAAGGGGCATCATGGGGTTCACCGGAGGTGCTAGCCGGCATCAATGGTAATTATCACGATGCGGTTGCCGCCGTATCCCCTTCGGGTAACACAATGGTTTTCACCAGAAGTTACACACTCGAGTCGGGATCACTTGCAGGTAATGAAAATAAAATTAGCACAACACAACTCTATACGACCCGCAAAGGGGCCGATGGAGCCTGGGAAAAGCCCACTGTTCTTCCATTCTGCGACAACAAATACATGTTTGCTCACCCTGCATTTTCATCGGATAGTAAAACGCTCTATTTCGCCAGCGATATGCCGGGCGGGTTTGGCGGAATGGATATCTGGTCTGTTAAATCGGTAGATAATGTTTGGGGCACACCTTCCAACCTCGGCGGAAATGTCAACTCAGCCGGTAACGAGGTCTTCCCTACTCTGCGTAGAGATGACGAACTATACTATTCCACCGATATGATTGAAAGCATGGGGGGACTTGATTTGATGAGTTCGGCTAATAGAAATGGAATTTGGGAGCGGCCGGTGCACCTGAGCTATCCGATGAACAGCTCGCATGACGATTTCTGCATGATATGGAATGCAGATAACAAAACCGGATATTTCTCGAGCGACCGATTCGAAAGTGACAAGATTTTTAGCTTTATTGAAGATGATACCCAAGTTACTCTGAACGCATTGCTCACCGGCAAAGACAGTAAACTTCCTTTGGGAGGCGCCAAAATCAAAATTAAGAATTTGACGGACGGTACTGAACAAATGTACCTTACAGATGGCAACGGAAAGTTCACTGCGCAATTGCCGAAGGGTAAAGACTTCCAGATTATCAGTGAGTTGGATGGTTACTTCAGCCAGACGGATAATTTCAACACCCGAGGAAACGAAGACCCTATTAATAAGAATATCGAGATGGCTGAGTTGTACGTAACCGATGCCAATGGCAGCGGTACGGGTAATGAAAGCGGCACGGGCAATTCGAGCGGACAAAACCCAAAAGACAGAAGCAGCGTAAAATCGAAAGGTATTTACGACATGCCCGATATTCATTGGGACTACAACAAATGGAATATTCGTGATGATGCTTATCCTTATCTCGACAATTTGGTCAAGCTTTTCCGCGAAAACAACAATCTGAATTTCGAGCTTCGCAGCCACACCGACTGTCGTGGTAGCTACGAATACAACGACGACCTGTCAGCGAAACGCGCGAAAGCCGTTACGGACTACATGGTGAAAAAGGGAGTTCCACGTTCGATTATCGTATCGAAAGGGTATGGCGAGCGTGAGCTACTCAATCAATGCACCGATGGTGTGTTTTGTGAAGAGTCTTTACACGAAGAAAACCGACGCACAGAGTTCATTGTGACGGGTAAGAAGAAGTAATCATCGGGTGTTAGGTGAAAGGTGATAGGTTATAGGTTATAGGTTATAGGTTATAGGTTATAGGTTATAGGTTATAGGTTATAGGTTATAGGTTATAGGTTATAGGTTATAGGTTATAGGTTATAGGTTATAGGTGTTAGTTCTAAGGCACTCTTACCTATACCCTATCACCTATACCCTATCACCTATCATCTAATGATGTTATTTGGCCCAGTCCAAAGCTTACTCACTATAGATTTTACCACTTCGCCATACTTGTACCATTCGCTCCCAGTAAGGCTTATAGCCGGGCTCCCGCTCCAGAACATATAGATTATTCGTGTAGGGAGAATCTACCTTCTTAAAAGTAAAAGAAAGCATTGCTGCTTGCGGCGCCTCCCCATAATTCCAGACCTCAGCGGATGGGGAGCGAATTATTTGATTCGGATTACCAAATAATAAATGAATCATTCCCCTATCCGTTCGCCAACCTTCCGTGAAGGTGGAAAAATACATATTCGCTTCCTCTACCCTTCTATAGTATGTGCGAATGAGTTCTCGAGCGTGTTCTTTACTCCCGCCGCATTCCAGCCAAAACCGGTCAATAAGTAATTTAGGATTGGCATTCTTCACAATCTCCTCGTGCTCCGATTTAGAAGTAATAAAACGTAATGGCCATTCGAGTGCACCCATATCCTTTACACGCGGGTAATGCGTGTTGGATGTCTTGATAGTAAATCCGGAACGTTTGGAAGCATCGTGGGTTAAAAAATAAAGGCCACCAACAATTTCAACAATATATCCTGTCGTATCATCCTGCCTGGCCGAAACTGTCTGAGCGCCTATGAGCGATGGTTGCTCGGGGGCATTGGCAGAAAACGGCGGCGGCGGCAACTTCACCTCCGAATTCAATTTCCCAATCCAAGGAATTCCGGAACTTGCATTGCGAGCGCTATATACCTCCACCATTTGGCCGGGAGTAACAAAGCCTCCAAATACCGGCTCGCCCGTTTCAAACTTGGTCAAAAAATAATTTTGAGATGTGTAACTAGTCGTTTTATCGCAGGCAAGAAATGCCGGCTGCGTAAGATTTCTTGCGACATCCGAAAACTCCATCAATACATTCCAATTACCTGTTCCTAACGGTATAATCATCGATCCCAAAAGCCATCCTTGCCGGTTCTTGTTGGCCTCATGCAATACAATAGTTGCCGTATCCTTTACCATGCCCTCAGTATCACTGATCGTTGCTTTTACTTTTAAATTAAGCAAAAAGGGCTCGCCGGCGGCACTCCTCGTATAAAGCAACTCACTTGAAAAGACTCGAAAATGAATGGTTGTTGAATCATCGTTATGATGATACACGATATACTCTGGGTGCAAATCGTGACTTTCCAAATCATATAAATATTGATAGGATCCGGATTGCACAATTGCCTTGGGATTACATGAAATCCAAAGAAGCGCTATCAAACAAAGCCAAATACTATGATGAAAACACGACCGCATATTTGTTCTCCTATTCACCATACACCGAGTTACTCAGATTCAAAAGTGTGAATATCATGCTTTCTTATTGCGTCTATTTCTCAATTACTGCAATGATTTCGCTGCAAATAAACACTCGTGTATGGTTTGATTTGTATGATGAAAAGTAAAGATACTAGAAGATTGAAGCGATTTAAGCTTTTAGAAATGAATAGGACATACTCGAATCTTTCCAATCTGACCATGAAAGTAAACAGTGGTGTTTTGAATTTAAGATTGTGTTCTTCATGCTGTCGTATTGATTTTTCCACTGTTCACGAGGGCTGAGGCCCGCATGTAAAGTATCATGATTAGACAAATAAAGAATTCCACAATCAGCAGGCGCTGCAACTAAATCTTGCCATGCATCGAAATCGGACTCCGCCAATTGAAATGCTCTATGATTTAAGTAAGAGGTAAAGAAACCGTATCGACTAGCCAAATTGCTCTCATCACACCAAACATGTTTCGTCTGTGAAAGAACACTATACCAATCCTTGAGAGCAGAGTTTGAAATGAACGATGCAGCATCGAGGCGAAATCCATCGACACCTTCATCGAGCCAAAATTCCAGAACTTCTCGGCACGCTTCAGACACCCATGGGTTGTTGTGATTCAGTTGAAATACATCCTTCCAATTCGTGCCTAAAGGAGCATGAAAACTGCCTTGCTTATTGCGTGCATACCATCCCTCATTTGCAAGCCAATTGTGAAACGGTGAGGTGTGATTGAGTGGAATATCGAGCACCACATCCAATCCGCAATCATGGCAGCAATGGATCCAATCCGTGGCCTCCTCCTTACTGCCCAACAATTCATCGGTTGCGTGGTAATCTGCCACAGCGTATGGAGAAAGGCTAGCCCTTCGATTCATCTTCATCCAGGGAAGGGCATACACAACATTAAAACCGGCCTTCGCTATGGTTTCCGGCAAATGCATGGCGGATCGGAATGACCCCTCCTCCGTTGCGTGCCGCAACGATATCTCGATAATTCGCATAGGTGCCTTCATAGAATACACAAAAAAGCCCGCTGCTCAGCGGGCCTTTATTTCAACAATCTTTTTAGGCAGGCATATAGGGAAATTGTTTGCCAGGAAAATGGCCCGTGGCTCCCAATTCTTCTTCGATACGCAAGAGCTGGTTATATTTTGCAATCCTGTCGCTTCGTGAAGCGGAACCTGTTTTGATTTGCCCTGTATTCAGCGCTACGGCAAGGTCGGCAATGGTTGTATCTTCAGTTTCACCACTGCGATGGCTCATAATGGAAGTATAGGAATACTTTGTAGCCAGTTGCACTGCATCGATTGTCTCGGTAAGGGATCCAATCTGATTAACTTTCACTAAAATTGAGTTCGCTATACCCTCCTGAATGCCACGTGCCAATCGATTGACATTGGTAACGAACAAATCGTCGCCCACAAGCTGAATGTGTCCTCCCAGGGCTTCTGTCATCAATTTCCATCCATCCCAATCGTCTTCAGCGCAGCCATCTTCAATGGATACAATGGGGTATTTGTCACACCAGGTCTTCCAATACGCAACCATTTCGGAACTGGTGAGCTCTTCGCCGGTGCTTTCCAACACATATTTTTTCTTCTCAGCATTGTAGAACTCCGTGCTTGCGCAATCCAAACCGATGCAAATATCTTGACCCGGCTTGTAGCCGGCGGCTTCTATGGCCTGCATAACGTATTGAAGGGCCTCTTCATTACTCTTTAGGTTCGGTGCAAAGCCACCTTCATCGCCCACATTGGTGGAAAATCCTTTCCCCTTAAGTACCGTCTTCAAATGATGAAATACCTCTGTGCCCATGCGCAAGGAGTCGCTGAATGTATCGGCTCCAACCGGTAGAATCATAAATTCCTGCACATCCACCTTATTGTCGGCATGCGCACCTCCATTGATGATATTCATGAGCGGTATAGGTAACGTGTTCGCACCTATGCCTCCCACATAACGATACAATGGCATTCCTACGGATTCAGCAGCAGCGCGTGCTGTAGCGAGCGACACGCCCAAAATTGCATTGGCTCCCAGAATTGCCTTGTTATCGGTGCCGTCGAGTGACGCCATCGTACGATCGATTCCAGTTTGATCGAAAACGGATGCACCTACCAACGCCTCATTCAATGTGCCTATGACGTTCTGAACAGCCTTTGTGACACCTTTACCCATGTAGCGCGTCTTATCCATATCGCGCAATTCCACAGCCTCATGAACGCCTGTGCTTGCGCCACTTGGCACCGCAGCGCGCCCCATATGACCACTGTCTGTAAATACTTCAACCTCTACTGTCGGATTTCCACGAGAATCCAAGATTTGACGGGCGTGAATTTTAGCAATACTTGACATACTCTTTTCTAATTGTTTTTATGATTTAACTCGAGAGATTGAAGCCCGGCTGTCATTGAGGCGATCTTCTGCTCATTGAAATTCGGCAGTCTTTTTACCGTGTGCAATATTCGCAATAAATTGGTCAAACAGATAACGTGAATCATGCGGACCCGCGCTGGCCTCCGGATGGTACTGAACCGAAAATACCGGTTGCTTGGTAAGTCGGATACCCGCAACGGTATTGTCGTTGAGGTGCACATGTGTTATTTCTGCACTAGCTTTTGCTTCAATAGACTCTCGTGAAATAACAAAACCATGATTTTGGCTTGTGATTTCGCTTTTACCGGTCAAAAGGTTTTTCACCGGGTGATTGATACCTCGATGACCGTTGAACATCTTGACCGTCTTTAATCCCTGCGACAATCCAATCAACTGATGTCCCAGGCAGATTCCGAATCCGGGAATCCCTGTTTCGATGAGTTCCGCTATAAGTTGAATAGTGATGGGCATCGCAGAAGGATCGCCCGGCCCGTTGCCATACATGATACCATCCGGGTTAAATGCGAGAATCTCTTCTTTCGTAGCATTTAGCGGAAACACTTTCAGGAAACAATCGCGCTCGGTAAGGCAGCGCAAAATGTTGCGCTTTACACCGAAATCGAGCACGGCCACCCGATGGCTTGCTGAAGTAACCCCCACCTCATACGCCTCTTTGCAGGCCACATAGCTACTGAGCTCCAAACCATCCATCGATGGCACCTCGGATAATTGTAACTTCAATTTATCGACATCCGTTTCTTCTGAAGAAATAATGCAGTTCATAGCCCCTGCTTTTCGGATATGGCGAACCAAGGCTCGCGTATCTATATCGCATATTCCCACCACGCCATCGCGCTCCAAATACTCTTGCAACGTACCTATTGGACCTATACGACTTGCAACATCCGAAAATTTCTTGATGACCACACCGGCCACCTTGCATGAATCTGATTCAACCTCTTGCGGATGAACACCGTAATTACCAATGTGTGAGGTTGCCATAATTAGGACCTGGCCGTAGTAACTTGGATCGGTAAAAACTTCTTGATATCCGGTCATCGCCGTATTAAAAGCTATTTCACCGTTGGAAATACCAATTTTACCGCATGATTTTCCGTGGAAGACAGTGCCATCTTGTAGCACTAAAACTGCATGAACCGAGTGTCGTATCATCGGGGTGCAAAATTAATCCTGCAGTAGTCCTCACGGAGAATTGCTTTTGAACAAACGTCATCATTTAGTTCACATTGCATCATAAGCTAGCGGCGAGTAAGGGAATTAATCAGTTAAAGAAATTTCGAATCTTTTGTTTTCCTGACGGAAAATGCTACTTTTGTCAAACTGGATTTATTATTCGGTTAATACCTACACAAATGAAAACCACTCAACGCATCTTAATGATTCTGTTGGCGACGGCCCTGATTGTTTCCTCTTGTACCAAAAGAAAGCAGGCCTGCGCAGCTTACGATCGTATCGAAATACCTCAGCAGCATTAATCGTCTCAGCTGTAGCTGAAAACTATCTCCTGCTTAATGTCAGGATGCAGACTCCTTGCTACAGGGCAAGTTTGCGCGGCATGTTCCAATATTGACTTTTCTCGGTCCGTGTATCCGCAATCTTCTATGCGGATTTCAATATGAATTTCACCCACTCGGCGAGGCTCATTGTGCATCACTTTTTCGATTTTCGCCTCGACAAATCCCAGCCGAATGCCTTTGCTTTCGGCCGTAATCCCAACTAGGGTAATCATACAAGCAGCTAATGAAGTGCACAACAAATCGGTAGGGGAAAAAGCTTCGCCCTTCCCATGGTTGTCAATGGGTGCATCTGTTATCAGTTGATTGCCCGAGCGAAGATGAGTAGCCTCATTTCTTAAATCGCCCTTGTAAGTTACTATCATTCCGGGGTTCATGATGTGTATCAATTTAGATTCAAAACTACGATGGGTTTTAGTGGGTTCATCTGAGAGTGTGTTACTTTTGGAATTGATATGTTTCGCTTCCTGCTCATAACAGGGTTGATTGTAAAGGCCGCAACGCTTTTGTCTCAGCCTATTCCTGAAAGTGAAATTCTGCTTTACAAAAAAATGAGGCAGGTTGGTTTGAATATCAACACGAATGGTTATGGCATCAATTCAACTTTCGGCAGATATTCGGATGCCACTCATGTTTGGTTATTTGGCGGTGATTTAATGTTTGTGAAGCATGAAAAGGAAACCAAAACGTGGAACCCCATTAATGACCCCAACGCTCGTCCCTATTACTATGGCAAGCTGAACAACTTTTATACTTTACGAGCGCACTTGGGCCGAAAAAAATCCT